>Ga0308156_1001906_pt1 | contig 21060 bp, 19 predicted proteins | sample PhyAR2_FD_201041 | JGI IMG/M metagenome (GOLD analysis project Ga0308156, IMG submission 201041) | Phyllosphere microbial communities from UC Gill Tract Community Farm, Albany, California, United States - DLSL A.R2 | ecosystem: Host-associated > Plants > Phyllosphere > Unclassified | place: USA... | reverse complement strand
CCGCCTGGGTCAGCCAGAAGAGCGAGTAGATGTTCGTCTTGAACGTCGAGTCGAAGTGCTCGGTGGACAGCGTGAGGATGTCCTCGTTGCTGTCCATGCGACCGGCGACCATGACGAGGGTGTCGAGGCCGCCGAGCTCGTCGACGGCCTTCTGCACGAGGTCCTTGCAGTACTGCTCGTCGGAGATGTCACCCGGAACGAGGACGGCCTTGCGCCCCTCGGACTCGAGGAGGTCGCGGACCTGCTCGGCGTCCTCCTGCTCGTCGGGGAGGTAGGAGAGGACGAGGTCGGCGCCCTCGCGGGACAGGGCGATCGCGGCAGCGCGGCCGATGCCGGAGTCCGCGCCGGTGACGATCCCGCGGAAGCCGGTGAGGCGCTCCTTGCCGACGTAGCTCTGCTCGCCGTGGTCCGGCTTCGGGTCCATCTTCCACGCGGCACCCGGCAGCGACTGCTCCTGCTCCGGGAACGGCGGCTTCGGGTAGAGGGAGTTCGGGTCGCGCTTCTCGTACTGGCTCATGGGGCCATGGTGCTCGCCGCTCGACGAGCGTGCTGCCAGGCGGTCCCCGGTTGTCACCCGGGTACCCAGGTGCCGCCAGGGCGACGGGCGTTGCCTGCTCGCGATCACCCGAACAGCAACTGGAGGCAGCGAATGGCCAAGACCTGGTTCATCACCGGAGCATCGAAGGGCTTCGGCCGCGAGTGGGCGGAAGCCGCCCTGGAGCGCGGGGACTCCGTCGCCGGCACCGCGCGGAACACCGACGACGTGCAGGCACTCGTCGACCAGTACCCGGACACCTTCCTGGCGATCCGGCTCGACGTCACCGACAAGGCCGCCGACACCGCCGCCGTGCAGCAGGCAGCCGAGCACTTCGGTCGTCTCGACGTCGTCGTGAACAACGCCGGCTTCGGGCACTTCGGCATGGTCGAGGAGCTCAGCGAGGACGAGGTCCGCGCGCAGCTCGAGACGAACTTCTTCGGTGCGCTCTGGGTCACCCAGGCGGCGCTCCCGATCATGCGCGAGCAGGGCTCGGGCCACGTCGTGCAGGTCTCGAGCATCGGCGGGATCAGCGCGTTCCCGACGGTCGGCGCCTACCACGCGTCGAAGTGGGCACTCGAGGGCCTGTCGCAGTCGCTCTCGCAGGAGGTCGCGGGCTTCGGCATCTCCGTCACGCTCGTCGAGCCGGGCGGGTTCTCGACCGACTGGTCGGGCCCGTCCTCGAAGCACAGCGAGGAGCTCGACGCCTACGCGAGCGTCCGCGAGGCCGCGTCGAAGCGCCCGTCCGCGTCGGACCCGGGCACGCCCGAGGCCACGCGGTCGGCGATCCTCAAGGTCGTCGACGCCGAGCAGCCGCCGCTGCGCGTCTTCTTCGGCAAGGCGCCGCTCGGCATCGCCGAGCGGGACTACGAGTCGCGCCTCGCGACGTGGCGCGAGTGGCAGCCGGTCGCCGAGGAGGCGCACGGCGCCTGACGCGAGGAGGGACGGACGGGAGGCGCGGTGCCGGCTGGCAGCTGGGCCCACGCCGGCCGGTTCCCGGCAGTCGCGCCAGCGGCTGCCGGGCCGTGCCCGGTGGGGAGCCTCCCGCCCGTCCCGGGGTTCCGGTGGTCAGACGCCCGCCGTGGAACGGATCCACGACGACGACTGCGACAGCAGCGCGTAGTGCGACCCGGCCCGGGTGTCCGCACCCGGGTCGGCGCTGTCACCGGTGGAGCAGACGGCGACCACCTTGCCGTTGACCAGGAGCGGACCGCCCGAGTCGCCGTGGTTCGACGCCCCGGTGACGCCCGTCACGTGCTGCGCGCGTCCGTTGTAGGCGTCCCGCGTCGAGCCCGTCAGCGACACCGTCGCCTGGTACAGCCCGTCGGACTGCTGCGCGTCCGCCCGCAGGCCGTAGCCCTGGATGACACCCGTCCCGCTCGACTTCGCACTCGCGGCGAGGTCGAGGGGCGCGTAGGTCGCGAGCGCGTACGTGCTGCGCAGGTGCACGAGCGCGATGTCGCCCGCCGGAGCAGCGGTCACGCGGTCGACGGCCACGGCGGGACCGCGGTTCGTGGTGGAGTTCGAGTGGTACACGTTCATCGCGCCGATGCCGTCGATGCAGTGCCGCGCGGTGAGGATCCACGACGCGCTGACCTGCTCGCCGGTGCAGTTGCTGACGTAGCCGGACGGGATCGTCCCGCCGGAGGCCTCGAGCTGGACGGCCCAGCTCGTGGTGGGGGCCTGCTCGCCGCCGACGACCTCGGTGCCCACGGGCAGCGCGGAGGCGGGAGTGGCGGCGAACACGCCACCGGCGACGACGGCGACGGCGGCGAACGCCGCTGCGAGGGTGTGCTTCACGGGGACTCCTCTGATCAGGATCCTGCTCCGTTGCAGGATGCAACCTGTCGCCATCCTGACCCCCGTCCGAGGGTCGTGTCAGTCCGCACTTCCACCGACACCGGGGCGCCGACCCCGCTGCCTATGCTGGGTCCGTGTCCGACCCCGCCGTCACCGCCGCCGCCGAGCCGGCACGACGCCCGGTGGTCGCGATCGCCGGACTCGCGATCGAGACCTCGACCTTCACGCCTTCCCGCACCCTGGCGCCCGCGTTCCACCCCGACCGCGGCGACGAGGTCGTGGCGCGGCACCCGTTCCTGGCCGCGTACGCCGACGCCGCGGAGTTCCGCGGCGCCCTCACCGGGCACGCGCTGCCGGGAGGGGTCGTCGACCGGGCGGCCTACGAGGAGCTCGCCGACGAGATCGTGGCGCGTCTGGCGGACCTCGGGCCCGTCGACGGTCTCTGGTACGACATCCACGGGGCGATGGTGGTCGAGGGGCTCGACGACGCCGAGACCGACCTGCTCGGCCGCATCCGCGCGGTCGTCGGGCCGGACGTGGTCGTGTCCGCGTCGATGGACCTGCACGGCAACGTCACGCGGGAGCTCGCGCACCAGGTCGACCTCGTGACCTGCTACCGGACGGCTCCGCACGAGGACGTCACCGAGACCCGGGAGCGTGCGGTGCGGAACCTCGTCGACGTGCTCACGACGCGGCCGCCCGGCGACCGGCGACCGGTGAAGGCCTGGATCCCGATCCCGGTGCTCCTGCCGGGCGAGCAGACCTCGACCCGGATCGAGCCCGCGGCCTCGCTCTACGCGCAGGTACCGCTCGTCGAGCAGCAGGACGGCGTGCTCGACGCCGCCGTCTGGGTCGGGTACGCGTGGGCCGACCAGCCCCGCGACCGGGCCGCCACGGTCGTCACCGGGTGGGACCGCGACGTCGTGGCCGCCGGCGCCGAACGACTGGCCCGGGCGTTCTGGGACGCACGCGAGGACTTCGCGTTCGTGGCACCGACCGGGTCCCTCGACGCGTGCATCGCCGACGCGCTCGCACCCGGTGCCGCACGGCCCTTCTTCGTCTCGGACTCCGGTGACAACCCGACGGCGGGCGGTTCCGGGGACGTCACGTGGGGGCTCGCGCAGCTGCTCGCACACCCGGCGTTCGCCACACCGGCCGGCCCCACGGTCGTCTACGCGAGCGTCCCCGGACCCGCCGCCGTCGCCACCGCGGTCGCGGCCGGGATCGGAGCGACCGTCACGGTGACGGCCGGAGCCGAGGTCGACGACGTGCACGCCGGGCCGGTCACGATGACCGGCCGGGTGCACGCGGTGCGGCACGGCGACCGCGACGCCGGGACCGAGGTGGTCCTGCAGGCCGGCAGCGTCTCCGTGATCCTCACGACGCGCCGGAAGCCGTACCACCACGAGCACGACTTCACCGACCTGGACCTCGCCCCGCGGGACGCCGACCTGGTCGTGGTGAAGATCGGCTACCTCGAACCGGAGCTCTTCGCGATGGCCGCGGACTGGATGCTCGCGCTCACCCCCGGCGGCGTCGACCAGGACCTGCTGCGACTCGGCCACCACCGGATCGAGCGCCCGGTGTTCCCCTACGATCAGGAGTTCCCGACGCCGCCGGACCTGTCGGCCCGCATCGTGCCACCGTCGAACGAACCCCTCGGAGACCCCGCGTGAACCCTGCCCCCTCCGCCGCCGTCGCGCTCGAGATCGCCGTCACCGCACCCGCCGGGGCGCTCGTCGCCCGGGACGGCGGGGCTGACCGCGTCGAGCTCTGCGTCGGCCTGGAGCTGGGCGGTCTCACCCCGTCGCAGGCCCTGGTGGAGGCGACGCACGAGACCGGCATCCCCGCCCACGCCCTGGTGCGGTGCCGCCCCGGGGGCTTCGTGTACGACGACGACGACCTCGCGCTCATGGAACGGGAGGTCCGCACGGTCCTGCGCTCCGGTGCCGCCGGGGTCGTGGTCGGGGCGCTCCGACCGGACCGGACGCTGGACGAGGACGCCCTCCGTCGCTTCGTGGACGCCGCCCGCTCCGTCGCCGCGCACGCCGAGGTCACGCTGCACCGCGCGGTCGACCACGCTGCCGACCCGGTCGCGACCGTCGCCCGGCTCGCCGACCTCGGCATCACGCGGGTGCTGACCTCCGGCGGGGCACCGAGCGCGCCGGCCGGTGCGGCGACGATCGCCCGGATGGTCGAGGCGGCCGGCCCGGTCCAGGTGATGGCCGGGGCCGGGGTGCGTCCGGACGACGTGCGGGCGCTGGTCGCGACCGGCGTCGCGGCGGTGCACCTGTCCGCCAAGCGGTCCGTCGTCGAACCCGGGCACGGTGGCGTGCCGATGGGCAGCGGGGACGACGGCTCGGCGCACGCGGTGACCGACGCCGACGTGGTGGCAGCGGCGCGGTCCGCGCTCGACGCCGCCGCCTGACCCCGGCCGCGACCGCGACCGCCCCGTAGAGTGTCCGGACACATGGACGCCCTGCCCGACGGAGCACCGGAACCCGTGGACGTGCACCGACACGTCGCCTCGGGTTCCGACCTCGACGCTGCGACGGACTTCTACGCGCGGCTGCACAACGCCCACCGGGTCGAGCTCGAGCCGGTGCGCGACCGCGAGTTCGGGTTCCGCATGCGGTCCGTCGCGGACCAGCGGTTCTCGCTCCGGAGCTCGGCGGTGACCGGGGAGCGCTGGGGGCGCATCGAACCCGTCGGCCGGTACCTCGTCACGTGGTCGCAGCACGGCAACGCGGTGTTCGACGCCGGGACCGCCGACGAGCACGTCCTGTTCCCCGGCGTCCCCGCCGCCTACCCGGTCGGGCGCCCGTTCACCGTCGAGGCGGCCGCCGGCGTCGTGATGCACGCCGTCGACGTCGACGCGGTGTACCTCGAGCAGCTCAACGCCGCACGCGGTGGGACCCCCGGGCGGCTCTCGCTCACGCGCAGCCCGGAGGCCACCGCGCTCGCCCGGCTGCAGGACCGCCTGTCCGACGCCGCCCCGGAACTGCTCGAACCGGAGACGCCGACCGTCCGTCGGAACGCCCTGGTCGGGTCGGTCAGCCGGCTGCTGCTGGACGCCTTCGCCACGGACAGGACACGACCGGACCGGCAGCAGACCGGCTCGGTGGGGCGTGCACGCGACTTCATCGTGGACCACTGCGCGGAGCCGATCACCGTGCGGGACATCGCGGCCGCCGCGGAGCTCAGCGAGCGCGGGCTGCAGCAGGCGTTCCTGCGTGCCGGACTGTCGTCGCCGATGCTCGAGCTGCGCCGTGCACGGCTCGAGCAGGTCCGGGTCGCGCTGCGGCACGCCGACCCGGGCACGACCTCGGTCGCCGAGGTTGCCCGCGCGTGGAGCTTCGGACACCTCGGACGGTTCGCCGCGTACTACGCGGAGCAGTTCGGGGACCGGCCGAGCGACACCCTGCGCGGCTGACCCGGGGCCTGCTGCTCAGCCCAGCGCCACCACCCGGTCGGCAGCGGCGATCGCCAGCGGATCGTGCGCGGCGTGCACCACGACGACCCCCGCGGACGCCTCGTCGGCGAGCGCCGCCGTCACGAGGGCCGCCGAGTCGGCGTCGACCCCCGCGGTCGGCTCGTCGACGAGCAGGACCGGAGCGCGTTGGGCGAGCCCGAGGGCGACGAGCGTGCGCTGCCGCTGGCCGCCGGACAGCTCGTCGAGCGGCCGGTCGGCGAGGTCCGTGATCGCCATCCGCGCCAGTTGCGCGTCGACCACCGCGTGGTCGGCCCGGCCGAGCGGCCGCCACCAGGGTCGACCCCGCCAGCGCCCCATCGCGACGGTGGAACGGACGGTCAGCGGGAGCGCGGTCGGCGGGACGGCCTGGGTCACGTACGCCACACCACCGGACGGGAGGCCCGACACGACTCCGCCGTCGGCCGTCACCACCCCGGCGAGCGCGTCGAGCAGCGTCGACTTGCCGGATCCGTTCGGCCCGGTCAGCGCGGTCACCACGCCCGCCGGGAACGTCGCGTCGACGCCGTCGAGCACCGTCCGGTCGCCGCGTCGGACGACGAGTCCGGAGACCCGGAGGGCAGGCGGGAACGCGGTGATGAGCACCTGAGGAGCCTATCAGTATCGATAGTCGTTTTCATGTAGCGTCTCGGTCCGTGACCTGGCTGACCGATCCGTTCTCCGTCGACTTCATGCTGCGCGCGCTGACCGGCGGCACCCTGGCGGCGGTCCTCTGCGCGGTCGTCGGCACGTGGGTGCTCGTGCGCGGCATGGCGTTCCTCGGTGAGGCCCTGGCGCACGGCATGCTCCCGGGCGTCGCGGTCGCCACCCTCACCGGGATCCCCGCGATCGTCGGCGCCGCGGTCAGTGCCGGGGTCATGGTGCTCGGCGTCGGGGCGCTCCGACGCCGGGCCCGACTGTCGTACGACACCTCGATCGGACTGCTCTTCGTCGGCATGCTCGCGCTCGGGGTCATCATCGTGTCGTCGTCGCGGTCGTTCGCCACCGACGTGACGGCGATCCTGTTCGGCGACGTGCTCGCCGTGACCCGGGCCGACCTGGGCGGGCTCGCCGTCGCCGTCGTCGTCGCGCTCGTGCTCGCCGCCGTGTTCCACCGACCGTTCACCGCGGCGGCGTTCGACATCCGGAAGGCCACGACCCTCGGCCTCCGTCCCCGCCTGGCCGAGGTCGTGCTCGTCGGCCTCGTGACACTCGCCGTCGTCGCGTCCTACCGGGCGGTCGGCACGCTGCTCGTCGTCGGGCTCCTGCTCGCCCCGGCAGCGGCCGCCCGCGCGTGGACGAAGCACGTCGGCTCGACGATGCTCCTCGCCGCGGGCATCGGCACGGTCGCCGTGACCACCGGCCTGCTCGTGTCCTGGCACCTCGGCACCGCCGCCGGCGCGAGCATCGCGGCCGTCGCCGTCGCGTCGGTCGCCGTCTCGCGCGCCCTGGCCGCCCTGCGCCCGACCACACGAACACCAGCACCCGCACCAGCACCAGCACCACGAGAGGCAGCATGAACCAGCCCACGACCCGACGCGCACCCGCGCGCCTCCTCACCACCACCGCGATCGCCACAGGCCTTGCGATCGGCCTCGCCGGCTGCTCCACCGGCGGGTCCCCCGGACCTGCGGCCGACGACCCGACCGGCACCGCGAAGCCCCACGGCTACGTGGACGGGGCGAGCGAGGCGCAGGAGCCGCAGGTGCGCCTCCTGGCCGTGTCCGCCACCGGCGCGACCGCGGTCCACGACCTGCTGACCGGGGAGACCACCGACCTGGACACGGTCGACGCCCCCGAGCACGCCGCGACGGACGGCCGCTTCCTCGTGACCAGCACCGACGACCGGACCACGATCGTCGACGGCGGTTCGTGGACGGTCGACCACGGCGACCACACGCACTACTACGCCGCGCGGCCGCGGGTCGTCGACACGATCGACGGCGGCGGACCCGTCGAGGTCCACTCCTCGGAGACGATGACCACCGTCACCTGGCCCGAGCGCGGCGAGGCGGTCGTCCTCGACCGCGCTGCCCTCGGGCAGGGCGACGTCGAGGAGACCGCCCGGGTCGACGCGACCGTGCTGCTGCCGTTCGGCGAGCAGCTCGTGGCCGGCGACGGCGACGTCGTCCGCCTGCTCGACGGGGACGGCACAGCGAGCGGCACCGAGCAGGCGTGCACCGAACCCGCCGGCGGCATCGTGACCCGCGCCGGGGCGGTGGTCGGCTGTGCGGACGGCGCGGTCGTCGTCGACGAGGACGGTGGGACCACCGCCGTCGCGCTGCCGGCCGGCGCACCACGGCCGACGGCGTTCTCGGCACGCTCGGGCCGACCGACCGTCGCCGGCATCGCGGGCGACCGGGGCGCCTGGCTGCTCGACAGCCGCGAGGGCGCGTGGCGCCTGGTGGAGACCGAGCGGCCGCTGCGTGCGGTCACGGCGGTCGACGACGAGGACGGCCACGTCGTCGGTGTCGACGACCGGGGCCGGGTCGTGGTCGTCACGGCGTCGACCGGGGCCGTGGCCACCACGGAGCCGCTCCTCGACCCCGCCGCCGAGCCCCTCCTGCAGCTCGACGCGCAGCGCGCCTACGTCACCGACGCCTCCGGCGAGCAGGTGCACGAGGTGGACTTCGCCGACGGCGCCCGGGTCGCCCGGTCGATCGACCTGCCGGAGGCCCCCGTGGCCTTCGCCGAGGTCGGACGGTGACGCGCCGCCTGCGGGTCGCCGCCGCACTGGCCGTGGCCGCCGGACTCGTGGTGACCACGGCGGGGTGCTCGTCCGCCGGGTCCGACCGCCCCCTCGTCGCGGTGACGACGAACGTCCTGGGCGACGTCGTGACCGAGGTCGTCGGGGACACCGCCGACGTGATGGTGCTCATGCCGGCGGGCGCCGACCCGCACTCGTTCGAGGTCTCCGCGAAGGAGGCCGCGCGGCTCCGCACCGCCGACCTGGTCGTCGAGAACGGCCTCGGGCTCGAGGAAGGCGTCGCCCGCCACGTCGCGGCAGCGGCCTCCGACGGCGTCCCCGTGTTCACCGCCGGCGACCACGTCGACGCGCTCGAGTGGACGACCGAGGACGACAGCGGCCCGGACCCGCACCTGTGGACCGACCCCGAGCGGATGGTCGACGTCGTCGAGGCGCTCGACGCCGACCTGCGCGACGCCGGCATCGACCCGACCGGCACGGACGGGTACCTCGACGAGCTGGCATCGCTGGACGACGAGATGACCCGGGCGTTCGCGGGCATCCCCGAGGACCGCAGGGCGCTCGTCACGAACCACCACGTGTTCGGCTACCTGGCGGACCGGTACGACTTCCGCGTCGTCGGTGCCGTGATCCCGAGCGGCACCACGCTGGCCTCGCCGAGTGCCGCGGACCTGCGCGACCTGGCCTCCGCGATCGACGAGGCCGGCGTCCCGACGATCTTCGCCGACCTGTCGCAGCCCGCCCGGCTCGCCGAGGTGCTGGCCGAGGAGGTGGACGTGCACGTGGAGATCCGTTCCCTCGCCACCGAGTCCCTGACCGCGGACGGCGAGGCGTCGACCTACCTCGGCATGATGCGCTCGAACACCGACGCCATCGTCGACGGCCTGTCGACTTCTAGTTGAGAATGAGAATCAGTACAGTGAACGACATGACACCACTGCGCACCACGCTCGCGCCCGCAGCCCTGCTCGGCGCCGCTGCCCTGGTCCTGACCGGCTGCTCGACCGGCCCCGCCGAGGCCGAGGGCAGCTCCACCCCGGAGGCCGACGGCGACCGCATCGTCCTCACCTACGACGGCGGGCTGCTCACCCTCGACCAGGACCTGCGGGTCGTCGCCGACGACGCGATCGACGGCTTCACCCGCGTGAACCCCGCCGGCGACGGCCGTCACGTGCTCGTCACCGTGCCCGAGGGCTTCCGGGTCCTCGACACGGCTGCCGACCCCGCCCTGACCGACGCGGTCTTCCCCGCCGACACCGGCGGCCACGCGGTCGTGCACGGCGAGAAGACCGCCCTGTTCGCCGACGGTTCCGGCGACGTGACCGTGTTCGACCACGACGACCTCGACGGCGACCGACTGCCCGCCGTCGAGACCACCGAGTCCGAGGCCGCACACCACGGTGTCGCCATCGCACTCGAGGACGACACGCTCCTCACCACCATCGGCACCGAGGAGGAGCGCACCGGCGTCCGCGCACTCGACGAGGACGGCACCGAGACCGCCCGCTCCGAGGCGTGCCCGAGCGTGCACGGCGAGGGAGCGGTCCAGGACGAGGTCGCGGTCTTCGGCTGCACCGACGGTGCACTCGTGTACCAGGACGGCGCGTTCACGAAGATCGACGCCCCGACCGACTACGGCCGCACCGGGAACCTCTTCACCACGGAGACGAGCCCGGTCGCGGTGGGCGACTACAACGACGACCCGGACAGCGAGGGCTACCTGCTCGACCAGATCGCGCTCATCGACGCGGCCTCCGGCGAGTACCGCGTGGCGGACATGCCCGAGGGCGTCGGCTTCACGTTCCGCGACCTCGCGCGCGGCCCCGGTGACGAGGCCGTGGTCCTCGGCTCGGACGGCGCACTCCACACCTTCGACGAGCGGACCGGCGAAGCACTCGACACGATCGACGTCATCGACGCGTGGGAGGGCCCGACCGAGTGGCAGGACGCCCACCCGGCGCTGAAGGTCGTCGGCGACGTCGCGTACGTCACCGACCCCGCCGAACAGCAGGTCCACGCCGTGGACCTGACGACCGGGAAGATCGTCGCGTCGAGCGACGAGCTGCCGGGTGTCCCCAACGAGATCGCGGTCGCCTAGCGCGGGACAACCGGCAGACGGACGGACGGGAGGCGCGTGGCGGGTCCGCCAAGCGCCTCCCGTCCGCACCGTGGTCGGCGTACTGTCCGCGGCATGCCCGCTCTCACCGACACGTTCACCCTGTCCAACGGTCTGCACATCCCGAAGATCGGCTTCGGCACGTGGCAGATCCCCACCGGTTCCGAGGCGTACGACGCCACGAAGACCGCCCTCGAGGCCGGCTACCGGCACATCGACACCGCGCTCGCCTACGGCAACGAGGCCAGCGTCGGCGAGGCGATCCGCGACAGCGGCATCGCGCGTGACGAGGTCTTCGTCACGACGAAGCTCCCGGCCGAGGTCAAGACGGCCGCCGGCGCCCGTGACGCCTTCGAGGAGTCGTCGCGCAACCTCGACCTCGGGCACGTCGACCTGTACCTGATCCACGCGCCCTGGCCGTGGAGCGACATGGGCTCCGACCACCGCGACGGCAACGTCGAGGTGTGGAAGGTGTTCGAGGAGCTGTACGACGCCGGCCGCACGAAGAGCATCGGCGTCTCGAACTTCGTGGTCGCCGACCTCGAGGACCTGCTCGGCCGGACCGACGTCGTCCCGCACGCCAACCAGATCCGCTGGTTCATCGGCAACACCCAGGACGAGACCACCACGTTCGACCGTGAGCACGACATCCTGACCGAGGGGTACTCGCCGCTCGCGACGGGCGGCCTGCTCGAGAACACGGCCATCCGCGACATCGCCGGCAAGTACGACAAGTCGGTCGCCCAGGTCGCGATCCGCTACCTGCTCGAGAAGGACGTCCTGCCGCTGCCGAAGTCGACCACGCCGTCCCGCATCGCCGAGAACGCGGACGTCGACTTCACCCTGTCCGCCGACGACATCGCGACGCTCGACGGGCTGCGCGACACCGACAGCTGACCCGACCCCGCCCGACGACCGGCTCCGCTCGGCCGGACGGACGGACGCACGCCGACAGGGGTGTCCGCCCGCGGCCCGGCCGTCGGCGGGCCGGCACCCCGCATCCGGGTCCGGGTCCGAGGCCGAGTCCGGGTCCGAGGCCGGGTCCGAGGCCGAGTCCGAGGCCGGGTCCGAGTCCGCGGCCGGGTCCGGGTCCGCGGCCGGGCCGGGTCCGCGGCCGGGCCGGGCCGGGTCCGCGGCCGGGCCGGGTCCGAGGCCGGGCCGGGTCCGAGGCCGGGCCGGGTCCGAGGCCGGGCCGGGTCCGAGGCCCTCCAATGGTATGACCATTGGAGGGCCTCGCCACGAGCGCCCGTCGAGGCACGGGCGGCGTCACGCCGTCGTCACGCCCGCTGCCCCCGGCGCATCGACACGCAGGGACGCTCCACCGGCCGCCCGGCTCGAGCCGCCACCAGCACCGGTGCCGCCTTCGACGTCGACGTCGACGTCGACGATCGCATGGGCGGACGAACGCCTCGCTCCTCGGCGGGCGCACCCTCGGGTCCTGTAGCGCGGCGCGACGGGAAGACGGCGACCGTCACCGCCAGGTGCGCGCGACCACCCAGCCGTCACCCTCGGGCACGATGTCGACGACGACCGCGTCCCCCTCGGCGCTCACCTGGAACCGCCACCCCACCGTGCGCTCCGGCGCATGCGTCATCGCCGACGGCAGGAATTCCGCCGTCGCGGTCAGCCGCGTCGGGCTGTCGCTCACCCGCCAGCGGCGGTCACGCCACACCATCCGGTCCGGCAGGCCGCGCTCCCACCACACGGTGGCGACCTCGTGCGTCAACATCATCCCGACCTCCTGATTCGAACGTGTGTTCGAATGGTAGACCACGGTCCCGACGTCCGCGAGGCTCCGCAGCGCAGGATGGAGACTCCGGGAACACCAGACCCGGGACGTTGGTTGCACCGTGTGATGCCGCAGCCAGCGGCGCCACGACCCCCAGGAGGCCACCATGACCACGACCGAGACCGCCATCCTCGCCGGCGGGTGTTTCTGGGGAGCCCAGCAGCTCCTGCGCCGCCGACCGGGCGTGATCAGCACGCGTGTCGGCTACTCCGGCGGCGACACCCCGAACGCCACGTACCGGAACCACGGCGACCACGCCGAGGCCGTCGAGATCGTCTTCGACCCGTCGCAGATCTCGTACCGCGACCTGCTCGAGTTCTTCTTCCAGATCCACGACCCGTCCACGAAGGACCGGCAGGGCAACGACGTCGGCCGTGCCTACCGCTCGGCGATCTTCTACGCCTCCGACGAGCAGCGCCAGGTCGCGCTCGACACCATCGCCGACGTCGACGCCTCCGGCATCTGGCCGGGCAAGGTCGTCACCGAGGTCGAGCCCGTCGGCGACTTCTGGGAGGCCGAGGAGGAGCACCAGGACTACCTCGAGAAGTACCCCGCCGGGTACACCTGCCACTTCGTGCGTCCGGGCTGGAAGCTCCCGCACCGCGACGAGGCGACCACGTCGGTCTGACCTGACCGCGTGACGGACGGGAGGCGCGGTGCCAGCTGGCACCGCGCCTCCCGTCCGTCCGTCCAGGGGTCGCGTCAGCCCCGCGGCACCAACGCGTCGATGGCCGCCAGCTCCTCGTCACCGAGCGGCGCCCCGTCGAGCGCGTCGAGCGTGCCGTCCAGCTGCCGCACGCTGGACGCCCCGACGAGCGCCGAGGTGACGGCCGGCTGCCGGAGCACCCACGTGATCGCGAGCTGCGCGAGCGTCTGCCCCCGCTCCGCCGCGATGTCGTGCAGCGCCCGCGCGGTCGTCAGGTAGTCGTCATCGATCCGGTCGGCACCGAACCAGCGGCCCTCGGCGGCACGCGACCCGGCGGGCACCGACCCGTCGAGGTACCGGTCCGTCAGCAGGCCGCCCGCGAGCGGCGAGAACACGATCGCGCCGGTCCCCTGCCGCTCGAGCTCGTCGAAGAGCCCGGCCTCCGGCGTCCGGTCGAACATGCTGTACCGCGGCTGGTGGATGAGCAGCGGGACACCCTCGGCGGCGAGGACCTCGGCCGCGGCCGCGGTCTGCGCGGGCGAGTAGTTCGAGATGCCCGCGTACAGCGCCCGGCCGGACCGCACCGCGGTGACGAGGGCGCCCATGGTCTCCTCGATCGGGGTCTCCGGGTCGGGGCGGTGCGAGTAGAAGACGTCGACGTACTCGAGCCCGAGCCGCGCGAGCGACTGGTCGAGCGACGCGAGCATGTACTTCCGGGAGCCCCGGTCGCCGTACGGGCCGGGCCACATGTCGTACCCGGCCTTCGTGGAGACGACGATCTCGTCGCGGTACGGGCGCAGGTCGGCGTCGAGGATGCGGCCGAACTGCTCCTCGGCGGCGCCGTACGGCGGGCCGTAGTTGTTCGCGAGGTCGAAGTGCGTCACCCCGCGGTCGAACGCGTGCAGCACGATGTCGCGCTGCGTCGCGAGGGGTCGGTCGTGGCCGAAGTTGTTCCAGAGCCCCAGGGAGATGCGCGGGAGGAGCAAGCCGCTCCGCCCGACACGCTCGTAGGGGATCCGCTCGTAGCGGTCGTCGGCGGCGCGGTACTGCGATGGCATCGTTGCTCGATCCAGGTGTGGTGACGTCGGACGTGACGACGCTAGCGGGTCCGGGGTACGTCGCCGCCGCGGGAGCACAGTCGCCGACCACTACAAGTGGGAGCATGACCACTTCCTCCCGCACGCCGCTCGGCGTGACGCTCGTCGACGGCGGCGCCAACGTCGCGCTCTTCTCCAGCACCGCCGAGCGGGTCGAGTTCTGCCGCTTCGACGAGGACGGCACCGAGCACCGCACCGAGCTGCGCAACCGCACCGGGTACACCTTCCACGACGTCGTGCCGGACGTGACCGTCGGCACCCGCTACGGCTTCCGCGTGCACGGCGCGTGGGACCCGGCGAACGGCCTGCGCCACAACGCCGCCAAGCTCCTGCTCGACCCGTACGCGACCGCGGTCGACGGCTCGTACGAGTGGGGCCAGGCCCTGTTCGGCCACGACATGGAGGACCCGGAGCAGATCGACGAGACCGACTCGGCGAGCGCCATGCCGAAGTCCGTCGTCGCCGACCGCGCGTTCGACTGGGACGGCGACGCGCTCCTGCGCACCCCGTACGCCGACACCGTCGTGTACGAGGTCCACGTCAAGGGCTTCACGAAGCAGCACCCCGACGTGCCCGAGGAGATCCGCGGTACCTACGCCGGCCTCGCGCACCCGGCGGCGATCAAGCACCTCACCGACCTCGGCGTGACCGCGGTCGAGCTGCTCCCGACGCACCAGTTCGTGCAGGACTCGACGCTCGCCGACAAGGGCCTCCGCAACTACTGGGGCTACAACAGCATCGGCTTCTTCGCGCCGCACGACGAGTACTCGTCCTCGGGCACGGCCGGCCAGCAGGTCGCCGAGTTCAAGGCGATGGTCAAGGCCCTGCACGCCGCGGGGCTCGAGGTCATCATGGACGTCGTCTACAACCACACCGCCGAGGGCAACCACATGGGCCCGACGCTCTCCTTCAAGGGCATCGACAACCAGTCGTACTACCGCCTGGTCGAGGGCGACGAGGCGAACTACTTCGACACGACCGGCACGGGCAACAGCCTCAACGTGTCGCACCCGTCGGCACTCGGGCTCATCACCGACTCGCTCCGCTACTGGGTCGAGGAGATGCACGTCGACGGCTTCCGCTTCGACCTCGCGACGACCCTGACCCGTCAGGACGGCGAGGCCGAGAAGCACTCCGCGTTCCTCGACATCATCCACCAGGACCCGGTGCTCCGCGAGGTCAAGATGATCGCCGAGCCGTGGGACACCGCGGGCTACCAGGTCGGTGGCTTCCCGGCCGACTGGTCGGAGTGGAACGGCAAGTACCGCGACGACCTCCGCGCGTTCTGGCGCGGCGACGAGGGCACCCTCGGCGACGCCGTGCAGCGCGTCCTCGGCAGCCCGGACGTCTACGAGGGCTCGCGCCGCTCCCCGCTCTGCTCGGTCGACTTCGTCACCGCGCACGACGGCTTCACGCTGGCCGACCTGACGATGTACGCCGAGAAGCACAACGAGGCGAACGGCGAGGACAACAACGACGGCGAGAGCAACAACACCTCGTTCAACGGCGGCATCGAGGGCCCGACCGACGACGGCTCGGTGAACGACTACCGCGACCGCCAGCGCCGGAACTTCCTCGGCACGCTCATGCTCTCCGCGGGCATCCCGATGATGCTCGGCGGCGACGAGATCGCCCGTTCGCAGGGCGGCAACAACAACGCGTACTGCCAGGACGACGAGATCTCGTGGTTCGACTGGGACGCGGCCGACCAGGACCTGCTCGCCTTCACGACCGCGGCGATCGCGTTCCGCAAGCAGCACGAGGCGCTCCGCCCGGTGTGGTACCGCACGGCCCCCGGAGACTCCGAGTCGACGGTGCAGGTGCTCCGCGCCGACGCACAGGGCTTCGAGGACGGCGACTGGGCCGACGTCGGCAACCGCGCGGTGATCCTGGTGCTGCAGCAGGGCGACGACACCGTCGCGGTGCTGCTGAACGCCTCGGAGACGACCGTCGAGTTCACGCTGCCCGAGAAGCCGGGCGGTGGCAGCTGGTCGCTCGGCCTGTCGAGCGACCCCGACCAGGCCGTCGACGGCGACGCGACGACGCTGCTCGTCCGCGACGCGTCGTTCACCGCACTGGTCTAGTCCTCCAGACGCACGGACGGGAGGCACGGTGCCGGCTGGCACCGTGCCTCCCGTCCGTCATGCAGGAACCGCCATCACTGGACAGGCGTTGTACATGTACACTCCTGTCCATGCCGGTCTCATCGAAGCGACGTCTCGTCGCCGACGCCCTCCGCGACGCGATCGCGACGGGGCGCTACCGCGCCGGCGAGCGTCTGCCCGGTGAGCACGACCTGGCCGAACGGTTCGCGGTCAGCCGCGGGACCGTCCGCGCCGCCCTCGCCGACCTGGCCGACGACGAGTACATCGCCACCCGCGGGGGCATCGGCTCCGTCGTGACCTTCGACGGCGCCGCCCTCGACCCGCGCGGCGGGTGGGCCCGCTCCATCGCCGCCTCGGGCACCGAGGTGACCACACGCATCCTGCGGCTCGCCCGCCTGGACGACCCGCGCCTCCAGGCCGAGGTGGACGCGGCGGCGACGACCTTCGTCGCCGTCGACCGGCTCCGCACCGTCGTCGGCGGGCGACCCGTCTCCCTCGAGCGCAGCGTGCTGCCGTACGTCGGACGCCTGGCGGCCGCGACGACCGACGGCCTGGTGGACGACTCGCTCACCGCGACCATCGCCGAGGCCGGCCTCGTCCCCGCGGAGGCCGAGCAGTGGGTCGACGTCGTCCCGCTCGACCTCGACGACGCCGCCCTGCTCGACCGCGCCGCCGGCACCCCGTTCCTCCGGAGCCGCCGCGTCTCCCGCACCGCGGAGGGCGCGTTCGTCGAGCGCGTCGACAGCCTGCTCGACCCCGACCGCTTCCGACTGCACATGCGCTTCGGGTCGGCACGATGACCACGCGCCCGACCACGGAGGACACCACCGTGCCCGAACCCCGTCCGCACGCCCTCGCCGCCCTGACCGGACTCGCGATCGGCGACGCCCTCGGCATGCCGACCCAGTCGATGTCGCTCGCGCAGATCCGCGCCGACCACGGCGTCCTGACGGGCTTCGTCGACGCCGGGCCGAACCAGCGGATCGCCGCCGGCATGCCCGCGGGCACGATCACCGACGACACCGAGCAGGCCGTCATGGTCGCCGGGCTGCTCGTCGAGGGCGACGGGCGCATCGACCCGACCCGCTTCGCCGAGGCGCTCATCGCATGGGAGCGCGCGATGGAGGCGAAGGGTTCGCTCGACCTGCTCGGGCCGAGCACGAAGACGGCCGTGCAGCGGATCCTCGACGGCGTCCGCGCGTCCGAGGCCGGGTCCACCGGCACGACGAACGGCGCGGCGATGCGCATCGCCCCGGTCGGCGTCGCCGTGCCGTCCGGTGACCTCGTCCGGCTGGTCGACGCCGTGCAGGACGCCTGCCGGGTCACGCACGACACCGGACTCGGCGTCGCCGGCGCGAGTGCCGTCGCCGCGGCGGTCAGCGCCGGCATCGACGGTGCGTCGCGCACCGAGGCCCTCGACGCCGCCGTCGCGGCCGCCACCCTCGGCGCCGCACGCGGCCACTGGGTCGCGGGTGCCGACATCGCGGCGAAGACCGCCTGGGCCCGCGGCTTCCTGCCGACCGTGCCCGCGGCCGACCGGATCGACGCCGTCTCGCGGCTCATCGGCACGAGCGTCGCCAGCCAGGAGTCGGTCGTCGCCGCGCTCGCCCTCGTCGCGCTCGACCTCGACCCCTGGGAGACGCTGTGCACCGCGGCGTCGATCGGCGGCGACACCGACACGATCGCGGCGATGGCCGGCGCCGTCCTCGGTGCCGTCCACGGCGCGGACGCCTGGCCCGCCGACGCCGTCACCACCGTGACGACCGTCAACCACCTCGACCTCGGCCCGCTGGTCGACGGACTGCTCACGCTCCGCCACCGCGGCTGACCCCGACGCCGGGCGGTGGCGTCCCCCCTCGCCACCGTCCGGTCCCCTCCCCACCCCGTACCACCCCTTCCGACGACGCAAGAGGACCCCATGGCCGACGCGCCCACCACGCTCTCGAGCGGCACCCTGACGAGCATCGAACAGCGCGGCATCGAGCCCGTGCCCGCCGACGAGCGGACCGGGACGCCCCGGGCGCTCTTCTGGGTCTGGTTCGCTGCGAACATCTCGATCCTCGGGCTGCCGCTCGGCGCGACCCTCGTCGCGTTCCAGGGCCTGACGATCTGGCAGGCCCTGGTCGTCGCGGTCGTCGGCGCCGCCGGCTCGTTCGCGGTCGTCGGCGTCATCTCGATCGCCGGACGCCGCGGCGGTGCCCCCGGCCTGACGCTGAGCCGTGCGGTGTTCGGCGTGCGCGGGAACGTCGGCCCGACCGCGGTGTCGCTGCTCTCCCGCCTCGGGTGGGAGACCGTGAACACCACGACCGCCGCGTTCGTGCTGCTCTCGCTGTTCACGATCCTGTTCGGCACGGACGGCGACGCGAAGGCCCACCCGGTGCTGACGATCGTCGCGATCCTGGTGTTCGTCGTCGCCACGGTGCTCGTCTCGGGCCTCGGCCACGCGTTCATCGTCGCCGTCCAGAAGTGGGCGACGTGGGTGTTCGGCGCGCTCAACGTGTTCGTCGCCGTCTTCCTGGTGCTCCGCGTCGACTGGGACGTCGTCGGGTCGCAGCCCGCGGGCCCCGTCGCCGCGATGGTGGTCGGCATCGGCACCATCGCCGCGGGGACCGGCATCGGCTGGGCGACGGCCGGCGCGGACATCGCCCGGTACACCCGCACGTCCGTCAAGGCCGGTGCGCTCGTCGCGGTGAGCGCCGCCGGTGCGGGCATCCCCCTCGTGGTCCTCGTCGGGCTCGGCGCGCTCGTGTCCGCCGGTGACCCGACCCTCGCCCAGGCGGGTGACCCGGTCGCCGCGATCCGCGACCTGCTGCCGGGCTGGATGGCGATCCCGTACCTCGTCGCGGCGTTCGGTGGTCTGCTCCTGTCGAACCACCTGTCCGTGTACTCGGCGAGCCTGACCACGCTGACCCTCGGCATCAAGGTGCCGCGCGTCTGGGCGGTCGCCGTCGACGTGGTCGTCACGACGTTCGGCGCGATGTACTTCATGCTCGTGGCCGACGGCTTCTACGCCCCGTTCATCACCTTCATCTCGGTGCTCGCCGTCCCGATCACCGCGTGGCTCGGCGTCTTCACCGCCGACATGGTCACGCGCCGCTGGTACGACCCCGCCGCGCTCCTCGACCTGCGCGCCGGCGGCCGCTACTGGTACCGCGGCGGAGTCGCCTGGGGTGCGCTCGGCGCCTGGGTCGTCGCGATCGTCGTCGGCTTCCTCTTCACCTCGGTGCAGGTCGGCGACGCTGACCCGGTGTTCGTCGGCGCGCTGTCCGACTCGTGGATCGGCGCGAACGGCCTGGGCTGGGTCGTCACCTTCGTCGTCGCCGCCGGCGTGTACCTGCTCACCGGCGGCGCACGCGGTCGGGTGTTCGCACCCGAGCAGGGCCGCTGATGCCCCGTCTGGTCTCGGTCGGCAACGTCGTCGTCGACATCGTCATGCGCGTGGACGCGATCCCCGAGCCCGGTGGTGACGTCATCGCCTCCGCGTCGGCGATCACCGCGGGCGGTGGCCTCAACACGATGGTCGCCGCCGTCCGCGACGGGCTCGACGTGGCGTTCGCCGGGCAGTACGGCACCGGGCCGTTCGGTGACGTGGTGCGCGCGGCACTGGCCGCGTCCGGCGTCGACGTCCTGCAGCCCGGCCTCGACGACGTCGACAGCGGCTACTGCGTCGCCCTCGTCGACGCCACCACGGAGCGGACGTTCGTCACGAGCGTCGGCGCCGAGGGTCGGCTCGGTCGCGCCGACCTCGACCGCGTGGAGCTCCGCCCCGACGACACGGTGTTCGTCTCCGGGTACGGCCTCGCGCACGCCGTCAACGGGCCGGCGATCGCCGACTGGCTCGGCTCGGTGCCGCCCTCCGTCCGGGTCGTCCTCGACCCGTCACCCCTGGTCGACACGCTCGACCCGGCGGTCCTCGGCCCCGTCCTCGCACGCACCGACGTGGTCAGTGCCAACGGCCGGGAGGCGCGGCTCACCGCCCCGACGGCCGCGGGACTCCCCGAAGCGGTCACCGCGATCGCCGCGGCCGCCCGCGGCACCGCCCTGGTCCGCGACGGCGCAGCCGGCTGCTGGGTCGCCGAGCCCGGGGCCGCCCCGGTGCTGGTGCCCGGCTTCCCCGTCGACGCGGTGGACTCCAACGGTGCGGGCGACGCCCACGGCGGGGTGCTCGTCGCCGCCCTGTCCCGTGGTGCCTCGCTGGTCGACGCCGTCCACCGGGCGAACGCCGCAGCCGCCCTCGCGGTGACCCGGCACGGTCCGGCGACGGCACCGACCGCCGCCGAGACGGACGCGTTCCTGGCCGCGCACGCCTGACGCGGGGACGGCACTGTCCGGTCGTCCCCCACGAGGGCGCGGGCACACGGGGGCCGCGGAGTTGACTGACCATCCCGGCACGACCCCCACCAAGGAGACCCGATGCTGTCCCTCATCTACTCGAGCGTCGCGACGCGCTCCCTCGGCGACGACGACCTGGCGGCCCTGCTCGCGCAGAGCCGCCGCGCCAACGAACAGAACGACATCACCGGTGTCCTGCTCTTCCGGAACGGCTACTTCCTGCAGCTGCTCGAGGGCCCGGACCAGGCGGTGCGCACCAAGATGGCCACGATCAAGCACGACGAGCGCCACACGAAGGTGACGGTGCTGACCGAGGAGCTCATCGAGGAGCGGCAGTTCCCGGAGTGGACGATGGGCTACCCGGCCGACGACACCGACGTCGAGCAGGCGCCGGGCTACCGGACGACCTTCGAGGACCTCGACGCCGGGGACGGCACGCAGTTCAGCTCGATGCCGGCGCTCCG
>Ga0308156_1001903_pt1 | contig 21080 bp, 16 predicted proteins | sample PhyAR2_FD_201041 | JGI IMG/M metagenome (GOLD analysis project Ga0308156, IMG submission 201041) | Phyllosphere microbial communities from UC Gill Tract Community Farm, Albany, California, United States - DLSL A.R2 | ecosystem: Host-associated > Plants > Phyllosphere > Unclassified | place: USA... | reverse complement strand
TATAGGCTAAGTAAGCTAGAAAATAAGAAGGATTCTCCCGATAATCTGAAAAATAGAAGACTGAAAATCATTTTTTACGATTTTCGGTCTTCTATTTTAAGGTTCTTGGGACTTACGTCCCAAGCTCTCTTTTTTTATTTTTTCCACTCAGCTACTTCTTTTGAGTGACTGTCTATCCAGTCTCTGGCAGCTTGAGTTGGTTCAGTTCCGTTATTGATTTCCAACATTACAGATTCCATATCTTCTTTTGTCCAATGGAAATTTTTCAAGATGTTATAGGCTTCAGGATTTTCTTTTTCTAATCCTTTTCTAGCCATTGTGTGAATTGTTTCTTCTTTGCCCATTGTGCCTTTTGGATCTTCTAAATATTTAAGATCGTATTTAGCAAACATCCAATGTGGAGACCAACCCGTAATAACAATCTCTTCTTTGTTTTTGATGGCTTGTCCAAGAGCAACGGTCATGGCACCAGAAGAAGAAGTTTCAACTGACCAATCAGATAAGTTGTTATAAGCTTTTTGTGTTTTTTCAGCAGCCGCAACAACACCTGCACCAGGTTCGATCCCGGTGATTTTTTTACCAGCTTGATCTTTTAAATCTTCAATTGAATTAACGTCCATGTATTGTGGAACAACGATACCAAGTTTAGCACCTTTTAAGTTTTCACCTAAATCATCCACTTTATTTTTATATTGTTTGTATTGCTCACCATGAGTTCCAGGAAGCCAAGCGGCAACCATTGCATCTGTTTCCCCTTTTGAGAGAGATTCCCACATAATGGCATTATCTAGCGGTGTCAGTGAGACATTGTAACCAACATCTTTTAACACTTCACCGATCACATGAGTTGAGGCAACTTCTGTATCCCATTCTACATAAGAAAGAGAAATATTTTTTTCTTCATTTTTTGCAGAAGAGAACAGAGTAGAGCCGGCGATCAAAGCGATAATCGCTACAATAGCAACAGCAGTGCCACCAATTTTTTGTTTTTTAGATAATTTTGATTTAGCTGGCGTTGATTTTTTCTTATTTAAATTTTGAGTAAAACGATCAATGATAATCGCTAAAATAACTAAAGCAACCCCATTAACAAAACCATTTCCGACTTGGGCACGTTGTAAGGCAGAAAGAACGCCACGGCCAAGTCCAGGAGCACCGATCATTGATGCGATAACCACCATAGAAAGTGCCAGCATTGTTGTCTGGTTGACCCCCGCCATGATCGTATTTTTAGCTAATGGTAACTCAAGTTTGAATAGTTTTTGCCAACCGGTACTACCAAATGAATCAGAAGCTTCAACTAATTCTTTCGGTACTTGACGAATCCCAAGATTGGTAAAACGAACAGTTGGTGGCAATGCAAAGATCACTGAGGCAAATACCCCAGGAACCATCCCGATTCCGAAGAATGCTACTGCAGGAATCAAATACACAAATCCAGGCATTGTTTGCATGAAATCTAAAATAGGGGTAATAATGCTTTGCGCTTTATTACTTTTTGCCATTAAAATTCCTAATGGTACACCAATGACGATGGAAACTACACTAGAAAGTAAAACTAAAGTTACGGTACTCATTAAATCTGTCCATAAATTTTGATTGTAAATGAAAAGTAACCCGATCAGTGTGAACAAGCTTAAACCAATTTTCTTATTTGAAATAAAAAATGCGATGGCAGTTAAAATAATGATAAATAGTACGGGAGGAATCGCAACTAATAGAGAGGTGATTCCGTCCATTAAACTTTGACCTGTTGATTGGAAGAAACTGAAAACTCCTGAAAAAGTATTCGTCATCCATTCTGTGATCGTTTCTACCCAACTTGCTACTGGTAATTGATAATTATTCATTGATATTCACCTCTGTTTCTGCTAATGCTTCAAGAACGCTGCCTCGAATGACGACACCAAGCAATTTATTGTTGTCCGTTACAGCAACTGGTGTAGGTGAATCATAGATGATTGGGAAAATATCGTTGACGAGCATATCTTTGTCGATAGAAGTGATATCTGTATCCACATAATCAGTTAATGGTTTACCTGCTTTACGTGCTTCTAACGCTCGCTCAGCTCGGACGACCCCTTTTAGTTGACGTTTTTTATCAACAGCTAAAAGCATACTAACTTCTTCTTGACGCATCCGTGTTAAAGCAACCGTTGGGCCGTCAATTTCAATATTAGTTGTTAATGCAGGAACCATGATATTTTGAGCAGTTAAAACCTTAGAACGATCCACATCTTCAACGAAGGTACGAACGTAATCATTGGCTGGGTTTGTTAAGATTTCTTCACCAGTACCAATTTGCATAATCTGACCGTCTTTCATTAGAGCAATTCGATCGCCGATACGTAATGCTTCATTTAAATCATGTGTGATAAAGATGATCGTCTTTTTCACATTTTCTTGTAGATCTACTAATTCATCTTGCATTTCTCGACGAATCAACGGATCAAGAGCAGAAAAGGCTTCATCCATCAGTAAAATTTCTGGATCGTTAGCTAAGGCTCTGGCTAAGCCAACACGTTGTTGCATTCCGCCAGACAGCTGTTTAGGAAACTGATCTTTAAAAGCGAGTAAGCTTGAGTTTTCTAACGCTTGTTCGGCTTTAGCAGTACGTTCTTCTTTTGGGACACCGCGAACTTCTAAACCATATTCTGTATTTTCTAAAATGGTGCGGTGAGGGAATAGACCGAAATTTTGGAATACCATGCTCATCTTATTACGACGAACTGCTCTAAGGCCTTCTTTATCCAATTTTGAGATATCTTGATTATCAATAAAAATATTTCCAGAAGTTGGCTCGATCAGTCGGTTCAAAAGACGAATCAACGTAGACTTCCCACTACCTGAAAGTCCCATGATCACGAAGATTTCTCCTTCTTCTACTTCAAAATTTACATCGTAAACCCCGACAGTAGCACCAGTTTTCTTCAAGATCTCGGTCTTATCCTTGTTTTCTTTGATCATATCCAGTGCTTGCTTTGATCTTTTACCGAATATTTTTGTTAAATGCGATACTTTTACTTTGGGCAAAACAAAATTCCTCCTTATTTTAAAAGCTGAGCAGGCTCGTCCAGCTCTGACAGGAAAATAGGAAAATCAGAATGTGGCGTTATTTGCCACAATCGGATTTTATCTTTTTCCCGAAGAGCTAGCCTGCGAAGCTAGATAACAATAAAAGCGTAACGAGCTCGTTTAGCCCTGACAGGAAAATAGGGAAAAATGACTGAGACGCTTTTTGTCTCATTCAGATTTTATCTTTTTCTCGAGGGGCTAGCTCGTAAAGCTAGATAACACTAAAAGTATAATAGGATCGTCCAACTCCCATAGAAAAATAGGGAAATCAGAGGGTGGCGTTTTTTGCTACAATCAGATTTTATCTTTTTTCCGAGTAGTTGGCCTGCGAAGCTACCCAATATAAATTATACTTTTTTTATTTTTTACAAAACAATGTAAAGAAAAATCATTTTCTTTTCTGTAAAAAAAGTGACCATTCTAGATTAACATCGTGTAGTCACTTTGTCAAATTAGTGATCTATAGAGAGAAAAATCAATGTGATACCCCTTAGAAGATGTGATACTTACTGAATTTTTTCTTTCTGCACGATGTGTTTTACATGTCAAGCAATTGATAATAGTTATCACTGATAGTTATTATCAAAAATATTGATTGTACTTCGGCTTTTTGCAAACATATAATTAAGCCAGATAGGAGGGATAGAATTGAAAAAAATAGAGTGTAGTATTTATCGAGGAGGTACGAGTAAAGGTGTATTCCTATTAAAGAAGGATTTGGATAGACTCGGTTATGATCAAGATGAGGTATTGCTAAGAATAATGGGGAGTCCAGACGTAAGACAGATTGATGGGTTAGGAGGAGCAGTTTCAACTACAAGTAAAGTTGCTATTATTTCAAATGAAGAAAATGAAGATTGGGATGTGAATTATACCTTTGCACAAGTAGCTATTGACAAGCCTATTGTCTCTTATGCTGGAAACTGTGGAAATATTTCATCTGCAGTTGGTATTTTCTCAATTGAAAGCGGTTTAGTAGATGCGGTTGACCCTATAACTACAGTTAAAGTTTATAACAAGAACACAAATAAAATAATCTATGAACATATTCCTACTCCTGACGGTCAATTAGTGTATGAAGGAGATTTTGAAATTTCTGGAGTACCAGGAAGTGGACTCAAAATTGTATTAGAGTTTATGGAGCCCGCTGGTTCAATAACAGGGAAATTATTGCCGACAGGAAATGCAGTCGACACACTAAATGTAGAAGATTTTGGTGAGATAGATGTATCAATTGTTGATGCTGCAAATCCTTTAGTATTTATAGAAGCGAATAAAGTTGGTCTGAATGGGAATGAGAATGCTTCTGAAATTGACAATAGTGAAGAACGATTAAGATTGTTAGAGAAAATCAGAGGTGCAGCAGCAGAAAAACTAGGATTTATCAAAACAGCGGATCAAAGTTCTCAAAAATCACCAGGAGTTCCCAAGCTTACGCTAGTAAGTAGCGCAGAAAATTATACAACAATAGGTGGAGAAAATATCAGGTCAGATAGCTATGATTTAGCTGTTCGAATGATGAGTATGCAAAAAGCACATAAAACGATTGCCTTAACTGGTGCACTTTGTACAGCAGCAGCTTGTGTGATACCTGGTACGATTCCAAATTTACTGCTAAAAAAAAATAATCTGTCAAGCAATCAAACAAAATTGGTTTTTGGTCATAGTGACGGTTTGATTGAAACAACAATTAATTATGAATTAAATAAGAAAGAGGACGTAACTATCCGTTCTATTTCTTCCTATAGAACGGCGAGAAAAATTATGACAGGTACAGTATTTTTTTAGATTAAAAAGGAGATGAAAAAAGTATGTTGGCTTTATTGGGATATTTGATGATCATTGTATTTATGGCACTGTTACTTACAAAAAAAATCTCCCCTTTCGCAGGGCTGATTCTTATACCTCTTGCTTTTGGTTTAATTGCAGCTAGTTATACAGGACAATCCTTTTTAAACGTTTTTGATTGGATCTATGAAGGCTTATATTATCAAGTTGTTGGTAACAAAGTAAAATCTGGTGTAGCACCTACTATTACATTATTATTATTTGCTATTCTGTATTTCTCTATTATGTTGGATGTTGGCCTTTTTGATCCATTAAGCAAAGTTTTGATCAAATGGGCAAAAGGAGATCCTCTTCGTCTTTGCATTGCTACAGCTGTCATATCAATGATTGTTTCTTTAGATGGTGATGGTACGACAACAGTATTGATCGTAACAGCAGCCGTTTTGTCGTTATTCAAAAAAATGAAAATGCGACAGCTTTATTTAGCAGTATTGATTGCTATTCCAAATTCGATTATGAACTTGGTACCGTGGAGTGGACCTATGGCAAGAGCCATGCCAGTATTGAATATAGGACCAAAAGAATTTTTCTTACCCTTGATTCCCGGAATGATCGGTGCAACGTTGCTTACTGCTTATATGGCTTATAGCTATGGGACAAAAGAGCGCACTCGTTTAGGTTATACTGCTGGAAAGAGTATTGTTACTGAAGAAGATTTAAAGGCAATCATGAAATCACTAAATGATGATCCAGATAATTTAAAACGACCTAAATTATTGTTATTCAATTTTATTTTGACAATCGTTATCATGGCGTTGTTGGTATTAGATACAGTTAATGGAGGCATCTTATTCTTAGTTGGAACAAGTATTGCACTGATTGTTAACTATAAAAATCCGGTTCTTCAAGCGCAACGATTAACTGCAAATGGTTCAGAAGCGTTAGGACCCGTCAGCTTAGTTTTTGGTGCGGGCGTTATCATGGGTGTATTAAATGGTAGTGGAATGAGTGCAGGCATTGCAGAGCATATTGTTTCTTTATTACCTGAAAGTATGGGAGGTTATATTCCGTTGTTGCTAGCCCTAATTTCACTACCAGGTCTATTCTTTTTACCGAATGACGCATTTTACTTCGGCATTTTACCTGTCATTGCTCCAATTGCATATAGTTTTGGGGCTACACCTGTAAATATTGGGGTTGCTTCACTGATAGGGCAAGCTGTGCGGTTTGCGAGCCCTCTAGTTGCATTTCTTTACGTCTTAGTTGATCGAACTGAAGTCAGTTTTGGAGACTATCAAAAAGAATACTTAAAATGGGGAATACCTAGCTATTTCATTCAACTAATAATCGCTATTGTAAGCGGAATCATTCCGTTACCATTTTTAAATTAATGTTTTACAAAGATTGATAAATTCACGAGTATATGGCGGAAGTATTCGGTTTTTACGGTATCCAATCAATACTTCTGTGGAAAATAAATGTTCGTCAGTTTGACTGATTGAAAAGAAAAAAGGACGTTCTTTCAAGTTCAAGTGTTCTACATGATTTTCGTAAACAAAGGATACACCATAACCAGCAACAGTTAGATTTAGAGCTGTTTCGATATTTTTTGTATAGAATACATTTTTAGGCTTGATTTGATGATAACGAAAAATTTTTTCTGCCATTTGACCAGTTCTTTGATTTGGAAAGTGTAAAATAAATCGTTGATCTTTAAAGTAACGTAAATCAAAGTATGGATATTTGTGTTGTGATTTTTGTGATAGTAGATCCTCTTTAAGGAATGATCTTGGCACTGCTAATAATATTTTTTCTTTACGAACAATCTCATAATCCATATTTAAAAAACGATCTGGCTTATTCATGATAATGATATCTGCCTGTCCATCTTGGATTTTTTTCTCAAGAACGACAGAAGCATCTTCACATAGTTCTATTTTAACATTGGGATAAAGTGTATCGAATTTAGGCAAAATTTCTGGTAATAAATATGAGCTCCGTAATAAGGGGATTGCCAATCGTATTTTACCATAGCGTTGCTCCAACATAGTTTCCAATTTACTTTGAAAATTATCTTTTATTTCAAGGATGCTTAATCCTGCTGCAAGATATTCTTCGCCTAAAACAGTTAAAGAAAATTTTTTCCCGATCACTTGAAATACTTGAAAACCTAGACGTTCTTCCATATTTTTGAGGTACATGCTTAAGGAAGGTTGAGTAATAAATAATGATTCTGCAGCTTTAGTCAAATTTTCAAATTCTAAAATAGCACAAATATACTCAAAATCTTTTATTTCCATAAGTTTACTCCCTTTCAATAAAGCCCTTTAGTATTAATCATAAAGTATTTTCACTTTAAAACAACAATTTTTGGAGGTTAAGCTATGAAAAGAACAATAATAATTCAAAATAAAGAATATAACTATTTTAGTCTGAAGGCATTAGGTGAAAAAAACAACGCTGACATTTCTCGTCTGCCATACTCTATCAGAGTATTACTTGAGAACGTTTTACGTCAAGAAACAGAAGAAAGCGATGAAGTCGTTCAACAACTGGTAAACTGGAATTTGCCAAATACTAAAAAAATGGAAATTCCTTTTAAGCCCGGACGTGTCATTTTACAAGATTTGACAGGTGGGGCAGCTATTGTAGATTTAGCATCATTGCGTAAAGCGGTTAAAGATTTTGGATTTGACCCAAATAGTATAAATCCTGAGATTCCAGTAGACTTAGTTATTGATCATTCTGTTCAAGTTGACTATGCTGGATCAAAAATAGCTTTTCAGAAAAATGAAGAATTAGAATTTAAGAGAAATATGGAACGATACAGTTTTTTTAAATGGGCAGAACAATCATTTGACTCGTTTAGAGTCGTTCCTCCTGCAACTGGTATTGTCCATCAAGTGAATTTAGAATATCTTGCTGATGTTGTAACACAAAAAGAGACGAAGTCAGGAGAGAATTACTTATTCCCAGATACGTTGGTTGGTACAGATTCACATACGACGATGATCAATGCCCTTGGGGTTTTAGGCTGGGGCGTAGGTGGAATAGAAGCAGAAGCCGGCATGTTAGGACAGCCTTGTTATTTGTCTACTCCAGAGGTTGTAGGTATTCGATTAAAAGGAAAATTTAGAAGTGGTGCTACAGCAACTGACTTGGCCCTAACCTTGACACATTTATTAAGAGAAAAAAACGTAGTAGGGAAATTTGTTGAATATTTTGGGGAAGGATTAGCAAATTTAACAATATCTGATCGTTCTGTTGTAGCGAATATGGCGCCTGAATACGGTGCTACTTGTGGCTTTTTCCCTATTGATCAAGAAACACTTAATTATTTAGCATTTAGTGGTAGAAGTGAGAAGCAACGTATGATTATTGAAGCGTATGTGAAAGAAAATCAATTATACTATGATCCTACTAAAGAAGCGGATTATAGTGATGTCATTGAGTTAAATTTAGAGGAAATTGAGCCAAGTTTAGCAGGTCCAAAACGTCCACAGGATTTAGTTCCTTTGTCTAAAGTTAAGCAAGGATTTATTGACTCTCTAACGTTGCCCAACGGAAATAGTGGTTATGGTCTACAACCAGAAGAAGAACGAAAACAGGCGATTATTCATTATGAGGATGGAACACAGGAGGTTATTGAAACAGGAGCTGTTGTCATTGCTGCAATCACGAGCTGTACGAATACAAGTAATCCTTTTATCATGTTGAGTGCCGGACTTCTCGCAAAAAAAGCGGTAGAAAAAGGGTTATCAGTTAAGAGATATGTCAAAACGTCCTTATCACCTGGCTCAAAAGTTGTAACTCGCTATTTTGAAAATGCGAATTTACTCTGTTATTTAGAAAAACTAGGGTTTGATATTACTGGGTACGGATGTATGACATGTGTGGGAAATTCTGGACCTTTAAATGACGCGGTTAGTAAAGTTATTCAAGATGAAAATCTATTGGTATCAGCGGTATTGAGCGGAAATCGTAATTTTGAAGGACGTGTCCATGCAGATGTAAAAGCAGGCTATTTAGCTGCACCTCACCTTGTCATTGCCTATGCAATAGCAGGAAATATCAAAATTGATTTAACTACTGAACCATTGGGTTACGATGAACATAATTCACCTATCTATTTAGGAGATATCATGCCTAGTAATGAGGAAGTAGAACAATTAATGAATAAATATGTCAAAACAGATTTATACAAAGAAGAGTATAAATCTGTATTTAACTCAAACCAGCACTGGAATGAAATTAAGACGAAATCGTCAACTACTTATAAATGGGATGATAACTCCACTTATATTGCTAATCCACCTTATTTTGAACAATTGCAATTACACATTAAACCAATCCAACCATTAAAAGAGCAACGCGTATTGGCGAAACTGGGTGATTCTATTACGACCGATCATCTATCACCTGTTGGGGCAATTCCTTTAAATTCACCTGCTGGAAAGTACCTGATTGAACATGGTGTACGGCCGCAAGCCTTTAACTCATATGGAAGTCGCCGTGGTAACCATGAAGTGATGGTGAGAGGAACGCTGAGCAATATTCGCTTGAGAAATGAATTGGCAGATGGTAAAGAAGGAGGATATACAAAATATTTTCCTACCGATAAGATTCTTTCCATATTTGATGCTAGCCAAAAGTATATTGAAGATAATGTAGGGCTGGTTATTTTAGCAGGTGAAGACTACGGCATGGGTTCTTCGAGAGATTGGGCTGCTAAAGGGGTTCGGTTGTTAGGCGTAAATACAGTTATTGCAAAAAGTTTTGAGAGGATTCATCGATCTAATTTACTAATGATGGGTGTTTTACCGCTACAATTTCTGGATGGAGAAGATGCAAATAGTCTAGGATTGACAGGGAAAGAAATCTTTGATTTCGAAATTGATGATACGGTACAGCCTAATGAAATAATCAATGTTCTTGCTACGAGTCCAGATGGGGCAACAATTACATTTAAAGTATGTGCGCGATTTGATTCACAAACAGAGGTAGATTACTATAGAAATCGAGGAATTCTTCAAATGGTTTTGAGAAATAAACTACGCTCAAAAGAGAATTGATAGAGGTGAATTATGAACAATAAAACTGATATCGCTGAAGTTATTGAACTGAATTTAAATTTTAGTAGTACGAAATCACTGAAAACAACTGTCTATTTAGCGTTAAGAAAGACAATTCTCAACGGGAAAATCCCTGTAGGAACACGGATTAATGAGTCAATGATTTCTGCAAGATTTAATATTAGCAGAACACCGCTTCGTGGTGCATTGCAAAAACTTAGAGATGAAAATTTATTAGAGTATGTTCCAGATAGAGGAATGATTGTAAAAGGAATCACGATTCGAGATGCTTATGAAATTTTTACGATCAGAAAATCTTTGGATCGTTTAGCCACAATAACTGCAATGTACGAAATGAGTGAAGCAGATTTTAAAGAATTGGAATTAATAGTGTATTTGATGCAGCAACAGGATAAAGTTGGTGGTAATTTGGCTTCACTTTTTGAGGAGTTTAATGAGTTTATTTATGAAAAAAGTCACTTATTTCGTCTTAGAGATACAATAGCAAATATTCAAAACTATTTAAGCTATTTCAGAGAACTTTCAGTGCATTCAAAAGACAGAAGTAAAGGAGCAATTGAGGACCATACAAAAATTTATCATTACATGAAAAGGAAAGATGAAAAACAAGTGGGCATTCTTTTAGATACACATTTAGATAATGCTCTAAACAGTATCTTAAATGAAATGGATAAAAATTGAATATATTTAAACATTAAACTATTTTTCTAATTTAAGATTAAAGCCTGTAAAAAGAATGGTCATTTGCTTTATGTTTTGGTGAATAATGCATTTTAAACTATGATTAGTAAAAAAATAGAAAATAGTCTATCAATAAACCAACCTCCAAAAGGGAAGCCCAAAAATTTGGAGGTTGGTTTAGAGTTTTTTAGTTTATCAATTCGGATAGAAAAAATTCTGAACTCGTTGTAATGTTGACTCATGACCGACAAAATAAATTGTATCACCGGCAGTCAGTTTTGCATATGGACCAGGGGATACAAGGAGTTCATCACCATGTTTGATTGCAATCAAAGTGGCAGAAGTACTTTGCCATAAATTTAATTCACTGATCGTCATCTCAAGGTGGGAGGCATCGCTAGTTAATGTAAAGGTGACTGGATTCAACGGGTTGAATGAGTCAAAACGTTTCGTTTGACCAACAAGTTTATCTAATATTTCTGAAAAGTAGCTTAATTCTTCTTTTTGTTTTTTGACACTGCTGATCAGGTCTTCTTTTAAGTCATGGATCGATTGGACATCCTGGTATTGATCGACGAAAAGCTTGGCTTTCTCAATTGAATGAACATAAAAGCCGCTGCCATGCTTGGCTTGGACAATTTCTAAATCAACTAATACACTGATTGCCTTACGTGCAGTTTCAGGAGATACACTGTATTTATTTGCCAGAGTAGATCGTGCGTGGATTTTATCTCCAACTGAAAAAGTTTGATCAACAATTTTGGAGGCTACATCAACAGCAATTTGTTGATACTTAGGTTGTGTTACATTCATACGTTTTGACGTCATGATTGTCCACCTTTCGTCAATTATTTTCTTCTAACTCTTCAAGCTCTAAACTAAGATTTTCCCACTCCGTCAACAATTGTTCCTGTTGAGTCCGCTGGGCTTCTAATGACTCGTTCAAAGCCATAAGTTGCATGTGGTCATCGACGAGCTTTGGATCACTCATCGTTTGTTCGATTTCTGCAATCGTCGTATCCAAAGTAGCTAAATTTTCTTCGATTTGCGTGATTTTGCGACTTAAATTACGTACTATTTTTTGTTGTTCTTTATTTTGATAAAAATCATTTTTTGGTTTTGCGGTTTCAGTTTGTTTTACGGAAGTTTGTTCAGCTAGTAGGGCAGCCAATTCTTCTTCTTCCTTTTTCTTTTCTAAATAGTAATCGTAATCACCTAAATAGAGCTTACTGCCAGTTTCAGAAAGTTCGATTACCTTGGTAGCAATTCGATTAATAAAATAGCGGTCATGGGAGACAAATAAAAGTGTACCTTCATAATCAATCAAGGCATTTTCTAAGACTTCTTTATTATCTATGTCTAAATGGTTGGTTGGTTCATCAAGAATCAAAAAGTTTTCTTTATCCATTGAAAGTTTAGCTAATGCAACACGGGCTTTTTCACCACCACTTAGCAAAGGAATAGTTTTTTCGACGTCATTTCCACTAAATAAAAAGCTACCTAAAATGTTACGAATGTCTTTTTCAGGAGTAGTAGGATGTTCATCCCACAGCTCTGCTAAAACTGTTTTTGTGCCATGCAAGTTGGCTTGTTCCTGGTCATAATAGCCAATTTGTACATTGGTTCCAAGAGTTGCGCTACCTTTAATGAAGGGAATTTTTCCAATTATCGATTTTAGCAATGTTGATTTTCCAATTCCGTTAGGACCGACCAGAGCAATGGCTTCTTGTCGCCGAATATCTATTGAAACAGGTTCAGATAAGATACGAGCGTCATACCCAATAGCGGCATCTTCTACTTGTAATACGACATTTCCAGAAACTTTCTCAATTCCAAAAAGAAAATTTGCTGATTTTTCATCTCCTTGAGGGCGGTCTAGGCGTTCCATTTTCTCTAACGTTTTGCGGCGACTTTGTGCTCGTTTGGTCGTGGAAGCTCTAACTAAATTACGGGCGACAAAATCCTCGAGCTTGTTGATTTCAGTTTGTTGTTTTTCGTATGCTTTCCATTCACTGGTCAGCTGCTCGGCCTTTAATTCTAAATATTTTGAATAATTTCCTTTGTAATAACGCATTTTATGGCGACTGATCTCATAGACCTCATTAACAACTTTATCCAAAAAGTAGCGGTCATGTGAAACAATCAAAAGAGCACCAGAATAATTAGGTAAATAGTTCTCCAACCAAGAAAGAGTGTCGATATCTAAATGGTTGGTTGGTTCATCGAGGATCAAGATATCAGGTTTTTGCAGTAACATTCGAGCTAAAGCCAAACGAGTTTTTTGTCCCCCAGATAACGTACTGATATTTTTTGAATAAAATTCTTCTTTAAAGCCAAAACCATGCAAGACCGAACGAATCTCGTTCTCATAACCATAGCCATTTTTTTCTGAAAACTCGTGCTGTAAGCGATCATATTCTTTCATAACCGATTCATAATTTGATGCATCTGGTAACAGTTCACTAATGATCAATTCAAGTTCACGCATTCGTTTTTCCATTGTGATGACTTCAGCAAAAGCTTCAAGCATTTCATCCCACACGGTTTTATTAGAATCAAGTCCTGTATCTTGGGCCAAATAGCCTAAACTAGCTGTTTTATTTTTAGCAATCGTGCCGGCATCAGGTGCATCGATTCCAGCGATGATTTTTAAAAGAGTAGATTTACCAGCACCATTGCGGCCGACTAAGGCAATCCGGCTGTTTGTACTGATCTCCATTTGTATGTTATCAAACAAAGTGTCCGCACCGAAATAACGGGCGATTTGATTTGCTTGGAGTAAAATCATAGGGTAACCTCATTTCTATTTCAATGCCTTTAGTGTAGCATAAATTGATTCAAAATAGCACCCATCCAACAGCTTGAGAAAAAAATTATCAGAACAATTTTAAGAAAGTTTGAAAAATGTTTCTTTTTCTGAGCTGTAAGATTGCTTTTTATCTGGAACAACTGCTATTATGAGAGGTGGATATTTGTCTATATTTAGAGTATTGGAGGTACGATTGTGAAAGACCAAATTATTCCAAAAGCAACGGCAAGACGCCTTCCCCTATATTATCGTTATTTGAGAATTCTGCATGATGCAGGAAAAAATAAAGTATCATCTACTGAGTTAAGCGAAGCGGTTCAAGTAGATAGCGCAACGATTCGACGTGATTTTTCTTATTTCGGCGAATTAGGTAAGCGCGGCTATGGTTATGATGTAGAGAATTTGATGAATTTCTTTGCAAAGACACTGAATGATGATGAATTAACGAATGTCGCTTTGATTGGTGTAGGTAACTTAGGTAGTGCCTTACTAAAATATAAATTCCATCAAAGCAACAGTATTCGTGTAAGTTGTGCCTTTGATGTCAACGATGACATTGTAGGAAGAATTGTTGATGGTATTCCAGTTTATCCAATGACGGATATGATGGAACAAATTCGAGTACAGCAAATCGAAGTGGCTATTTTAACTTTACCGGCTAGAAAAGCACAAGAAGTTGTTAGCCAATTAGCAGATGCTGGAGTAAAAGGGATCTTGAACTTTACAGCAGCTCGATTAGTAGCACCTACAGACGTGTTGATCCAAAACGTGGATTTGACGAATGAATTACAAACGTTGATTTATTTCTTGCATCACGACAGTGAATTAGTCGATACAGAAATCGAAAACGAAAAAGAAAAAGAGTAATAAAAATCCCATATGAGTGCATTTTAAGAAATGCACTCATATGGGATTTATTTGTTTAGACTATTCTCTATTTTGGTAATTCGATATTTGCATAATGCATCACCAGTTGGGCAATCACAACGAGTGTGTTCATCCCACAATGCGCAATGATCGAGGTCCAAATTTTTCCGGTCATTTTATAAAGTAGCGCGAAGAAGAAGCCCATGAAAAAATAAACAAAAAAATGACCGTCTTGATGAATCACTGAAAATAATGAGGAGCTAATAATAGCTGAAATCCAAAAACCGGTATAACTCTCTGTCAATCCAATCAAAGAACGACGAAAAACGAATTCTTCCATAATCGGTCCGCCAATCGTAGTTGCTAAGATAAATAGTGGATTAGCTAAAATAACAGCAATGATATTTTGAGTATTTTGGGAGCTAGGTTGAACGCCAGTAATTGCTGTTTCAATACTAAAGACAATGGCTTGAATGATCATAGCTATAAAGATCCCACTAAAGCCAAGCAACATAACGAAAACAGGTGATCTGAGTTTAGCGTTTTGCTCAACTTGAGTTATAGCAGTTTTTTTATTGTTGAAATAAAGCCAAATCATCAAAACAGCCCCGAGGATATAAGTAAATGTTGTGCCTCCAATGACAATGTCAGGTGAAAATGGTCTAAAAATAAACGGAGAAAAAAAGACAAGTCCATAGAGAAGGATCGTTGTAATGCTTAATTTTTTTATAGACATAGTTGTTGACATAAAAGCAGAGAACTCCTTTCAAAATTGTTAGCATAAAGAAAAGGTATAGTATAAACAGTTTGGGTTACTTCTTATGCTTATTACGATAGCCTAATAATAGAAAGATAAATACGAAGAAGAATGCTGCTTCCCACAAAGTCGTTGTCCAATCAAATCGTCTGGTCACACCAAAAAAGAAATTGCCGACATTTGCAATGATCAAATAAAGTCCTGTAGCTATCAAAGCACCTGTGATTCGTTGTTTCATTTCCATCGCCTCTCTTTCTATAAGTATTTTACCATGAAATGATTCAGAGGAAAGGAATAATCGAACCCAAAGGAAAAAATGCTTTGTCGTCTATTAAATTTAGAAATAGAAATAAGGAAAGAATTATTTTATAAAATTAGTCAAAAGACTTGCAAAGTGAAGGGGAAATGAGTATTATAAATAGTGTGAGTTAGCACTCGATAACCAAGAGTGCTAACATAGAAAAATTTTTTTATGGAGGGATTTATTGTGTTAAAACCATTAAGCGATCGCGTCGTTATTGAAGTCGCGAAAGAAGAAGAAAAAACAGTAGGCGGTATCGTATTAGCATCAGCAGCTCAAGAAAAGCCGCAAACAGGAAAAGTTATCGCAGTAGGTGAAGGCCGTGTACTAGAAAACGGAACAAAAGTTCCTGCTGCTGTTAAAGAAGGCGACACAGTAATGTTTGAAAAATACTCTGGTACAGAAGTTAAATATGAAGGTAATGAATACTTGATCGTTTCTGGAAAAGATATTATTGCGATCGTTGAATAGATCGTTTAAAACAGAGACAAAACCATTTAAATAAAAAAATACTATTTTGAGGTGAAGGAATTATGGCAAAAGAAATTAAATTCGCAGAAGATGCACGCGCAGCAATGCTTCGTGGTGTAGATATTTTAGCTGATACAGTAAAAGTAACATTAGGCCCTAAAGGCCGCAACGTTGTTTTAGAAAAATCTTTTGGTTCACCACTGATCACAAATGATGGTGTGACAATTGCTAAAGAAATCGAATTAGAAGATCACTTTGAAAACATGGGTGCTAAACTAGTTTCTGAAGTTGCTTCTAAAACCAATGATATCGCTGGGGATGGAACAACAACAGCTACTGTTTTGACACAAGCAATTGTACGTGAAGGCTTGAAAAACGTTACTGCAGGGGCTAATCCATTAGGCATTCGCCGTGGGATCGAATTAGCAACAAAAACTGCGGTTGAAGAATTACACAATATTTCAACTGTTGTTGATTCAAAAGAGGCTATCGCTCAAGTAGCGGCTGTTTCTTCTGGTGATGAACGTGTTGGCCAATTGATTGCGGATGCAATGGAAAAAGTTGGTAATGACGGTGTGATTACCATCGAAGAATCAAAAGGGATCGAAACTGAATTAGACGTAGTTGAAGGAATGCAATTTGACCGTGGTTACTTATCACAATATATGGTAACAGATAATGATAAAATGGAAGCCGTTTTAGAAAATCCATATATCTTGATTACGGACAAAAAAATCTCGAATATTCAAGATATTTTACCTTTGTTAGAACAAATTTTACAACAAAGCCGTCCATTATTGATCATCGCTGATGACGTAGATGGTGAAGCTTTACCAACATTAGTGTTAAACAAAATCCGTGGAACATTCAACGTTGTAGCTGTAAAAGCTCCTGGATTTGGTGATCGTCGTAAAGCAATGCTTGAAGATATTGCAATGTTAACAGGTGCTACAGTGATCACAGACGATTTAGGTCTTGAATTAAAAGACACAACTATTGATAACCTTGGGAATGCAAGCAAAGTGGTTGTAGATAAAGACAATACAACAATCGTTGAAGGTGCTGGCGAAAAAGCTGGTATTGATGCTCGTATCCAATTAATCAAAAACCAAATTGCAGAAACAACTTCTGATTTTGACCGTGAAAAACTACAAGAACGTTTAGCTAAATTAGCAGGCGGTGTAGCCGTAGTCAAAGTTGGTGCTGCAACAGAAACAGAATTAAAAGAATTGAAATTACGAATTGAAGATGCGTTGAATGCAACACGTGCAGCCGTTGAAGAAGGTATGGTTTCCGGTGGTGGAACAGCCTTAGTCAATGTTATTGGTAAAGTAACTGCATTAGATGTTGAAGGCGATGTAGCAACTGGTGTGAAAATCGTAGTTCGTGCATTAGAAGAACCAATTCGTCAAATCGCTGAAAATGCGGGCTATGAAGGCTCAGTAATTGTTGATAAATTGAAAAATATTGATTTAGGTATTGGCTTCAATGCTGCAACAGGCGAGTGGGTAAACATGGTAGAAGCAGGAATCGTTGACCCAACAAAAGTAACTCGTTCAGCATTGCAAAACGCTGCATCTGTTTCAGCTTTACTGTTAACTACAGAAGCCGTAGTTGCAGATAAACCTGAACCAGCAGGAGCAAGCATGCCTCCAATGGATCCTTCAATGGGTATGGGCGGTATGATGTAATACAAATAAAAAACAAGCTGACATTTTTAGATGTTGGCTTGTTTTTTTACAATGATTTTCTGTTAAATCAGGTAAGGTACGACCAAAAATTGTTGAATTGCAAAAAGAACGAGTAAATGAACGGGATAAAACCAATAAAAAAAATATTTCCATTGTTTACCACGTTGCCCGTTGTAAAAATAAATTGGTATAAAAGCAATCAGCCCAAACCAACTATTTTGTAAAAGAACCAATCCGCCTAAAATACACTTCAACAATGAAGAACGCCTAAATAGATACAAAATAGTGATGAGTAAAATACCGATCCAGCCACCATAATCCGTTTGGAGCCACTCTGCTAAAAATACTCCGCTACCAATGAATATCAGTGAGAGTATGCTGTTTTTAATAGAAGTAAATGTATATTTTTCTACCCCTATAATGACCACTAAACCAATTACTAACGTGAAGAATACATTTTGACTGTCAAAATCAATAACGCGATGTGAAAAAGCTAAATCGTAAGGGACTTCTGAAATCAGTGCAAATAAGGAAAGCCGTACCAAATATCTTCTAGTATTAGAAGTATGGACAAAGCCTTCAACCAATAAAAAACAAAACAATGGAAAAGCAATCCTTCCAATTAGAATAAATATAGGGAAAAGGATTTGGCTTAAACCAAATAGCTTAGTTGTTTCTACCATATAAGGAAGAGCTCCATTTATGAAAGGTCGAAAAGAAATGATTTTTGCTATATGGTCGAGTAACATTGTAACAATGGCGATCCATTTTAACTGGCTACCTGAAAAAAATTTAGGCTTCAATAGATCACTCCTTTTAAGATAGATAGTTAGACTCTATTAGTTTACCATAGATAACCAACTACTTTAGCTAAAATCTTACTCTGATGCTATTTATAATGGGGAAAATTAAAAGGGACTTACAACGGTTGTAAGATTGAGAAAGAATAGATTAGACAAAAACAGTTGCTTTAGCCAGAAAAAGTGCTAAAGTAACTGTTTTTATTCAAACATATAATAACGATATAAAAGATATTTTATTTTAATAAAAAGGTGAAAAATAGGGGATATATTGTTATAATGAAATTGTGTTAAGGAAGTGAAATTTCTTTCTTGAATGTAACAGTTATAAGAAAATAATAAATCTAATAAATGTATAAACGTATTTAAATCTAACTACTTATTCATTCTATATCAAAATTGAAAAGTAGTCTATAAGGAAAAGATCATTTTTTTATCATATTTTTAATAATTTTGATAAAAAAATGAGAATAGTTATTTATTATTTTTGGTTACAAATTCAAATTAAATGGATTTGTCTGTGGAATTACTTGTTTATATTGTTTTTATTTCAGTAAATACTATTGTTTATACATTGTAAAAATAGATTTTTATTTTTTAGCCGTCAAATAAGCCGTCAATTTTTTTGGGAAAGGGTGTCAAGTTGTGAGTAGAAAAGGTGAGAATATTTATAAAAGGAAGGATGGACGCTGGGAAGGACGTTATATGAAGGCAAGAAATGAACATGGTAAAATCATTTATGGCTATATTTACGGAAAACGCTATGCACATGTAAAAAAGAGGCTCGCCGAATTGAAAGTTCAATACTCTTTTTCGCATAATAATCTTAACTTATTCAAAGGAACGGTTCAAGAGTGGTTGAATTATTGGCTGAATGGGTTGATGCGGAAAAAAATCAAGCTTTCTACTTATTCCAGCTACCGCTTACGAATTGATAAATACATTGTTCCGTTTTTAGGAAGAAAACAGCTGGTTCAAGTAAAAAGCGGTGAAGTAGAAGAATTCATCAATTATTTAACAAATTTAAATCTATCATCTTCCACAATCCATTCAATTGTGACTGTACTAAAAAGTGCCATGAATAAAGCATTTTTAGAAAATTACATTCTTTCAAACCCATGTAGTAATTTGTCATTATCAACAACAACAGTAGGCGAAATAACAGCGCTTAGTTTAAAAGATCAAGAGAAGATCGAACAAATCGCACTAAATGAAAAAAAATGTTCTGCTGTTATCTTAGCATTGTATACCGGGTTAAGAATTGGTGAAATCAGTGGATTGAAGTGGTCTGATATCGATTTCGAAAAAAATATTATTTATATCAAAAGAACATTATACAGAATCCCAAATACAGAGAATAACAAAAAAACGGAAATAATTATGGCTGAGCCGAAAACAAAAAGTTCGAAACGATCGATCCCTTTGGCAAAAAATTTAAAAAATTATTTATTGGATAAACAAAAAATCGATACTTCTGAATATGTGATTTCTTGTAAAGGTAGCTATGCAGAACCTAGAGTAATTAGTTATCGATTCAAAAAGAATATTAAGGATGCTGGAATACGTCCTATTCATTTCCACGTGTTACGTCATACGTTCGCTACCCGATGTGTAGAACAAGGAATTGATATCGCTACGCTAAGTAAACTATTAGGCCACGCTTCAATAAAATTAACGTTAGACACATACACCGATTCACTGTGGGAAAATAGGAAAGAGGCTGTTTCTGTTATAGATCACAAACTTGGAAATGCGACTATTTTCTCTTAAAAAAGCTTCAGATAAACTAAGATCTTACTTTAGTTTATCTGAAGCTTTTTTGCTTTAACTGAAGCAAATATTTTATTCAAATGATTTTTAAAGCCGTCAAAAAATGGTCAATACTAATGAGAAGAGCTAGTATATAGACAAAAAAAGGCTATTTTCTTATAACTGTTACATTCAAGAAAAAGCCAAACAAATTATCTTTCTTCAAAGATAAGCCATGATTGGTTATTCATTAAGCCCATAATGAATAACCATGTGACTATTATAAGCGTAAAACGATAATTTCTAAACTTTAAAGCCTTAAAATAAATAAAAGTTTAGAGTAAAGAAACAAAGTAATCAAACTGTAAAAAATGATGATAGGGAGGGCCTCATTAATGTATACGATCGGTTGTATCTCACACAGTAGCGAAATCAGCGAAGAACATAAAGAATTATTCCAATCACTTCAATGTAATATTCAAATTATCAACAAAGAAAAGGCACAACTTTTATTTGAAAGCAATAACAGTACATTGAATTTAATGGACACATTGATTATTGAAGATTCTGATGCTAGTAATATCAACTGGACTTGTGAACTGATTATGAATGTAAGGAAGCAAACAGCATTACCACTTTGGATTTTATCCTCATCAGATACCATCAATAAAACGAATCGAATTGTTTATTTACAATTGGGTGCAGACGGCATCATCGAACAAGGAAATGAAACGGACGAATCGATACTGATGATGAGAAACTTACTAAAGCGTTTTAAACAACTAGAGTACCCAATAGAAGCACCTCAAAAAAAACTGGTTGAGCGGTCCGCTATCTTTAAGTTAATACCAGAAAATTTAAGTGTCTGTTTAGAAGATGGGGTAGAAGTCAACTTAACAAAGCTAGAATTTCTTACAGTTGAATATTTACATAAAAATGCACGTAAGACGATGACATATGAAGAAATTTACAAAAACGTTTGGAACGATACCTATAGA
>Ga0308156_1001901_pt1 | contig 21103 bp, 26 predicted proteins | sample PhyAR2_FD_201041 | JGI IMG/M metagenome (GOLD analysis project Ga0308156, IMG submission 201041) | Phyllosphere microbial communities from UC Gill Tract Community Farm, Albany, California, United States - DLSL A.R2 | ecosystem: Host-associated > Plants > Phyllosphere > Unclassified | place: USA... | reverse complement strand
CGCGACGGCAGCGGAAGTAAATCCCCGAGATAAGGCCAGCTAGAGTGCAAAAAATGCCAACAATGATGCCGACAATCATCCACTCATTAGGTGAAAAGTAATTAATCAGGCTGAATAGCCATGACGAAAGCCCACCGGCGAGCAAGGTGTTATCGGCAGCACGTGTGTACATTCTTTTCATCCTTCACCTCCACCAGCGAGGCAGGGTTATTTAGTGAATAGCGCCCAGCCGTAACCACTCTCTGCTAGAAAGTGTTTAATGTGTGGATGGTTGTTGGCTGGGCGCTACATATGAAAAAGGCCACCAGAAGGTGGCCTATAAATATAGTTATAGAATTCAGTGAGAATGCTTAGCTCATTATATTATCGATTTTGAGCTAATGATTTTTCACCTGTAATCTCATACAGCTAAGTACTTAATTACTAGATTTGGAGATAAATTATTATATCCTATATGCGAAGTGTTTTACTGGATTAACAAAGGAATCTAAAGGTGAACATATGAGAGTCTTCATGAGCGAATGGCTTATAGGGCTGCAAGCCTCTGCTGCGTCATTAATCTTAATATTGCTATTGTTCTATATTGTGGCTGCCTGAAATAAAACATCAACACAATCGGCTGAGCCATCTCCACTGGTTGAAAGACGCGCACCTGTATTCGGTGCTATATGAAGATGGCTCATGCAGTTGTGCAGCACACCAAACGCTCTGGGTTATCCCTTCTTCGCTGAGTGATGTGCTGATTGCCGTGATGGCTCTTCCCAAACACTTTTCTTACAAACTGATCAGGCACCACGACCCATTGAACGTACCTAATTTATTACAGTGACACAATCATTAACGAAACTTTCGGAATAATCTTTTTAATGGACATTACCAAAAGTAAAGTAGCTCGGCAGTAATAACCTTAGTTAGAAAAATTTGAGGATAGTCGTTTGCTAGCAGACTTTATTTTCAACAAATAATTAATTAGCCTGATAAGTAATGGCTTATGGTTATTCATGTTTTTTTGATTTTGGCATTTATACCGCTTAGTTTTAATTTCCAATAAAAAAGATTTAGCTTTAGAAACCCAACCTACTTAATGTCAAATTATCAAAATAAATTAGCTAAGACTCTTCTTACATCAATAAACTTAAGACATAAATAATACCTTTAAAAAAGTTCAACTTTTCAGTTACTTATCATAAGACATTAGATTTATTTATAAAATAACGAAAGAGAGTATATCAAAATAAAAAATAAATAGATCTAAATCAATAAGTTGCGATTCATCCTAGGTTATCAATTACTACCTGTGTTTGATTATACATTAACATCGCTTTTCCCTGATGTTGGCCTATGGCCCCTCTCATCTGAACTTACGGGGATGAGAGGTTTCTTTTTTATTACGTATGGAGTTCCATCGAATGAAAAGTAGTCGATTATTTCTTGTAGCCAACAGCTATGTAAAAGTGGTTTGTTCAGAGCCGGCTAAAATCCTATTGATCAATGAAAAACATTACGACAGATTTTGCCGAGACAGTTGGGCCGACTACCATGGAGGTTTTTTTTGCAACTTCCCAGCTATTGTTGAAGTTCCATACGATGGGATCTGGAATATCGTGATTGATACTCATAGTCATGGAGATACTGAGTCTGCAGTGAGCATAACTATCTTGCCTAATCATGAGTTATTAGAGCAACAAGACGTGATCAAATAGTAATGAAAGTCTATTTACAGGCAATTTTCAAAGTAGGAGTTCAACATCTATCGCAAAGTTGGTCCGCCACCGAGGTCTCGAACCTCGCACCTACAACTTAAATGGTTATCGGCTCTTCCTGCTGAGCTAGTGGCGGTTGGAGCGCTCAGCGGGACTCGACCCCGCATCATCAGCTTGGAAGGCTGAGGTAATAGCCATTATACGATGACCGCTTTGGTGGCCCTTGCTGGACTTGAACCAGCGACCAATCGATTATGAGTCGACTGCTCTAACCAACTGAGCTAAAGGGCCAGTGCTGTAGTCAGCTAACAGGAGTTGTTCAACGATAACGTCTCTCGCTCCGGGTGAGTATCTCACTACAGCGGTAGGCATAGTATTATGCTAATGTTAATCCATGCAATAACAGTGAGTTATTTTCAGATTAATGCTACCTAGACTGGTCATTTTTCACTCTCTTCACTCTCAAACTTTTCACTTAATGCCAAGGAGTCTGGCAGTAGCGCCCATGCAATGTAAAAATCATGTGGCGTAAGCTCATCCATCATCCATGTATAAATACCGACATCATTAACTTCGTCATTGTCTTTCAGGGTACGAATGATCCCCGTATGCCAACCATCGCAGGGATTGAGCACAAGTACATGACGACCATCCAAATCTTCTGTTGGATTTTCACTAGCTGGTCGAAACGTAAGGTATTCCATTAATCGTCGAGACATATGACCCCTCCTTAAAAACAAAACCCCGCCGAAGCGAGGTTTTATTGTGTAAGCTGTGTGACAAACTAACCACTCTTATCAGAGTATCAGCGTTTTTACGATCGTAAAGCTGTTATGCTACTTTTCTTACTATCGACTCTTTCCGTGTTAGCTTATCCATTTCTAAGCGGACATCTAGCGCCATTAGCAAACCTTCAACGATCCCCTCAGCTTTCTGTAACTGCTTACCTATATGGGTATCGGAGCAATGATTTTGCTTAGCTAGCGCCATGAACGTTTTGCCAAATAAGTAATATTCCACCAGCAAATCATGAGCATCAGGATTCTTTTTGTTCAATGTTGCCATACAGCCCACGATCACCATTGCATCATCATCACAGCATTGAGTACGAGATTTTACTTTTGAGGGAATTAAGCCAGAGAACCCCGCAGCAATTGAGCTCCAACAAACATCCTCTTTGTTGTTTGCTGCCCATGCGCCCCACATGCCCATCACTTGATGCATATCTCTTACTAGGTGATTCATTTGATTATTCCTTCTTTTCTAAGGATGGACTGCGTACGAAAAACGCCTTCAGCGTGATATAGGCGTGCCGTTCTATTGTCAAAGATATGCGTACGGCGATCGATTTCATCATGACAGCTGCTACATGCGAATGCTGCAAGTGAATCATCAGGTTTTATCCCGGTACCACATTCACCAGCTAATCGATAATGCGCTAAAACCACAGTCTCAGAATTTCCATTACACACACCTGGTATACGAACGGTGCACTCACGGCCACGCGCTGCATTTTTGATAATGTGGCTTTTACGTGGTTTCTTCGCCGGTTTTAGTGCGACGTTGCGAGCCATGAGGTTAGCCATTCCCCACCTCCGACAAACGTTTATCGAGTAATTCCAGTGGGCCATACGAGGGCGCAATGTCACATTCGCGGCCAGTACTTGCGCTAGCCTTCATTCCCAGAACTCTATGCAGCAACGCTGTAGGGAATATTGAACGAAGGCCATTGCGAAGACACCACATGATAATTTCAGATTCACTAAGCTGGCGATCTGCTGGTTGCCCCATTGCTTCACAGATATGATTGAGCATGAAAGCGATACGGTTATGCCGGGCTATCTCTGTGAATTGACGCGGGGTTTCTTGGATGTTGAGTTTATTCTTACATGAGCGGCATACACAGACAGAGCCGTTATCGCCAACGGGGAATGGTTCGTAAAATTTCGCTTCACATCCTAACCACTGGCATTTACTCAGCCACAGAACATAGTGATCTAGCGATGCTGTCCCACCACATAGGCCAAACGCGCGATCATTATCGTATAAGCCTTGGAATTGGGGATTTAGCGCTTCAATTTGATTAACAGCAGGTACAATGCCAGAACTTAGGTGCTCTTGGGCCGAGTTAAGCTCAATAATGGCGTAACGCATACCATCACGGAATTTAATTTTTCTGCCTGCTTGGAACGTGACAAGCCCAAGACGTGGCTGAGTGTTCGCGGTGAGAATTGCGATCATGCTATCACCCCGCAGGATGATAGATACATTAAAGCACCAACCTCTATAGCGATCAGTGCGGCAATGCAGTATTTCGTTGTTTGCGCCATTTCAATAACCTAAATAGCGCAGCATTCAGTCGCCAGTTATTCAGGCTGGCGAAGTTGGATTATAGCACTCCTATAGTCGGCATCCAGCATTAGCTCGATAAATCCCTCGACAGTGGCTACGTGCTCTCGATTATTAAGAATTCTCATGGAGGATATAGAGCCATCTTTGCATTTGATAACGACTCGACCATCATGGGGTAATGATACTAATTGCTCAAAGTTCATATGATTATACTCGATAGATTTATAAACCCTTGCGGGAATCACCTCCGTGTCACCTATGCGCGCACTCCCCACTATGAGCGTTAATCACAATGCATCCAATAGACCAAATAGACCAGCATCTATATTTCAAACGTTTTTCTACTAATAAGATTAGAGTTATTGAGCTCAATAGCATTGATGCTATTTTATTTTCAACGGCGTTCATCACTAATGAAATTTTGTTTTGGCAGTGCACTCCGCGTTTTTATCCAATGCCCAGTTAACCGTATCTTGATCACCCGATTCCGCTATGAGCTGAGCTATGGCCGTTTGGGCTCGGTTGTAGAGTCTTTTCTCAATCAGCTCTGCTATCTTTTGCTTTCTCGCCTCTACGTTCGGAACCACGGCCGGCTTTACCGGAAGTGTATATTTTTTACTGGCGATTTTGTTTTGCCGAATTCTCTTGCCTCAGGGATCGAGTAGCGATATCTCGTTCTGCACCCAGTTTTAATTAGACAGCCCAAGCTATTTAGAAAATCTAACTCCCTTCTCACTGATGTGTTTGACAGGCCAAGGGTCTTGGCGATTCAAATTTTGACTTTGGATTATTTTCCAGAAAAACAATAACTTCTCTAATTCCAGACATTTTTAAGTCCTAAACCCTTTGGGTTTTCCTGAGTAATCTTGGTTTTGTAGGTCGATATTCACTTTTGCTGGCTCGGTAATCTTTTGCGGCTTGCCGTTGCGCCGCCATGTCCTCGCCTGGTCGAAATATCCCTCGAAGTTCTCTTGGCTGAATATCGTTTTGGGCCGCAGGTAGAAACTCATGTTGTCCTGCCCTGCCCACTCATTGGCGATGTAATCAACTACCAGCATGAGATCGTCAGCAACGTATTCGCCCTGCAAAACACCACGGATAAATCCCATCGTGGTTTTTCCATCCCGAAAATCTGAGTCAGTCACCCGATTGAGGTGATTTAAAACTCGCAGAGCTGGATCGATATCGTCATCGTGGGGCTCGTCTGGCAGCTTGTCTGCCAGACAAGAAATATCCTGTGTAATCTCTTGAGTACTCTCTGTGTAATCTCCTGTAAGAGAGTTTGCGGGGATCCCGCCAGCTAGTTGGCAGGGTTCCCCCCGACTAGTTGGCGGTGTTGCCACCATCTTGTTGGGTGCATTGCCGCCATCTAGTTGGCGGGGTTTCCGCAATCTAGTTGGTGGGGTTTCCACCAACTGTGATTCCTCTTGGGCTAGAGCCAGCAAAAGAGCCTCAAGGCGATCAGCATTGATACGATAATGCATTGTCGCCGGGGCTCCCCTTAACTGTTCCTCAAGGATCCCCACAGCGACCAGACGTTTTCTTCCGGTTTCCTGCTCATCACGGCTAAGCCCAGTCTCTTGGGTTATCTCTTGCCGAGTTTTATAAAACCATCGTCCGTCCATGCGGTTATGCCAATATACAAACTGAGATAGTAAGACCGCCCCTACGGGACCTGTCTTTATCTTTCCCACTCGCAGCTGGGCAAATGATGGTTGATAAGCAATTGGCCTATCAAGAAGCTTGATTAGTGATGCCATTTACGCCTTCACTTCTGTGAACTTCATAGAAAACAATCTCAGTGTGAGCTGGCTTAGTGCATCAGAACCATGACGCATATAAACCACATAGCCACCAGCCAAACCCTGAACTGTTACAGTTGCGCCACGATGATCTTTAAACCGCTGGCCTTTCATGACGTCGATATACCCCTTTGATGGGGTTACGCCTTTAAAGTTACGCTGCAAAGCACACCGCAAACGCTCTTGTAAGTTGCTCATAACCACCTCGCTGAGTAAGAAATTAGGTTTCTACATACCAGTTCGTCATGCCGCTACTTCGTGGATCGTTAAACGGATAGTATTCGGGGGCAGCATGGCCACCAGCGAGTGAAGTGCCTCTCTAACCTCTTTGGCCTGAACTGATAAGGGAGAATTCATTAGCTTCGCGTTCACTGCTTCCATACATTCTTTGTTTGCAGCTGCTGCCACGAGCGCAACAGAATGTTCCTCATCAATCAGGCGCTGATGCTCTGCATCAATAGCGGCAATTACAGCCGGCGCTAGCTCTTCGGCTTGGCGAAGGTAATACGGTGTAACGCTGCGAAATACGCGCTTAATGAACAGCGCGTTATTGCGGCAACGGCGCGACCACTCGTCAGCATCATTGATATCGAGTGACTCGAGGAGATCACCAGAGTATTGGGCCCCAATCTTCTCGGTTATAGGCCACCAGCCATCATTCCTAGCCCATGCCTCTAGTTTTTCAGCTACTAATTTGATTTCCATGATTCACACCTCAAGCAGCATCGGTATTACGATTTTGTTCATACAACGCTGGCTCATATTTCAATGCTCCAGATGTCATGCGTTCAATTTTCGCTGCTCGTTTTTCTGGGACCAAAACACCCCACCCGCTCACTGATGAACGAGCGATATTTAGAGCCCTAGCGACTTTCGCCGCAGATCCAAAATAAGTGACTACATCAGACTTCTTCATAACTGCCCCATTGGTAGGTTTTCTTAACCTTACTTGTTAGGGAAACCTAAGTCAACGTTTGTTAGGATTACCGAACTATGAAAACAATCGGTCAACGAATAAAAGAGCGCCGTACTGAGTTAAAACTAACTCAGCGAGCTTTAGCTAAGCTTGTGAATGTTGCGCATGTCACTATTTCTCAATGGGAGAATGATCAAACCTCTCCTAAGGGAGATAACCTGTTTCAATTGTCAGATGCACTCGGAAAAGATCCTGCTTGGATTCAGAGAGGTAGTGATTCTGGTGAGTCGGAAAGCACTGCTGGCGCAGTTATCCTTACTCCTATGCAAAGACAACTAATCGATTTATTCAATCGCCTTCCAAGTAGTGAGCGCCAGCATCATATTGATGCCCTGCGAGACACTGTTGAGGGTTATGACAAACTCTTCAATGACATAGTCAAAACAAAAAATATTGATGAACTGATTGCGGCGAAAAAAAACCAAAAGTAAACAGTCGCTGATTAGTTAAAATCCTAAGCCGCCTTCGGGCGGTTTTTTTATGCCTTCAATAAACTTGTTAGGTTTTCCTAAATTTACGCTTGACGTTTTGTTAGGTTTAAATAACAATGCTGTTATCGAAAGCTAACAAGCAGCATTCAGTAAAACATTCTGACGGTGGGTAAAGAGCCACGAAAACGCAAAAGGGAAAATCTCATGAACACTTTTTACGACCTAAACAACAACGAATCAGTCAAAACTGGCGTATTCCCAAACAATAACGGCACTTTTACTGCAATGACTTTCACCAAACCAAAAGATTTTAAAACCATGCGCGGTGCTGTTGCTTGGTTTAACCGTCACTCTGATAGCGAGTAATCGATACAGCTCGAAAAGACGAGCACGCAACTGCATGAGCATTCAAGAGGTAGGCCTGCCGCTCTTGAGTTAACCCTGTAGATGGAATGCTCATGCAGTTGTGGTGAATCCGTAGACCAATGTGGCGGTAAGTTTAGCGAGGTTCCATCCATAGCCTCTTAGGGGACCGGTTGTCTGGCTGACTAAACGCCTAATGACAAATAGCCGAAAGGCCACCACAGCATCATCCATGTAGTAGCTGTGTAGTACTTGGGCGGTATTAGATCCTTTTAACTAATACGCATAGCGAAAACTGATACCGCCATTTTTTTAATAGATATTTTTTACGGCATTTTTGCTGGGGCTTCCTGCAACCAAAATTAAGGAGTTCGGAAATGAAATTAAACCCTATACAGCACCGAATGATGATTAATCGTGGATTGGCTTACGTCGCGTTCAAATGCCAAAAAGCTGGGCATAAATGGGCTTCTGCTATGTCTGCAATGCGCTGCGCGTTCTCTGATTTAACCACGCCTCGCCTAGTTAAAGCCTCTGGACTTGAGCGTTCCGAATGCTGGTCCTCTTTCAGCATTGACGATGCCGATATGAATTTCCGCATGTATGGCGATGAAACAATTATTGATGGAGATAAGAAGGAGGTCACCAGCGTTATTAACCTCGAGTTCGGATGTTCGGTAATCAACAACTAACTTCATTGGCTTTATTCAAAAGCCAATTGATATGCGCCTTGGCTAATTTAATTAATCACTAATCGTCGTCGGACACGTTTAGTACAGGACGCATTTCAATTACTAAGGAGATAAAAAGCATGACCATATATTTTAATTTCTTGAGCGCTAAGAAAAGCTCTGACGCAAAAGATGCCGTTGTTTTAGTTGATGTTGAAACGGCTAAAGAATGCCCTTTCGCTATTTCTTTTTTAGCTAAGCAAAACGGCATCGACCTGTCTAATTATTTCAAACCAGTTACTACTGATACGCCAATTGTTGATGATCTGCCGGAAGAAAATGAATTCAGTACAGAGTGGTGTGAAAAGTACGAACTCGCAGACGATAAGAAAACATGGCAGCTGATCGCCCCGCCAGAAGTCGAAACCAAGATTGATGACGAACTAATTAAAGTATCAGCAAAACCTTTAGATTTTCGTTTCACGGCTCTGTGGCTGCATGGAGATGAAACAGAAACAATCTCTCGCGAACAGATGAGTGCTGTTGTCGCGATGATTATGGACACCGACGATAACTTTTATCAAAACATCCTATTGTCTGTTCGTAGCGAGCAATACGCCAAAGATGCCACTCTCACGCAACTCGGCGCATTAGTGAAAGCAACTAAAGAGGTTTTCGCATATACAGATCGCCCCGCCCAGCTCGGCGTTATCTCAAATTTCTTTAAGCAATATTGTTCCTGTGCTGTTTCAGAAGCCAGTGAAGATGCGCTGGCCAACATCGTTAAATTGTACCGCGATAAACAAACCACACCAGTAATGCCAGAAACAAAGGCACAGACAACAAGCACAGGTGCAACACTGGGCACCCCGATCCGTTTATCTGATGATGTGCTTCACTCCCCTGTATTTCTGAAAAAGGTTATTGCCTACGCCATGCAGCCGGCTAACGGCTATGACTTACTGGCACCACCAAAGGGCATTGTCGATCGCGCCGCTGAGCTAATGAAAGATCAAGATGTTATTGATTGGTATAACGCGCTTTCAGAAACACCAGGCATTTTAGCCCTTCACCCTGATTTTACTTTTGCGTGCATCCAAGCCGCGCCGATAGCGATCACCAGTGATAAGAAAAAACTACGCGAGTACATCAGTCATAACCTTGGTGTGATTCAGCCAGTACCAGTTAAAACCGAAGAAACCGCCTCAAATGAAGGGGCAAAACAGGAAGTGGTCACCGGTGAACTAGTGAATCTCGGGGGCAGTAAATTTGATGTGAGCCAGATTTTTGAGAATAAACCACCAGCAATAAATGATGCACATTTGGGGGAAAACGCGGATCTGTCAACCAAACATTTGGGGGAAAGTGAAGATTTGTCAACCAATGTGGCTTTATCTCCGCGCGCCCTGCAAATCAAGGTAGCGCTGCAAAGCGTAATTAATGGCGAGACTGATTTGGATTCCGCAGAAGCCATTGCAACCACATTAGAAAGCGAAAATGTTGATCCGGCCTACCTTCTGGAGTGGCTGCCTAATGAAATCGAATTGGCCGAGCTGGGCGATGAGTTAGAAGACTGCACGGTAGGCAGCCTCATGATGGATTTATTCGATATCGCACCCAAATTCATTACTGACTCATCCGAACGCGTCCAGTTCTTTACCAACCAAATTGCACTCTATAAAAAAGAGTGGGCAGAAATCGAAGCAGAAAAGGTCAGTAAAGAAAAACCAGCCAAGCCCAAAAAGCCAACCATTGAAGAGCTGCAGGCCGAGATTCAAGCACTGAAAACCCACCAGCAATTATTTAGTAATTTTGTTAGCGCAGGCGTGAAATTCCTTATGGCTTGCGAGGGGGATAAATGATGCTTACTCCTACCCCACTGGCGCCTAGTGCGCCAGAAACTGAGTGCCACTGCTATTGGTGCGGTAAATCGAAAGAAGCCGCAGCGATGATCGGGAAGCTGATCAAAGTCGGTCAGCACCAACAATATCAAAAGTTCTGTGATGATCATTGCCACGCAGAATGGAAATTATACTGCGCGCCAAAAGTGCAAGTTTCACGCACACCAGCACGTCGCTATTCATCATGGGAACTTCGCTGAACAGTTGGATCTGATTCTTGAAAATCAATTTACAGATAGGTGATTCGATATAGTTCGTGGGGTGCCTATGGCGCAGGTTGTCTTTATCGAGGAATGGATGGTAGAGGATGGGCTCAGAGCTAAAACGGGTCTAGGGGACCGTCAGATTGAGCAGTACCGGCAAGGATGCTGGATTGAAGGGATTCACTTTAAGCGCGTATCGCCCAGTGGTGATAAAACAAAACGCGGGATCATTTGGTACAACTACCCAATGATAAACCAAATTATTAGAGAGGCATAAAATGGCAACGTTACCGACCGGCGTGGAAATCAGAGGCAACAGCATCTGCATCTGGTTTATCTACCGCGGTAAGCGTTGCCGTGAAATCCTTAAAGGATGGGCTAATACACCAGCAAACATCAAAAAGGCCGGAAACCTCCGGTCTATGATTGTTAGTGAAATAAATCTTGGCGAATTCAGCTATCACAATCGCTTTCCAACATCAAAAAATGCATCGAAATATGATACTGAAAAATGGGTTTCAAGCTTTTTCGAACTCACTGAGCAGTGGCTAAAAACCAAATCCGTTGAAGTCAGCCCTGGTACTCTTGTTAGTATGAAATCTCAGATTTCTGTTTTAAATCGAGTCATCGGCGAACACACCATGATTGAATCGATCACCCACAACAACATTCTGGCATACCGGCATGAGCTGTTGCACGGCGGCACGTTCTATAGCCATCGACCAAATAAGATTGGCCGTAGTGTCCGTACCGTTGAAACATACGTATCCCTACTCTGCCGCGTACTGAAATTCGCTCATCGTTCAGGATTTATCACAAGCAAGCCTTTCGAAGAAATAACAAAACTCAAATCAACAAAGGCAAAACCAGACCCATTATTGAAGAGTGAGTACTCAGCACTGCTCGCCGCTATGCGTGGCCAGACAAAAAACCTATTCCAACTTGCTTTCTATTCAGGGATGCGCCATGGCGAACTCAGCGCATTGGCATGGGAAGATATAGATCTCAATACTGGGATTATTCAAGTTTCGAGAAATTTAAATAAGCTCGGTATTTTTGGCCCACCCAAAACGCGGGCTGGCAACCGAGTAATAACATTATTGGCTCCTGCACTTGAGGCGCTTAAGGCACAGAGAGCACTTACCGAATTGCAGCCACGGACAGAGATCACGTTTCAGCATCGCGAATATAGGAAAACTGAGCAGCAGCACGTACGTTTTGTTTTTCAACCGCGAGAAGTAAACAACGAGAAAAAACCACATTACTGCTCATCGACGATCGCAACGTTATGGGATACAGCCATCAAGCGATCTAAGGTTCGCCGTCGAACGCCGTATCACACAAGGCACACATACGCATGCTGGATGCTGTCTGCTGGCGCCAATCCGGCATTTATCGCTAGCCAAATGGGGCATGAAAACTCGAAAATGGTTTTTGAGGTATATGGTACGTGGATTGAAGAAATGAACAACGAACAAGTACAAACATTGAACTCAAAACTCGCTATTTAACCATGCAACTCCAGATTTGAGCTGACACACTGTAGGGTAAGGCAGCATTGTGCAAAATGCGGGCGTTGCCAGTAGGTCAGTACAATGAGTAGCAGGATGCAGCACTGTCACTATCGATGTAAATAAAAACATGTTTTAAAAAACAGTATTGACCTCAAATCTCAAATGAGTAAATTAGTACTCAGCAGCACAATGAAATTGGTTAGTAATTTGTTGAATAGAAAGAAGTAATGAAAAGACCATTTTGCTTTACAGGCCACGAAGTTTGTTGTTTGGGATGTAGTTCGCTTTCAGGCCTCGTAGTGGTTGTGCTGGCTCGCAAAATGGTAGTCTTAGCGCGATGATGTAAAGCCCTGTTTTTTAGATAATGCTGGCGGTTTCTTTTTTTGATTGTAACCGTATCGGCAATGGGCAACGCATCAAAGAGTATATATCGCGAGGGGATGTGCTTGTTTAAGTTGCCACGCTTAGGTTCTGAAAGCGCAGGCAGGTGTATGACGAGATAAATAGAGGGAGGATTTTTAGTATTAATGCCCAATATTATCTGTAGTAAACGGGTGCATTTAAAGCAGTATAAATAGCAGTATAATTTTATTAAGTTCATTAATGTTAAATCTGAAGTCTGAAGTACCTTAAAAGCCCTGACTGCAATGGTCAGGGCTTTTAAGATTACTACCTCCTTTAAATTGTAAGTTCTCCTAACCAATTATTAATAAAACTAACCTTGATAATTCACCCAGATGAGCCTCCAATGCCTTATAGGTTTGAATGCGCTTAATCAAGGTAAGCACACGCTGACCTCCTCGACATTAATCATGTTTCCTCAATGTTAGTCATGCAGTTACAGTTGTTAGAAGAACTGCCAACATCTGTTCCTCGCTCATAGGGCCTTTAACTCTGTTAGCTCGTCCGCTTCATGCCAGAAGCGGAAACTGTTTAACGGTCATGCTAAGTCTTATGTGATGCATCATCGCCGTTATTCCTTAAACTCTCAATGTATCAATAACTGCTCGCAGAGCGGGTGACACATTGCGATGAGGATAATAGATGAATGAACCTTCAAGACGTAAACTGTAACGTTGTAGAACCCTAATTAGATTACCTCGTTCTAAATCATCGGAAACTAACTCTTCCGGAACATAAGCCAGTCCCAGTCCTAAACTGGCAGCTTTTGCTTCCATATAGCTGTCAGCAAAAACCCACTGACCCTGCGGCCGATGGGTGATTTTTTTATCATCTTGATGTAGTTCCCATGCATACAGGCTACCGTCACCGAATTGATAAGCGATACAAGGATGAGCCACTAAATCTGCGGGGGTTTGTGGAAAACCGTAGCGACGAAAGTGCTCTGGTGTACCGACAACAGCCATCTCCATATCAGGAGTGATGCGAACAGCAATCATGCCACTGCCAACTTCCGGACCTAGACGCACACCTGCATCGAATCTCTCCGCAATAATATCGACAAACCGACTTTCGCTGATGAGTTCCAATCGGATGTCAGGGTAGCGCTGCTTAAACACTGCAAGCTTCGGCAGGAGTACTTTATCAATAGCGTGCTGACTGGCATTGATGCGTACCGTACCTGATGGGGACTGACGATAATGGGCAAGCGTGGCTAGCCCCATATCTAAAGCGTCGAATCCTGACTCAATGGTTCCATACAGTTGTTCACCTGCATGGGTGAGCGATAATTTGCGGGTGGTGCGTACCAGAAGTTGAACGCCCAGTCGTTCTTCAAGTTCGCGCACAGAACGGCTGATCCCTGACTGTGCCAGGCCAAGGCGTTGTGCCGCAGCGGTAAAACTCCCTTCCCGCACCACCTGCATGAACAGGTATAAATCGTTATAGCTTTCCCGTTTCGCCATAATTTCTCCCTCGCAGCCGCACCATTATTTAGAACAATTTGGTATTAATTCAAGCATTTTTTACCCACTAATCAGCACTTTTACTGCTAACTATAATGTGCTCATTGCAACAAAGCACAGCAGCGTTGTCCGTATGAAACCTGCATCTATCATGTTTTATGAGGAGATTTTGATGACTGCTTTCACCAAAAAACTGACAGGTGCCATGCTGCTATGCGCATCATTAAGTGGAGTCTCAAATATGAGTTATGCCGATACAACCAATCCGAACGCGCCTGCTACGCTGGTCGATAAATGGGATAAAACCTTTACTCAAAGCACGAAAGTTGCTCACCGTAAAGTGACCTTTCAAAACCGCTACGGGATCACCCTCGTCGGGGATCTCTACATTCCCAAGGATCGTGGCGAGAGTAAGCTGGCTGCCATTGCCGTCAGCGGCCCCTTCGGCGCGGTGAAAGAGCAGTCAAGCGGCCTGTATGCGCAAACGCTGGCAGAGCAAGGGTTTGTTACCCTAGCGTTCGACCCTTCTTATACGGGCGAGAGCGGAGGCTACCCGCGCAATGTCGCGTCCCCAGATTCAACACCGAGGACTTCAGCGCGGCGGTAGATTTCCTAGGTCTGCAAAAAGAGGTGGATCGCAACCGTATCGGGCTGCTGGGTATCTGCGGCTGGGGCGGCATGGCTTTAAACGACGCCGCGATGGATACCCGCGTCAAAGCAGTGGCAACCAGCGTGATGTACGACATGAGCCGTGCGATGGGACATGGCGTGGGAGATGGCAAAGATCGTTATAGTACACAGGACCGTCGTGCCATATTGCAGTACCTGAATGCACAGCGCTGGAAGGATGCGAAAAATGGCGCTTTCGCGCCCGGCGGGCATGACATTTATGTTGATGAGAAAGGCAACGTCAGTGCGTCGAGTCGTATTCTGCCGGAAACGTTACCCGCCAATCCCAATCCGGTTCTTAAAGAGTTCTTCGATTACTATCGTATCCCGCGCGGTTTTCATGAGCGTTCGGTCAACTCAACCGGCGCGTGGAATGCAACCATGCCACTGTCATTTATGAATATGCCGCTGCTGAGTTATGCAAATGAAGTCACTATCCCTACGCTTATTGTGACCGGCGAAAAAGCCCATTCACGCTATTTTGCTGAAGATGCCTTTAAGGCGATCGGCAGCAAAGAGAAAGAGCTGGTCATTGTCTCAGGAGCAAACCATGTTGACCTGTACGACAACGTTGTGGGTAAGATCCCGTTTGCTAAATTTGAACAGTTTTTCAAAACCAACTTAAAGTAATGGTTTGAAGCCGTCTGATATTTGCAGGCGGTTGTTTATTTCCCATACATCATCCCCGCCCACGTTTTTATCGTTATTCCCTGAATAGCGTCTATTTTGGCTGCGGCTAAGTCTCGCCGAAGCGATATAAAGAGATACTGTTAATGTCCACAGTAAGTCATAAAACATCACCCACTAAAACAGATGCACACTGGGGAGGCGTGTTTGCCATGACGCTCTGCGTTTTTGTGCTAATCGCTTCCGAGTTTATGCCTGTCAGCCTGCTTACGCTTATTGCCAACGATATGCACATCACTGAAGGACTGGTAGGCCAGGGGATCGCCATATCTGGCGCACTAGCGGTACTGACCAGCCTGACTATCTCTCGTATTGCCGGAAATCTGAATCGTAAATATCTTCTTCTGGGACTGACGGTCTTAATGGCCATATCGGGAATGGTCATCGCTATAGCACCTAACTATCCGGTTTATATGCTGGGGAGGATTATGATCGGTGTCGTTATCGGTGGGTTCTGGTCAATGTCGGCTGCAACTGCCATTCGGCTCGTGGCGCAGCATCAAGTTCCCCGTGCGCTGGCAATTCTCAATGGAGGGAACGCGTTGGCGACCGTTGTGGCTGCGCCGCTTGGTAGCTATCTGGGGACGACCGTCGGTTGGCGCGGGGCTTTTTTATGTCTCGTTCCCCTTGCCATAGCTGCGTTCATTTGGCAATGCATCAGCCTACCTTCAATGGAAAACGATAAAAGACAAAAGCAACAGAGATCTATGATTCGTCTGTTTAGAATCTCGGACGTACCTACGGGGCTGGTGGCCTGCGGACTATTCTTTGTGGGGCAGTTTGCCTTATTTACCTACGTGCGCCCCTTTCTGGAGACGGTAACTAGCATGGGTCCTTCTGGCCTCTCCCTAATTTTGCTAGCAATAGGCGTAGCAGGTTTTGTCGGCACAATGGTCGTATCAACACTCCTAAACGCTTGGTTTTATCAGACCTTAATTATGATCCCTCTGCTTATGGCAGCGATTGCCGGTACGTTACTGCTGGTAGGCCACAGCATCTGGGCAGTTGCCGTTTTGCTAAGCCTGTGGGGGCTGCTTGCGACGGCGGCACCAACGGGATGGTGGACATGGATAGCTCGTACGCTTCCCGAAGATGCAGAGGCTGGGGGTGGTCTCATGGTTGCTGTCATCCAACTCTCGATAGCACTTGGTTCAACAGCAGGAGGTCTAGTATTCGACAGTTTGGGATGGCGAAGTACTTTCGGATTGAGTGGTATAATACTTCTTGGCGCGGTATCGATGACGTTTCTCACATCGCATAAAAATAGCAATGCGCGCTAGAGCAATCACATTCGTCCAAACTTCTCTCTGTCGTGGTATTTAGCAGAGAGGCGAGCGTCTGCTTCTCGCTCATCGCAGACCTCGCAGTGCTTCAGGCGCTCCGCTTCGTGCCAGAAACGGACGTTACTGATAGCCCAAGCCCCTTTACCCTTGATGAAGAATGTGGGGATGATATTAATAGGTGAATACCGGAAGATCTCTAACCGTAAGCAGGCCGTTTTTAGAGCATAACCACATTGCCATCTAGTCACCGTAAGAATATGTACAGAGAGCATCTTTTACAGCAGCCCTCTGTATTTTATGAAAATAATACAACTTAGGAATAGTTAAACGCATTTGAACGTCAGGCGAGCAACGCCATTAACAAGTAAGTGTGTATCAATATCAGTTTTGACTTCTCTCATGGATTTATTTTGTACCCTACAAAAATCAGAAGCCTTTTTAGTTGCAGTGCCAATAGCACCTTGTATACGGCCTGCAGCAGGCGCGGCTTCTACCTCAGTGAGATAGTTCCCATTTCCCAGCGTTTTAACATCGGACTGATATGTCAAACCCAAACCTTGAAACTGTGTTTTATCATTTTGCACAGAGCAACCACTTAAAAAAGAACCAATTAAAATGGTAATAGCTATTGTTGACGTTTTCATGTGAAGAATAATCCTAGTGTCTTTTGTTAGTCTATATTATACAACCCTGAATATAATATTACTTAAACCGAATACTATTTATAGTTTTTCACAAGATTACAGTATTGAGTATTCAGATAAACAAATGGCACTAACCAACCAATAAGAGCTTCAAACTTTGACCATTTGATCCGTTCCTCACGATTTAAGACACGTCGCTGTAAGTATGCATTCTTAACTTCGGTTTTTCGCTCATAGCAGACCTTGCAGTGCTTCAGGCGGCCCGCTTCGTGCCAAAAGCGGACATTAATTAATACTATCGTAGTTCAAATACTGTAGAAATTCTCAAGTCTGATTTAAGTTTCATCTATACAGATCGTCCCGGATATGCAAAATACAATAGGTTTATCTTAATAGGTATAACTTTACCTCATATCAGCAATGGATAAATTATGTTAATTATTTTTAATGGGTTACCTGGTAGCGGGAAAAGTACAATTGCAAAATTGTTATCAAAGAAACTTAAGGCTGTATATCTGCGGGTTGATACGGTTGAACAGGCGATTCGTTCAGTATCTGAACAGAGCAAAAAAATTGGCCCTGAGGGTTATTTTGTACTTTATGAATTGGCGCGTGAAAACCTCCAGTTAGGCTCGACTGTTGTCACCGATTCGGTTAATGATATTAATCTGGTACGCAATACTTTCCGCGATATAGCGATATCGTTGAATGTACCATTCCTAGAGGTTGAAATACTATGTTCAGATAAGACACAGCATCGTTATCGTGTGGAGAACAGACTATCAGATATCCCGGGATTAACCCTCCCTGACTGGGAACAAGTACAACGCCGTGACTATGAACCATGGGAACGAGAGCATCTACAACTGGATACAGCAATTTTATCAGCAACAGAATGTGTCGATACAATTCTCACAAGAATAAAGCCAGTTTGAAATGGATCAGGATGAACTTCATGCAGGCCATTCGAGATGTCCTTACCCATGTCAGGTATTGAGTGTATGGTAACCATTCTGAATTGGATAATGACAGGATTCAGTGTACTACGGGTTGAAACGCTATCGCCCGCTTATCGCTCATTGCCGACTGTCAGATTTTCTTGTTTTGTAAAACAAAATACTGGCAGGCATAGTTTGAGCCAGTATCATTTTGCTGGTGCCCCTAGAGTGCCCCTTTTCTTTTTATCAGTACTTTAAATTTTTTAAAAACAATATCTTAAGTGGGAACTCCAACTTTGTACTTATGAGTTATACAAATAGCCGATTCAAAAATGATGATTAAACCGACAAAACGCTGAAAAAACGAGGCTTAATCGTTGATAAAAGCAGCGTCCACCACTAGGTTTTATCTGCTTTTGCATGGCCTATTGCAGCTATTGATAAAAATGCCCGCCAGATCCTAGACCTCAAACCCCAACTCTGGCAGGATAGTTCTCAAGGAAACACGGATAACTTATTGTTTATATAAGCCTGTTTTTTTAGGTTGGATGATCCGACGCGATGTTAGCGACATTCTCCACCGCGCTCAGAGTCAAAAAATCGATATCGATTTATTACGGATGTTTCACTTTCACCGAATAATGAGGAATTCACGATTATGGCGACAACGAAAAAAGCGACAAAATCCCACATTGGTCTTGATACCAAACAATCTGCCAAACTGGCAGAAGCCCTCAATAGCCTGCTCGGCAACTACCAAGTGTTGTACATGAACGTGCGCGGCTATCATTGGAATATCACCGGACCACAGTTTTTTGAACTGCACGTGAAATTTGAAGAAACCTATAACGATCTGCTGCTGAAAGTCGATGAGCTTGCCGAGCGTATCCTGACGCTGGGTTATCAGCCTCGTCACGCGTTCAGCGAGTATCTAAAAACAGCGGATATTAAAGAAGACACTAACGTGACCGACGATAAAGGTACGTTAAAAGGTCTACTGGCGGGCTATTCGGTTCTGCTGACGCAGCAGCGTGAAATTTTAGAGTTGGCAAGCGAGGCCGGCGACGAAGGGACGTCTTCTTTGATGAGCGACTACATCAAAGAGCAGGAAAAACAGGTTTGGATGTTAAATGCCTATCTGGGCAAATAATCCCGTTTGAAGTTTTGCTCCAGCCCCGCGATGCGGGGCTGAATTTTTTCTACCACTCGTAAGCCACAGAATACAGCAATGAACGATGATGCTGAATTTTGTGTAAGCGGCGAACACTATAGATGTGTCGGTTTCTGCGGGATTGGCCTTCTAACCAGCAACTGCGTCGACGGTGTACCTGACGCAACATACGCCAGCGCCCTACTTCATTTCTACTACGTCGCATGACAAACGTCTCTCTGGGTGAGTGCGCGGGCATTATAAACCTATAGTGATATTTGTCACACAATCGATTTGCCTTCTTGGCTGTAAATCCTCAGCACGTGCCCGATAATAATTTGTCTCAATGTTACAAGCCGTAAACTAATACGAATTTTAAATCGATGACTTTTATCCGCGAAAAGGTTTTACCTTTCAACAACAGTGCGTAAACTCAGTTGAGATAACGCTTTTTTGCGAAAGGATAACTCGCCTTTATGACAACGTTTTATACCGTAATTAGCTGGCTGACAATTTTTGGCTACTGGTTACTTATTGCCAGCGTGACACTTCGCATTTTGATGAAGCGCCGTGCGGTTCCTTCCGCCATGGCTTGGTTGCTCATCATCTATATTCTGCCACTGGTGGGGATCATCGCTTACCTATCATTCGGGGAACTTCACTTAGGGAAAAGGCGTGCCGAGCGCGCGAAAGCAATGTGGCCTTCGACGGCGCATTGGCTAGCCGATCTGAAAAGCTGTAAATCTATTTTTGCCACCGGTAACAGTGAAGTCGCCGCGCCGCTGTTTCAACTATGTGAGCGTCGTCAAGGGATTGCGGGCGTTAGAGGTAACCAACTACAGTTGCTGACCACTAGCGATGATACGCTGAAAGCCTTAATTCGTGACATCGAGCTGGCGCGCAGCAACATTGAGATGGTGTTTTATATTTGGCAGCCTGGAGGATTAGCCGATCAGGTCGCCGAGTCGTTGATGGCGGCAGCGAGACGCGGCGTTCATTGCCGATTACTGCTCGATTCTGCTGGCAGCGTCACCTTCTTCCGCAGCCCTTATCCTGCCATGATGCGAAACGCAGGTGTGGAAGTTGTCGAAGCGCTGAAGGTTAATCTGATGCGTGTCTTCTTACGCCGCATGGATTTACGCCAGCACCGAAAAGTGGTTTTAATCGATAACTTTATCGCCTATACCGGCAGCATGAACTTGGTTGATCCGCGTTTCTTTAAACAAGATGCCGGTGTTGGGCAATGGATTGACGTGATGGCGCGCATGGAAGGCCCCGTGGCCACCACCATGGGCATCATTTTCTCTTGTGATTGGGAAATTGAAACCGGTAAGCGTATTTTGCCGCCGGAGCCAGAATATCATTCACTGCCGTTCGAAGAAGAATCTGGACATACCATTCAGGTTATTGCTTCTGGCCCAGGCTTTCCTGATGAACTGATCCATCAAGCGCTGTTGACCTCGGTCTATTCTGCGCGTGAGCAGCTCATCATGACCACACCTTATTTCGTGCCGAGCGATGACTTACTGCATGCCATTTGCACCGCAGCACAGCGTGGCGTTGACGTTTCTATCATCGTGCCGAAGAAAAACGACTCCATGTTGGTGGGCTGGGCCAGCCGCTCATTCTTCACTGAATTGCTGGAAGCGGGCGTTAAAATCTACCAGTTTGAAGGCGGGCTGTTGCACACCAAGAGTGTGTTAGTCGACGGCCAGCTGAGTCTGGTTGGCACAGTCAATCTCGATATGCGTAGTCTGTGGCTGAATTTTGAAATCACCTTAGTGATTGACGACGATGGCTTTGGCGCTGACTTAGCCTGCGTGCAAGACGATTATATTGCCCGTTCTACCCTGCTTGACCACGCTGAATGGCTAAAACGTCCGCTGTGGCAGCGCGTTGTTGAACGACTGTTTTACTTTTTCAGCCCATTGCTGTAAATAGCTTGGCTAAT
>Ga0308156_1001899_pt1 | contig 21111 bp, 16 predicted proteins | sample PhyAR2_FD_201041 | JGI IMG/M metagenome (GOLD analysis project Ga0308156, IMG submission 201041) | Phyllosphere microbial communities from UC Gill Tract Community Farm, Albany, California, United States - DLSL A.R2 | ecosystem: Host-associated > Plants > Phyllosphere > Unclassified | place: USA... | reverse complement strand
CGCTGGGCGGGACTTACAGCTTTGATGCGTTGACCGGTAATCCGACGGATGCGTCTTTAGCACAGTGGGGTGAAAAAGGCAGCACCGCCGGCAGCGTGGCCACACAGGGCCAGGCAACGGACAACGGTAAACTGCCGGCTTACACCCTTAAGGAAACCGATGCCGGTAACGTATTGGAAGTCTCGGTACTGGCGAAGAACGGGGCCGGCGTGACCGGCAATACCGAGACGGTAACCACGGCCCAGAGCGGCGGGGGTAACAATACCGAGGGCGGCAACAACGGCACCATCACCAATGAAGCGGCGGCACCTGAAATCAGCGACCTGAAAATTGAAGGTAAGCTGGCGGTGGGTGAAGCGCTGAGCGGGACTTACAGCTTTGATGCGTTGACCGGGAACCCGACGGATGCGTCCCTGGCACAGTGGGGTGAAAAAGGCAGCACCGCCGGCAGCGTGGCCACACAGGGCCAGGCAACGGACAACGGCAAACTGCCGGCTTACACCCTTAAGGAAACCGATGCAGGTAACGTATTGGAAGTCTCGGTACTGGCGAAGAACGGCGCGGGCGTGACCGGTAACACGGCCACAGTGACCACTGACGGCACTATTATTCCTCGTGGAGAGGAAGCGCCCGCATCTGTCAATACCCAGGTTAACGATTACATCTTTACAACAACTAGCGAAGAGGGAACCTTCCCGACCACAGGCTTTACAGGGGCGACTTTCACAATCGTGCCGAAGGACAGCAAGAAAGCCACAAACTATACTTGGACTGCCAATGCCTTGTGGGTCTCGGTGACGGATGGGGTGGTAAAGTTCACCGCTAAGGGGTCAGGTAGTAAGGTGACTGTTACAGGCACGCCAAAGAGTGGTCCGGGGAAAATGATTAAGTACAGTTTCACGCTGAAGAGTTGGTTCATAAATGAAAATGATTCAAGTTTGATGGATTGGTCCAGTGCGAACAAGTACTGCTTATCGCTGACTGGTTATAGTTTGCCCACTGTTGGTCAGGTAAGCAATATGTCGAGTGATGGGCGCCGTGGCATAGGCGCGCTGTGGTATGAGTGGGGACGACTTTCGAACTATCCAGGTACGGGGTTCTCAAGCGGCTCAATTTGGACGTTGGAACCAATAACCAGCGACAGCTCTTATACGGTCGACTTGTATAGTGGAGGCTACAGCAATTCTCTCAATAGCAACAAGCTCTACGTAATGTGCCGTCAGAGTCTTTAGCGTAAAACTTTTAGTTTTGAACCTTGGGTTTTTGATAAGATTTTGATTTTCTAGAGCGTTCACGCCGGATTGGACCAAGGGCTCTGTCAACTTAGTGTCACTAATATGACAGAGCCTATTCGGTTGTTGTCAGCGATCTGGTATGCACATTAACCACGCCCATTTTGATTGATTTCAGTCGACAAGGGGTCCGCTTGGAAAACGGAAAATATCCTACGCTAAGCCTGTTTTTTGTACAGACTGCTATCTACTGAGCGTAACGAACGGTATTTTCCCTGTCCCAGCTTGAGGTTTGTTCGCCAGACGTAATCACCACTCAGGTTGATGTGTTCCCATCCCAGCGGGGACAGATGAGAAATCAGCTGTTCATTTAGTGGGATCCCTTTTCGCTTCAGAGAATCAATGACTCTTTCTATATATACCGTATTCCACAGTGAGATCGCCGCAGTCAGCAATGTCAGCCCGCTGGCCCGGTAGCTCTGGTTTTCCAGTCCCCTATCTCTGATTTCCCCCAGTCGGTGCATAAAGACTGCTCGTGCAAGGGCATTGCGGGCCTCACCTTTATTCAATCCTGCCTGTACGCGTCTACGCAGGGAAGGATCCCGGAACCAGTCCAGCATAAACAATGATCTCTCGATGCGGCCCATTTCCCTCAGCGCCTTTGCCAGACCATTCTGTTTGGGGTAGTTGGCCAGCTTTTTCATCATCAGTGATGCTGTTACCGTGCCCTGCTTTATAGAACTCGCCAGACGCAGCACCTCATTCCAGTGGGTTTCAATTTCCTTTAGATTCAGGCTGGTTGTGGAGATGATTGACTGAAGCCCCGGATACAATTCGGCTTTTCCATGAATAAACAGCCGTTTGTCATGAAGGTCCCGGATCCTTGGCGCAAAAGCGAATCCAAGCAGATGCATCAGCGCGAAAACATGCTCAGTGAAGCCTGCTGTGTCGGTGTAATGCTCTGTGATTTCCAGATCGCTTTCGTGATACAGCAAGCCGTCTAGTACGTGAGTGGAGTCACGCACGCGGCTGATGACTTTGGTGTAAAACGGGCTGTACTGGTCCGAAATATGCGTATAAATCTGCACGCCTGGCTCCTGACCGTATTTCAGATTGACCTGACCCGCATAACGCCCATGACTCCCTACCTGAAAGTTCTGGCCATCAGACGATGACGTTGTCCCATCCCCCCAGAATGAAGCCAGAGACCGATTTTTCTGAGCATTGACCAGTTCGGCCAGCGCGGCTGAATAGGTTTCATCCCTGATATACCAGGCCTGAATGCCCTCAAGGGATGATTTTGTCGCTCCCGGACAGGATTCGGCCATTTTTGTCAGCCCAAGGTTGATACCATCGGCCAGGATTGTCGTCAGTAACAACTTTCTGTCTTTAGGCCTGACGTGATGATTTTTGAGATGCGTGAAATGTCGGGTAAAACCGGTCCAGCTGTCCACTTCATCGAGCATTTCAGTAATTTTAGGGTGAGGCAGCATGCCATAAACCAGATCGGCAAACGGGGATGCTGCTGAAGGGACACTGTTATCCAGCGGGGTAATTTTCACGCCTTTATCTGATATATCCACATCGGGCAAATCACCGGCCAGCGCCATCGCGTTCACTTCCTCCAGGCGCGATGCCAGAAGCGCCATACGGCTCTTTATGTATCCAGGGGTCCGCTTGGAATTCGGAAATTATCCTACGTTAAGCTTTTCAAGCTTAACGGGTGATTTCATTCCATTGAGCCGAAACCCCTGACCGTAAGGGATGTACGTAACTATGAGACTGTCCGTTTCTGGTTTTGCCTACTTTCGTACAGAGCAGCAGCATGGTGTACGTAATCGCTCGATTTCGGACACAGAAACGCTGTAGTCCCGCAATCCGAGGGATCGCTAATAGCCGCTTGGTCAAAAAGTAGTCTTAGCGTAGGTTATTTTCCCTTTTCCAAGCGGAGTCCTAGAAGGGGTCTGACGCTCACTGGAACCCCATTTTGCTTAGGAGGGTGCCTTTATGCACCACTGCTCGGCATTCTTGTTGAGGTCCGTTTTCCACGCGGACCCCTTCAATGCCGTACTGGCATAAAAAACCCACTCTGGTGAGTGGGCTAATAGTTATGCAACTAGGAAATGTATCGGATTAGCGAGACGTTACTCAAAATATTAGTAAGTCATTTTAGTGCGGGTTGATTAATTTTAAAAATAACGGGGTTTCTCGCTTTAAGCCAGTTGGTAAACCTAACTTCGATTAATTCATAAGACAAACTGGCAACAAGTAATGATGGAATAATTAATATCACCATTTGAATGACTGTATGTTCTTGGAAGAACAAAATATTCTTTGTAGAACTAAAAACATAATTGCCTATCGTATTATGTACAAGATATAAAGAGAAAGAAATATTACCAATGTAAATTAAAAACCGTGGGGTTATTTTTGAAATGAAATCATTTTCAAGCAAAAAAGCAACTAATAATAACACCATGAAAAGAGAACTTTGTACGTTAGAACCATGTATTTTTCCTGTGTATATACCTATCGCAACGACGAATAATGTGGTAATAAAAATTATTTTAGAATAAGTTTTTTTAATGGAAACTATATGTTTATATAGAAGCCCAATCATTGCACCAAAGATAAATTCTAAAATGATAGGGTTTGTCAGAAAACGAGCACTGACTGAGTCCATCATATAGCCTTTTGTGCTAAGTGAGATATCATATGAGAGCAATGCTGGTATGATGACGACCATGCTTAGCCCCCATAGCACCAGTAATTTCGCTCTATGTTGTGATAGCAGGATCAAAGAGAAAATCATATAGAAATATAATTCGTAATTTAACGTCCACCTGACATTAAATAATCCTTTCCCCGGCGTATATAAAGGTCCGGTATCGGGAGTATAAACTGAGAATGTGATTGCACTTATAAGGTTAGTGACTTTCTCAGGGTAATGAAATGTGCTCATTGCGCCACCCAATAAAAAAGCAACAAGCAATAAAATGTAATACACTGGCATTATTCTTATAAATCGATTTCGAATAAATTTAATTGCACCATAAGCGTTTGGAGGCGTTTTCAATGTGGTATACGCCATAATAAATCCGCTGATGACAAAGAACAGATCTACACCTATGCTTCCCCAGTTAAAGAAATCGCCGACCACTGAAGGCCCAATGATAAGTCGATAATGAAAGAACATTACAGACAATGCAGCAAATGCTCTTAGTAATTGCACAGAATCTATTTTTTTTCGCTTCGGTGTTTCGTTTTGTCGCATGCTCATCGTGAAAAATGCCTGTTTTGCTATTTAGTGTGGGACCGGCAGAAACACTTAAATTTCCTGCATCAGATATTTGTTGTGTGAAGACATATTTTATGTAGTTATAGCCTTATGAATGATAACCGATTTTTATTGCCCATTCCTAATATCACTCAGTGGTTGGTTTCATTAATCTGTACCCGTATATCCATCCCTGCGTCGTGGCAGGCTTGCAGCCACTGTGCCACTTGTAAGGGATCGCCTTCCAGGCGAGTCACTACTTGCCCTACCGTGTTCCACAGCTGCAGGCAGGTGCTACCGTTCAGCCGTATCACGTAATCCCCGCGACACACGGTGTATTCGTTGCCGTCCAGCTGCACGGTACGATCCTTTTTGTCAGCATCACTGTTCGGCGTTATCCCGACCAGCGGCAGAACCATGACCTGCGTGGCGCGTTGTTCTGCCTGTACCCGCGCATGTTCTGAAATCAGAAGCGGCTCGGCGACAACTCGTCCAGCGTCGGTTAATTCCACGGCCAGCTGCAGATTGGGTGCCCGCAGGGTACGCAGCCAGCCTGCGGTTTCCATCCGGCGGCAGGAGGCGCGCAGGTTGGGACCGTAGACCGGCACCTCCCCACCCTGCGCCAGCAGATGCTCTAAATCTCGGGTACGGACGCGGTGAGTCCCCCGTTGTTCCATTGCAGCCAGCACAATCAGCACCCGTCGCTGCAGCGGCGACGGCCGGCGTGAGGTTACTGCCGGCATCCACGTTCCTCCCCGGAAGCTGTGCGCCAGATCATCTCGGTCATTCGCAGACGATCAGCCTCCACCACAGCATTGGATGCATTTCCGGCCTGTGTCAGCAGATACCAGTAATCCAGGGTGGCGCGTGCCCAGTCCATTTCAATTTCTGCCTCGCGTCCGGAGGCACCCGTCGCATTCTTAATACATGTTTTGATGTACTGTTCGGTGATGGTGGTCAGCTGCTCATAGCTGAGAGAAAAATTCATTTCCTGATCCATCCTGCACGCTCCGTCTGATAATGTCAGGTTAGGTAAAAATCATACTTCAAATGATTTGTATCTTATATAATATTTATCATATCAGATATGAATTTATGTATTATGACAAATATCACATCAAATATGATTTTATGCGATTTAGTAAATAATCATATCTTTAGCGGGTTTCTCGCCGCGCAGATCCGATTTCTGGCAAAGCAGGATCATACAAGATGACCCTATGGGTTATAGGGCGAGTCGCCCTGTGCATAAAGTGGGAGGGGAGAGTTCAGACAAGATTGCTCTGATGGTGTAAGGTACCTACTTATTAACCTGAACCCATGTATCTAAAGGAAATATGCGGAATGGCAGCCAGACAAAATATCCCTGGGCATTTACGTTTAAAGAAAATTGATATCCAGAATCTAAAAGGTATTTCTAACTGTACTATTGAGTTTCCACTTGATAAGAAAGTTACAGCCATTATGGGTATGAACGGTTCAGGAAAATCGACTATTGTTCATGCGCTTGCCTGCTGCTATAAACCGCGTAATGTTACTTCAAAAGAAAATAATCGGTTTTCTGATTTTTTTACGCCCCATGATGATAATAATTGGCGCGATAGTGGTTTTACGGCGTATTTTTATCCTGGAACCCTGAACAATCAGGGAGCAAAGATTTCGTTTATTCCTTCAGCTGCCCCGAATGATACGTTTGAACAGTCATACTCTAAGGTCAGCCGCTGGCAACCTGTCTATGCCCGCAGACCGGTCAAGGAATCGTTCTATTTGGGGTTACAGACGCTAGGCACCCTTTCAGATGATTTAGCCGCGTCCCGTCATGCAAAGTATGTAAGCCAACCCTTCGGTCCCGAGCACCTGAAACAAAAAATTCTGGTCTCCATGTGCCGTGTCCTTGAGGCAAACTATTCTGAACTGATGATTTGCACTACCCAACGTGGCTACACTTTCTGTAAATTTACCAAAAATGGTATCTCCTACACTGAACACACGATGGGGGCCGGGGAGAAACGGGTTTTCGAAGTGTTGAAGGCAGCACATGATCCGCTTCTGCATCCAAACGGGTTACTGCTAGTTGATGAGCTGGATGTACTCTTACATGAGAAGGCGTTCATGGTTAGGAATTTCAATCAGTCATTTATAACGTTATAAAGCCAAATCTCTGCCTGCGAGGGAGCATATTCTTTCATAAACAACGATAAAATGGCCTCTGTGATTGACGACTGATTGAAAAATATTCACTTTTTGGCTTAAATCCAAATTTAAGGCAGATCTTCCCTACGCCGCTAATAACCATCGCTTCTTTTCTAGCAGCTGACGGCGTTGAGCAAGCAATACCTCGGCGCGCGAACCGATTTCCGCACTCGAAAACACCATCCGCTCACCGCATAACACGCACTGATAGGGATCTACGTTGGTAAATTGTTTCATTAATGAGGCATAGCCTGGTTTGGCAGGTTTTGTCTTTACCTCCATCTCTAGTGCAGCATAGACCTTGGAGAGTAATTCCCCCCGTTTACGGTTGGACAGAAAACCGTAATACCGGACCATTTTAAAATGGCGTGAGGGTATATGGCTGATATAGCGCAGCAGCATATCTTCCTGACTCAGCACTTGCCTTCGATATTGCTGCGTACGGTGAGCATAATAGTGATGGATCACTGCGCCGCCGGTGTAATGGCGCAACGCGGAGACCGCCATCGGCGGACGTTTCAAGTAGCGGCCAATGTAGTTGACGTTTTTCCTCGCATGTTTGGTCTTTTTCGCAAAGTGGATTTTCCAACGGCGTTGGAATTGGACCTCAAGGAACTGACACCATTCCCGATAGTCACGAATATGCGCATAGTTGGCGTCGGATAAATCTAACTCGGCGTAGCTTTCTCGCAGTAGTTTGATGACGGCCTGACGCCAGTAAGCCTCGACGACCTTCTTTTTGAAGTAAATCGGCCGCCAGACGCGATGCTTAAGACATAACCCGCCGCGGGTCACGGATAAATGAATATGCGGGTGCCGATTGAGTTGTCGGCCATAGGTGTGTAGAGCCACAAACAGCCCAATTTCTACGCCAAGTTTTTTAGCCCATTTCAGTAGGGTATTTGCCGCACAAGAAAATAACGAATTGAGCAGGGGCCAGTTGTTGGCGAAGAGAGGCCAGAGCTTATCGGGCATGGTAAAGGTGATGTGTTGCCATTCGCAGTTGGGGAGAATGTGTTGCTGTTCGGCAATCCATTGCTCGGTGGCTTTCATGCCACAGGCGCTGCAGCCTTTCCCTTTACAACTGTAGCAAATGTATTTGGCGTGTGTGCAATGGGGAGATGCGCAGCAGTACCGGCGTAACCCCATGGCAGGGGTACCACAGGCGAGCATGCGCTCGACGACCAGTTGAGTCCATTCAGGGATGGCGTCCCCGTATTTAGTGAGTAGCTTGCCCCAGCCATCATCAATCTGAAAGAGGAGTTTTGCGGGTCTAGGGATATACATGCACGGGATTATAACGAGCTAGGACAGCTGAAAAAAGCACCGTTGTAACAGAGTCTTAGTTCCCGCCACAGGCGGGCTATTGTTCTAGGTGTGGAGAGCAACAAACAGACCGATTTCTACGCCAAGTTTTTTGGCCCATTTTCATTAGGGGATTGGCCGCGCAAGAAAATAGCTCATTGATCAGGGGCCAGTTGTTGGCGAAGAGAGGCCAGAGTTTATCATGCATAGTGAAGGTGATGTGTTGCCATTCGCAGTCGGGAAGGATGTGTTGCTATTCGGCAATCCATTGCTCGGTCGCTTTCATCCCGCAGGCGCTACAGCCTTTCCCTTTACAGCTGTAGCAAATGTATTTGGCATGTGTGCAATGGGGTGAAGCGCAGCAATATTGGCGTAATCCCATGGCAGGGGTACCACCACAGGCGAGCATGCGCTCGACGACCAATTGAGTCCATTCAGGGATGGCGTCACCGTATTGAGTGAGTAGTTTTCCCCAGCCATCATCAATCTGGAAGAGGAGCTTTGCGGGTCTAGGGATGTACATGCACGGGATTACAACGGGCTAGGGTATCTGAAAAAAGCACCGTTGTAACAGAGTCTTAGCTCCCACCGCAGGTGGGCTACTGTTCGATTCACCGTGATGACGAATGGCCTTGCGAAAGAAGCGCAATGCGGCTACAGCGTCCCGTTTGGCGGTCAGCAGAAAGTCGATGGTCTGGCTGTCGGTATCCACTGCGCGGTACAGATACTTCCATTGACCTTTGATTTTGATGTAGGTTTCATCCATTCGCCAGCGGCACCCCACAGCACGCTTATTCGGTCGAAATGCCTTTTTCAGTAACGGTACCAGACGAATAACCCAGCGATGGAGTGTGGAATGAACAACGGCAATACAGCGCTCAGCCATCATCTCTTCCGGATTACGCAGGCTTAGGGAGTAAGCCTGATACCAGCGAACACATTGCTCGATAATATCGACAGGGTAATATTAACGTTTAAAGGTTTTTCGCGTCAGAGGCATGAGCAGGTAACTTCGCAAAAAGAACAATACATTACCTGACGCCGCCTTAATGCGACAAAACCTATCGAACTACCCCACATGATACGAAAAGGGCAATATCAACATCTACAAGATGAAGGGTTATCACCCGCGGAACCATTCCACTTGCTAGCTGCCTAAATAACCGACAACACATATTTTGCCAACTTCATGTCACTAACGCGACAGAGCCTAATGATGACAATGGAAAGTAATAATAGTCGCAAAAAAAATCAAAAATACACTCAACCTATTAGCGCGTTTTCTTATGAGGGTATACCCTTACTCATTTATAATAATCTTATGCTTTTTATTTTTTTTGAGTTATAGTTAATATTATTATCATCGCAACAGAATTTATTTTGAATAAAATAATATTATTAATCGCTCTGGTATTATTAGTTATCGTTATTATTCACATCCAGTGTGATCTTAAGTGTGGGTTTAACACAATTAAAAAATCACTCCTAAAACATTATTGGCTTAGAAATCATCTAAATAATATAACAACCAATAATTCTTAAGTCTAACTCTATTGGCAATATTATCATTAGTTTTCTGTTATATCCGATTAGTAGACAATTGTTCTTACCCACGAACAATGGACACACGACTAAGCGAGAGTTTAATTTTCAAATTATTCCGTGCAGAGTCCGCCACAGGCAGGTAATGCATCCAATCAATAGAACATGTATTTTTTGATGAATGAGCCGATGACCTTTTCGTACAATTCAATAGAGCGTGAAAAGCATATCGTTTTACGTGTCAGACGTTTGATGCGGGTTCTTAGCGTCAGATTATTTCTCTCAATGCGCTGAGTAAATATCTTGCCGGTCAGATGAACCTCCTTCGGCACCTCCTGGGCGTAGCTCCCCCAGTCGTCGCTCGTTATCATGCCAATGCTGAACGGAGTCAACAACGCCAGTAGCTCCTGACACGTCTCATCATTACGGGGACCAAAGGTATAAGCCAGTACGCCACCGGTTTTGGTATTGTAAGCGTACCAGAGCCAATGCTGACAGGCTTTGCTGCCGACATATCCCCACTGTTCATCAAGCTCGCAGATAAGTGCCACATCAGCATGTGCAACAGGGGAAGAGGTTATTCGGGACGGCAAGAGTTTTTTAATGTCTGAATGACGGTATTGATACCGACCTTCAGTACTCTGGCGGCATCCCTGACTCCGGCACCGTTGTGTGCCAGTTCAACTATCTGTTCTTTTACACCGGGTTTTCTGGCTTCTATGCATAAGCCAGCTGGAAAACACGCTGGCATAACCGGCAACGAAAGCGCTCGTGCCCGGAACAGCTGTGCCCATGGCGATAAACAGAATCAGAGTGGCAGCGAGGACTATGAACAGTAACGGTAGCCATAACAAATCCTAAAAACCAATAGAGCACCATACTTTCTATCGATTGAAATCATTACCCCCCTTATGTGCTTGGGGAATATATTACAGTCAACGTTCCGAAATAATTCCCTGCTATTTTTTCCGATATATTAAGTGAAGATGCACTGAAAGTAATTGGTGCTGGTACGCACAGGGAAACACCCGGTATATTAGGTAGTATGACCTGCCGCAGAAATCTCCTTGTATTAGTACCTTCCCAATAAATTTCAACGCCATTATTTATCTCTTGCCTGGAACCAGTGACAGGGTTAATAATACTCACTACGTAATCAATTCTATTACTAATTTGACTATTATCCCCATTTCTTCTGAATATTGAGAACAGCCCCGTAGGTCTAGCCGAAACTCCAGATGTGTTATCATTAAAAGTTAATTTAACTCCTTTACTTGTGGAGTTGCTTCCGTCATATAAACACATATCAAGAGTGACGCTATCTTGTGTTGGAGATGAGTTACTTCCTGGATGCTTTTTATTTATGTTAAGCCTAATAATAGGAGGGCTGTATGGACTATCGGGGAAATATATCTCCGGGGCGAATGTGGATATATATACCCGCCCATTCTGCAATATAAAATCACCCCAAGCAGTGCTATTTGTACCTCCGTAGTAGTAAGCTAAAAATGATGCAGGTAAATTCAATTGGTATGTGCCGTTACTCTCAAGAGCTTCATTAGTTCTTATTATTCTCGCTAAAACCGCACCCTCTTTTAATGTCGCACGGGTGCTTCCTGCTGGCACCGCAAATATATAATCCCAAGAATTACAGTTTATAGGTAACCCTGAATTATTTAAATATTGAATTCCAACACCTCTAATATTTGTTTTGCATATGGTTGGATTCTCTGAAATGGAGATCGCCTTGGGCTGTATTTGTAGTTGCCATTCAAATCTGGATGATGGGCATTTAAAACTGGTTTCTTTAGCATATATTGTTCCTACTACAGCGTAGCTCCCAGTATTTGATACAATGTCACTTACATTTGCTCTATAATTAACGGCATATGTCATATGTCCCGCAGATTCAACGTAACAATCCTTATTTTTCTCCTCCGCATATACTTTAGCACTAAAAAATATCAATAGTATTGTAAAAACAGTATTTACCAAATGAATTTTAAGTAGTTCCCTTGACACCTTTTACCCCACTATATTATACCCCCATTCGAGGGATGAATTTAAACATTAAAGTCATCACACTGATACTTTGAAAAACATTCAATAAATCAGTGAGGTAATGAAATGTTTAAACTTTAATTATTCATAGCGGTAGATTCCGCATGACCACTTAATCCCGCAGTCATCAGAACAACCTGCTTTTGTTCTGCCGCAGGCAGCCTTGCAAGATCCGTACGCTGGCACGTCGTTTCCCCGACATAACGAATAATATCTTTCATCATGCTGACTTTTATCCCACACTGCCAGTAGGATTCATTTTTCATAACGTACAACTTTTCCACCTTTCTCGTCGTCTCAAAGGTAAAACTTCCGTTACCCAGAGGCGTCCATGCCATCACATTAAGCGGGATGGCCCCTTCTAGTGGGTAGCGGTTATTATCCAGCAACTGGCCAAGCCACGTGTAGCGCGTTTGCACGCTTACAGCCCAGTTAAAGACCTTTCCCGGTGTCATGAAGACTTTTCTTGCACCGGTACCCCTGTTTATCTCACTGCTTATCCCCTGAGGGGAGGCCACGGACTCCGTGACGTCAAACTGGCTTTCCCTGTAACCCGGCACAGTAAAAAGCGCCCTACTGTTGCCTCTCACCTCACTTCTTCCACCAGTGTCCACAGAGATATTTACCCGTGATACTTCCGGGTTGTCTTGCTGTTCAACACCCACAGTTATTGCTGAAGAAGGCGTTCCATCTCCCCAGCGGCCAGCGGCCAGCCCGTCCCGATCCAGGATGAGGGAGGAGCTGTAATTACCGCTACCGTTGAGCAGATGTTGTCCACTTGTCCGGTCCCAAGCGTCACTGACAGTCAGGGACCCCGTACCGTACTGCCCACCCATACGACCATAAGCTGAAGCGATGAGCTTGTCCGTATTCACGCCGTTAAGCGCCATACCTGTTTCGTTTTCACCCGTATCATCGCTGTACTGACTGGCAGCAATGTTATAACCCAGCCCGTCATTACCCCGCTTACTGGTCTGCCAGTTTGCTCCGCCAGAATATGTACTTCGCTTTTCATCTACACCATTACTGCTTGCAGAGAACGAAAGGGTAATAAATATGCCTTTATCCGGAGCATTAAATGCGCTGTCATTTCGAACAAAGGCATTGATGCCTGATGTGATATTGACATCATTGAAATTAATCGTACGCGTGAGGCCTGCCTGCCATGTCCGGCTTTCAGAGTGAGTCTGATAAATTCTTTCCCAGGGAACGTCCGTCCGTTCACGCGGGTCAAAATCAGCTATATCCCGGCGATAGACATACCTCCCCCGGTTACTGTTGCGGGCAAATCCGAGTGTGGCGTACCACTTATACAGCGGGACAGAAAACATCACGCTGGTACTCTTGTAGCAACCGTTTATGCTGTAGCGATGGAGTCCCTGACTGTTACAGTCAGAGGCCGTCATTGCACTACGATAAAAACTGAGCGAAAAACCGTCGTTGTAATTTATTTGCTGAATATTACCTCTTGAGCCTTCGCTCCCGTGCAGATAGCTGGCTCTCGAGGTCAGAATCCCGTCAAGCCATCCGGAATCAAAACCGTGCGCCCAGTCCAGCGAACTTTCCCAGAAACGCGCAGTATTGAAAAAAGCTGAACCTGTGGTCAGAGCGAGGTTATTGCTCATCGGCAGCCTCAGCCCGGCCTGAACGACCTGCCTGTCGGCGCGCTCACTGGAAATCCCGCCCGCGTCCGGTATACCGGCCTGAATAAACCATTGTAACGTGCGGGATGATAGCTCTCCCAGCCCGGTGTAAGGGACTGTTTCCGTTCTTACCAGCTGATTATCCTCAAAAATCCTTAAAGTTAGCATGTAACTCCCCTGAGGGAATGCCCGAGAGTCCAGAATTTGTGCACCGGCTTTTAAATAAAATGAAGCCAGTAGCTGTCCTTCCCGATAAGCATCGACTCTCGCATCACGGGAGAGAAACAGATTGACAGGCGTGCCGGTTGAGACCTTATCCATGTTTATCCAGGCAAGCGTCGAGCCCGTCCTGACGCCAAAAATTTTACCCAGAGGTAACTGGCTGAGATTGATATTTCCCCCGGTATTGCTGAATATGTCCCTAGCGTCCATTACACCCGCTTGCATATAAATCCGCTTCAAAAAATCCTGCCTGATGTAAGCATTATTGACGGATACGTCATGCGTGCTTTGATTGCCTGAACGTTGCCCCTGAAGATTCCAGTCAAGGTTGAGGTAACCCCCGTCGCTAACGCCCAACGTGCCGTTCCCCTGAAGCGACGCAGACTGATAGCGCCTGTCCGCGACGAAATTGACATTTTGTTGATGAATGAGCGCATTACGGCTTTCTGCGCTTACGTCATAATAAATATTGTCCTGCTTTTTAGCCGGCAAATAATCCCGGGCGATAAAAAGATTTATCGTGGCATTATTCTCATCATAGATAACGCCAACTGTCTTCGTATCCAGAAAATCGCACCCGGGCTGATTACCGCCCGTACTGCAAGAGAGCTGGCTATTACGGCGAAACGGTTTATCCAGCGACTGATGCAGCATAGTGCTAAGGCGAGGATTGTCCGTAAATGCCCTTAGGATGGAAGATATCACCTCGTCAGGTTGAATGAACTGGATGCTTTCAAGATCCACCCTGCTCTTGAAAACCCCCAGCGATTGTCCATACAGCGAGACCTCAGTGAGAATAGTCTGACCCCGAGCCAGCTCTTCAAACCCCTTGGGTATGCGCAATGATGCATTACTCGTCAGAGAGACTGAATACGCACTTATCATTACGGCCAGAAACCTGAATCGTATATTCATCCATAAAGTCCTGTGTAATGACAGGGTTTCCCCTGTCATCAAGCTTATCTCTGTCAGCCACCCGCTGCTGCAGTAGCCTGAGTCACGACAAGACTTACAATGCCTGTGTAGGTCCCTGCTGCAGAAACTGCGCCTGGTGTGGTCTGTGAAATAACCAACGGCATGGTCGACGAGCCATTCGTAATCCCGCTCGGGAATGTGGTGGCGTAGGCAAGGCTGGTCGCCGTCGTGGAGAGGGCTTTACCATTGACTGACACACTTAGCGGAATAGGGTTAACGCCATTCGCATCCGTGAGCGACGGTGTATTGGCCAGGCTGACGTTTAGCGCACGGTCAACAGTATTTGACCAGAACTTGATGTTCTCTTTATGGGCGGCAAGACCTTTTCCTGGCAGGTACTGCATAGCAATAGATGAAGGCAGCGGTGATCCATCAGCAAGAGTGACATCGACAGTCGGGTCGATATTTGCCGTGACAGTGATATCATGCTGGGCGGCATTCACGCTGAAGGCAGTGGCAAGCACACTGACAAGTGAAATAACTTTAATCTGAATTTTCATTGAACATTCCTTTTATTATTGGTGTCAGGGGTGGGTTAATAACCTCTTTAATAGGACAAAGAGACTTCTTCAGTTTTTTCTGTTATCCAGTTTATATATTTAACACGATATTTTTTATCGCGTGAGAATGTGATTCCCGCTAAGCTAGCCTCTGTATCCGGATATATTGTTGCAGACGCCTTTATACACTGACACTGGCCAGATTGGTCACAAACCTCTACTTCTTTTATCGGAATACGGATTGTGCCATTATTTAAGATCTTACCACTACCTTCGATAAATAAAAGACTTGCCTGAACTTTTTCAGGAGCGACGTGAATAAGTGCTCCCCAGACCACATTAACGCCGATACTAGCGGTTGCTGACGACTTTTTTAAATCACCCTGCTGCGCAATAAGGTTATCTTCATTGACGCTTTCAAAATAAGCTCGCCACGTTGTTTCCTTTTTAGGAGGTATTACAGAAACAAGTCTGACCACTCGTTCACTTGCAGGAGAGAGCGCGATCTTTTGCGGCGTAATAATCAGTCCGGCAACGCTGGACGCATAACTGGTTTTCTCATTCTCCTGCGCTGTCCCTGGTTTAAATATCTGCTTGAGACTGACTTTAATAAACTGAACATCATTATCCTGGGAGATAACTTTTATCTGACTGGTTCCTTTAAGACCAACAGATACCTCCATGGGATAAACGTACATTGCACCTGAGGTTGGCTTTATCTGCATGAAAAATGCTGATATTGCGAGAAAAACCAGCCTGAAAACTCTGAATTCCATTTACTTTCCTACCAATCAATAGGTTATGTTAATAATAATTTCTTTTCTGGGTGTTCTGGGTAAGTATTGAGACAATCTAAACCATATAGTTAGGTTTAGTTATATTTAATGCGGAATTCTTCCTATATATAGAGTTCCTAATAATGAAAATTTCAATTATTTAATGTGACCCAATTTTACTATTATTCAATGGTGACCAAAGTCATGCTCTCTAATCTTTCTATTAATAGCATGTTGATTAATAGTTAATAGAAGGAATTTAGGGTATTTCTCATGCGAAGTCAATAAATCAAATCGTTGATAGCGATCATTTTTTTTATTTTGATAGGTGTTTCCTATTGTAAGTCACGTTATTGATCGTTATAAACAAGTTTTAATAATGTTATTCTTTTGCTTATAGTTTAGTCACGTAAAGGGGAGTGGTGACACACCCAATTAGTAGAACATGTATTAGCGTCTCCGCTCGCGAACCGACTTCCGCACTCGAAAACACCATCCGAGCACCGCATAACACGCACTGATAGGGATCGACATTCGTAAATTGTTTCATCAATGAGGCATAGCCTGGTTTGGCTGGTTTTGTTTTTACCTCCATCTCTAGTGCAGCATAGACCTTGGAGAGTAATTCACCGCGTTTGCGGTTTGACAGAAAACCGTAATACCGGACCATTTTAAAATGGCGTGAGGGGATATGGCTGATATAGCGCAGCAGCATTTCTTCCTGACTCAGGATCTGCCTTCTGTGTTGCTGTGTGCGGTGGTCATAATAGTGGTGAACAACGGTGCCACCGGTGTAATGGCGCAGTACAGAGGCCGCCATCGGCGGGCGTTTGAGATAACGACCAATGTAGTTGACGTTTTGTCGTGCATGTTTGGTTTTTTTCGCAAAGTGGATTTTCCAGCGGCGTTGGAATTGGACCTCAAGAAACTGGCACCACTCACGATAGTCACGAATATGCGTATAGCCAGCTGCGGACAAGTCTAACGTGGCATAGATTTCCCGCAGTAGTTTTATGACGGCCTGACGCCAGTAAGCTTCGACGAGCTTCTTTTTGAAATAAATGGGCCGCCAGACGCCGTGTTTAAGGCATAACCCGCCGCGAGTGACGGATAAATGAATGTGCGGGTGCCGATTAAGTTGTCGTCCATAGGTGTGGAGGGCAACAAACAGACCGATTTCTACGCCAAGTTTTTTGGCCCATTTCAGTAGGGTATTGGCCGCGCAAGAAAATAACGGATTGAGCAGGGGCCAGTTGTTGGCGAAGAGAGGCCAGAGTTTATCAGGCATAGTGAAGGTGATGTGTTGCCATTCGCAGTCGGGAAGGATGTGTTGCTGTTCGGCAATCCATTGCTCGGTCGCTTTCATCCCGCAGGCGCTACAGCCTTTCCCTTTACAGCTGTAGCAAACGTATTTGGCATGTGTGCAATGGGGAGATGCGCAGCAGTACCGACGTAACCCCATGGCAGGGGTACCATAGGCGAGCATGCGCTCGACGACCAATTGAGTCCATTCAGGAATGGCGTCACCGTATTGAGTGAGTAGCTTGCCCCAGCCATCATCAATCTGGAAGAGGAGTTTTGCGGGTCTAGGATATACATGTACGGAATTATAACGGGCGAGTGAACCTGAAAAAAAGTACCATTGTCACAGAGTCTTAGCTCCCGCCATAGGCGGGCTATTGTTATGGTGGTATCGCGAACCCCGGCACCATTGAAGGCCATTTCAGTGATCTGCTCTTTAACGCCGGGCTTACTGGCTTCATAAGCCTAAGTGAGCTGAAACACGCGGTGGCAATCACGGCAGCGAAATCTATCATGACCTTTAGGGTTCTGACCATGGCGGTAAACCTGAGGGGACTGACAACGGTGACAATGAACGTTAACGCTAGCCATGAGAGAACCTCAAAAACCCGCATTATACATCAGATTCAACCAATTAGAGGAACCACCGCCCTGAGCTCCACCTTATTTTCACTCGGCATTTAAAATGCAACTTTAAATATTCAACTGAATTCAGGACAATGTATGGATGATGAAAGAAACGTTGAGAACCGATTTTTTGAATGTGCAATTAACCATTTAAAAATGTCGGCATTTGAGTTTAATAAAGAGGAGAGTGAAATATATTGCTTTATATATTTTCATCGGTACTTTATTAGGGATTTTTTGGAAAAAGATTTTTTTGAACATAGACGTGGCAAAAAAATAATCATTATTAGCACATCTGGAATGAAATCCATTGCCGTATTTTATCTCCAGCATGTTACGAATGTTTTAGCCATAGTAGATGCTTCAGAGTCTGTAAAAGGAATTATTGAAAAGGTACGTGGTATTCATCGAAATATAGAACTATATAAGGGATATGGGCATAATCCAGAATCACTTTCAGTGCATCAGATTAAAATGCTAGCGATGATATTAGATGGGAAGAGCATTCAACATATAGCGAAACATTTAAATGTGCCGATAAAAACTGCCTATGGGCATAGTCATGCAATAGCAAAAAAAATGGGTGTTCGAAAGGTACATGATTTAATTATAACTCGTTAAATGTGGTTATGGCCCGCCTACGGCGGGAGCTAAGACTCTGTGACAACGGTACTTTTTTCAGGTTCACTCGCCCGTTATAATTCCGTACATGTATATCCTAGACCCGCAAAACTCCTCTTCCAGATTGATGATGGCTGGGGCAAGCTACTCACTCAATACGGTGACGCCATTCCTGAATGGACTCAATTGGTCGTCGAGCGCATGCTCGCCTAACGTCAGGGGCGTTATTGTGTGTTCTGGCCAGAAGGTTAATACGCCAGGCGGCATATTCATGTGTGCGAGGGAAATCGACAATATTCCATAGCCAGTAAAGCAGGGTGGTACAGACTTCGACGGTGAGCTGCCGAAAGAACAGGGCTGCTATAATCAGCGTAATAAAGCCGCCGACCACAGCCATTGACCAGTCATGAGACCGGGTGTGCGTGGTGGTTGCGCCATAAGGGGGCCTTTGATAGTGCTAATGCAAAAGAAAAGGCACTCTGAATAGAGTGCCTCTGATGAAGGGGTAGGGACAGCTTAAGATTTATTTTGGTGGCAGAACCAGATTAATGCCGTTTCTTTCAGCAATCTTTTGCGCCTGATACTCAACGTAACTATGGGTTTATACCGGAGTAATACCGTGTAATCAGTTTGATAGAGTTCCCACAATCGATGGTCCGCTTCTAACTCAACCTGATCTCGCTCAAAGTCCAGTTCGCCGGTTTTAAGTAAACCGGTTACTGATACTTTTTTTGGCCCATCCGTTCCATTCCTAGTAAAAGTAATTGTTTTCCCACGAATGCGGGTAAGCGCATCTGAAATGCTTTTACGAAGACGAGAATCAAATCTTTTCGATTCAAACCGGCACATCCCCGCGAACTCATGAAAGGTAAGTTTAACACTGTTAGTGTTAAGCCCATATTTGCTGAATGCTTCAATGATCCCGCCCCAGACCTTGAAGTCAACCGCCATACTCAGTCGTTCGCCAGTAATACGTATGTCGTCGTAACCTTCACGACGAGAATACTCAAGATCCTTGAACACTGAACTTGCGTCAATAGACGTTTGTAGCCCTTTGGCAGGTCTGCTAGACGGAACAAAAACGTTAAGTCTCATCAGTGCGACTGGCTGAACAGTTGCTTTACTTGTCACTGTGAGTTTGTTGTGTTCAACATTAGAATCCGGGCCTAGAACCTCACTAATAAAAACCTTTCCGGTCATATAGTTATATCCGTATCAGCAGTTCTTGTGAATAATGGGCTACTTTTCCCACTTCGACACACCATTTTTCCCAATTCTACCCACCTTTTTCCTGTTTTGACACACCATTCTCCCACTGCGACACACCCCGATGCCCTGAGACGCTTGCTATCAAAAGGCTCAGCGCAAGTGGGATCAGTTTGGATCTATTTAGACTATCTAGGATAAGTTATTGGATCTATTGAGTGGATATGTGGATAAACATAATGTCTACACAAGACAATAACGTGTTTCATAGTTTGAGGAGGCTTTGAGCCCTGAACCACCAGAGCTGACGATTATTCATCGGACTGAATTTCGCGGATGCTGCTTAAATCAAGGCGATGTAAACTCCAGATGCCACTACCTATCGTGACGCTCTTTCTGGGGTTCCGGCATAGAAGGGGTCTGACGCTCACTGGTACGAAAACTCACGTTAAGGGGTTCTACGCCGGAAATTTCTGCATAGAATCCCATGTAATACATATAGTCAATTAGTTCACTTGCTTGTCATTCCCTTCCTTCAGCATCCTTTTCGTCATCACGTCTGAGGCGAGCTACACTGCGCTCTACCGCCTACACACTGCACGGCATAAAAAACCCACTTTGGTAAGTGGGCTAATAGTTATGCAACTAGGGAATTTGTCGGATTAGCGAGATGTTACGCCTCCAAATAGTGGTAAGTCATTTTAGTGCTGGTTGATTCATTTTAAAAATCACGGGTTTTCTCGTTTTAAGCCAGTTGGTAAATCTAACTTCGATTAACTCATAAGACAAACTGGCAACAAGTAATGATGGAATAATTAATACTACCATTTGAATGACTGTATGCTCTTGGAAGAACAAAATATTCTTTGTAGAACAAAAGCATAATTGCCTATCGTATTATGTACAAGATATAAATAGAATGAAATATTACCAATATAAATTAAAAATCGTGGGGTTATTTTTGAAATGAAATCATTTTCAAGCAAAAAAGCAACTAATAATAGTCCATCATATAGCCTTTGGTGCTAAGTGAGATATCATATGAGAGCAATGCTGGTATGATGACGACCATGCTTACCCCCCATAGGACCAGTAATTTCGCTCTATGTTGTGATAGCAGGATCAAAGAGAAAATCATATAGAAATATAATTCGTAATTTAACGTCCACCTGACATTAAATAATCCTTTTCCCGGCGTATATAAAGGTCCGGTATCGGGAGTATAAACTGAGAATGTGATTGCACTTATAAGGTTAGTGACTTTCTCCGGGCAATGAAATGTGCTCATTGCTCCACCCAATAAAAAAGCAACAAGCAATAAAATTTAATACACTGGCATTATTCGTATAAATCGATTTCGAATAAATTTAATTGCACCATAAGCGTTTGGAGGTGTTTGCAATGTGGTATACGCCATAATAAATCCGCTGATGGCAAAGAACAGATCTACACCTATGCTTCCCCAGTTAAAGAAATCGCCGACCACTGAAGGCCCAATGATTAGTCGATAATGAAAGAACATTACAGACAATGCAGCAAATGCTCTTAGTAATTGCACAGAATCTATTTTTTTTCGCTTCGGTGTTTCGTTTTGTCGCATGCTCATCGTGAAAAATGCCTGTTTTGCTA
>Ga0308156_1001891_pt1 | contig 21209 bp, 24 predicted proteins | sample PhyAR2_FD_201041 | JGI IMG/M metagenome (GOLD analysis project Ga0308156, IMG submission 201041) | Phyllosphere microbial communities from UC Gill Tract Community Farm, Albany, California, United States - DLSL A.R2 | ecosystem: Host-associated > Plants > Phyllosphere > Unclassified | place: USA... | reverse complement strand
GGACAAGGGTTCAATAGCGACACCAATGCTCTTCACCTTTTTTGGCAGGAAGGAGAAAAGACCTTACCGCTCAGCGATAAGTCACTCCTTGGTCAACTTTTAATAGACGAGATTGTCAGCCGTTATGATGAAAAAAATAGACGTTAAAATTCTGGATGCGCGCGTCGGCAAAGATTTTCCATTGCCGACCTATGCGACACCGGGTTCCGCTGGGTTAGATCTTCGTGCCTGTATTGATGACGTGATGGAAATCGCCCCCGGGACTACAACATTAATCCCTACCGGCCTGGCTATCCATATTGCCGATCCGAGCCTTGCTGCTGTCATCCTCCCACGCTCAGGACTGGGCCATAAACATGGCATCGTACTGGGTAACCTGGTGGGGCTTATTGATGCCGATTATCAGGGTCAACTGATGGTATCGGTATGGAATCGGGGTCAGGAAAGCTTTACGCTACAGCCGGGCGACCGCATGGCCCAGCTGGTTTTTGTTCCTGTCGTTCAGGCCGAATTCAATCTGGTAGAAGAGTTTGATGCCAGCTTGCGCGGTGAAGGCGGCTTCGGTCACTCAGGTCGTCAGTAACCAGCACTACCTATTTTCACTTACGCTCATCATTTTATTTCTCATCGCCATAGGTGTTTATCTTGTGGCTGATGCGTAGGTGTTGCCTGTTTATGGTGAAATTCAGGGGTTTTTAAGGGCATGGCAGAAAAAAAAGTCGTAAAGCGGAATCGTCGCGAAGAGATTTTGCAGGCGCTGGCGCAGATGCTTGAGTCCAGCGATGGCAGCCAACGAATCACTACCGCGAAGCTCGCGGCCAACGTCGGTGTTTCGGAAGCGGCGCTGTATCGTCATTTTCCCAGCAAAACACGGATGTTTGACAGCCTGATCGAATTTATTGAAGACAGTCTGATTACCCGCATCAATCTCATTCTTAAAGATGAAAAAGAAACAATGGCGCGCCTGCGTCTTATTGTGCAGCTGATTCTGGGGTTTGGTGAGCGTAATCCGGGGTTGACACGTATTTTAACGGGTCACGCGCTGATGTTTGAACAGGATCGTTTACAAGGGCGCATTAACCAGCTGTTTGAGCGCATTGAAGTCCAGCTACGTCAGGTGATGCGTGAGCGGAAAATGCGAGAGGGTGAAGGCTTTCAAACCGATGAAGCATTATTAGCCAGTCAGCTACTGGCTCTGTGTGAAGGATTACTGTCGCGTTACGTTCGCTCGGAGTTCCGCTTTAGTCCCACCGCTGACTTTGACACCCGCTGGCCGCTGATTGCGGCACAGCTGGTGTAACAGGCAGGCGGGCAGCGCCCGCCTGTAATCAGACGCCGTACGCTTTTTGATACGCACGCACCTGCGCTAAATGATCGGCCATATGCGTTTTTTCAGCCAGATAGTCGATCAGGTCGTTGAGCGTGATAATGGCGGTAACCTTGCAGGAATAGTCACGTTCCACTTCCTGAATAGCGGAAAGCTCTCCCCGGCCACGCTCCTGACGATCCAGTGAAATCATGACGCCAGCCAGACTCGCATCATGAGCATTAATGATATCCATCGACTCGCGGATTGCCGTGCCTGCCGTGATAACGTCATCGACCAACATAACTTTACCCTGTAGCGGGCTTCCCACCAGCAGACCGCCCTCACCGTGATCTTTCGCCTCTTTACGGTTAAAGCAGTAAGGCACATCCCGGTCATGATGATCGGCTAAGGCAACCGCTGTCGTGGTCGCAATAGGAATCCCTTTATAAGCGGGCCCGAACAGCAAATCGAAATCCACGCCGCTGTCCACTAACGCCTGCGCATAGAAACGCCCCAGCAGCGCTAAGTCTCGCCCGCTGTTAAACAGACCGGCATTAAAGAAATAGGGACTTTTACGACCAGATTTTAACGTAAACTCACCAAATTTAAGCACCTGCTTATTCAGTGCGAATTCAATAAACTGCCGCTGCCAGGCTTTCATGTCTTACTCCTCAGATAAAAAAAGGCGACTCTGCGGTCGCCTGTTACTTTATTTTTCCAACGCCGCTTTTTGCGCCTGAATTAACTCTTCGATGCCGCCGCGGGCCAGCGCCAGCAGTGCCAGCAACTCTTCATGGCTGAAAGGTTCGCCTTCCGCCGTGCCCTGCACCTCGATCATACGGCCGTCTTCCATCATCACGACGTTCATATCGGTTTCAGCAGCGGAGTCTTCAACATATTCAAGGTCACACAGGGCTTCACCGTTAACGATGCCCACAGATACCGCCGCGACCATCCCTTTCATCGGGTTCGCTTTGAGCTTACCGCTGGCAACCAGTTTGTTTAGTGCATCCGCCAGTGCCACGCAGGCGCCGGTGATAGATGCGGTACGGGTGCCACCATCAGCCTGGATGACGTCGCAATCAAGCGTAATGGTATATTCACCCAGCACTTTAAGATCGACGGCTGCGCGGAGTGAACGGGCGATCAGACGCTGAATTTCCAGCGTGCGGCCGCCCTGTTTGCCCTTCGCGGCTTCACGTGCCATGCGGCTATGCGTTGAACGCGGCAACATGCCATATTCGGCAGTGATCCAGCCCTGTCCCTGTCCTTTGAGGAAGCGCGGAACACCTTCATCCACCGTGGCAGTGCAGAGCACTTTGGTTTCACCGAATTCCACCAGAACGGAACCTTCTGCGTGTTTAGTGTAATTGCGGGTCAATGTGACTGGACGCACCTGATGTGCGCTACGGCCTGCTGGACGCATGGTTATCTCCGGCTTGCAAATGATTGGCTGCGTATTATACGGACTTCCTGGCCCGCTGTCTCTTGCAGTGGGCTGTAAGGCTCAGGATGAAATTCATGTGGGAGTATGGCTAAATGCCCTACCTTTTGCCGCATTTTACGAACAGATTAAACTATGGCCGCTATTTTACATTTCCTGCTGGCGCTGGTGGTGATTTTCGCCCTTGCGCTGTTGGTCAGTCATGACCGTAAACACATTCGTCCGCGCTATATCATTCAGCTCATTATCGTTGAAGCCGCGCTGGGCTGGTTTTTCCTTCATTCTGCCAGTGGACTGGCGCTCGTGGGAGCGGTGGGCAGCTTCTTTGAAACATTACTGGGTTTTGCTGCACAAGGCACAGAGTTTGTTTTTGGCGGCATGAGTCAGCAGGGCCTGGCCTTTATCTTTCTTGGCGTACTTTGCCCGATTGTTTTTATTTCCGCCCTGATTGGTATTTTGCAGCACTGGCGCATTCTGCCGTTGCTAATCCGCCTGGTGGGAACTGTCCTGTCTAAAATCAACGGCATGGGAAAGCTGGAATCTTTTAATGCGGTCAGTACGCTGGTACTGGGTCAGTCTGAAAACTTCATCGCGTATAAAGGTATTCTGGCGGATATCCCGCCGAAGCGCCTTTACACCATGGCGGCAACCGCTATGTCTACCGTCTCGCTTTCCATTGTCGGTGCATACATGTCGATGATTGAGGCTCGCTATGTCGTGGCGGCGCTACTGCTCAATATGTTCAGCACCTTTATCATTCTGTCGATTATTAATCCCGGTAAGGAAAGCGAGGAACAGCCTGTAGCCCTGGATAAGTTGCATGAGGAGCAGAGTTTCTTCGAAATGCTGGGAGAGTACATCCTGGCGGGCTTTAAAGTGGCGATGATCATTCTGGCAATGCTGATCGGTTTTATTGCGCTGATCGCGGCCGTCAATGCGCTGTTCGCAGCGCTATTTGGCTACAGTTTCCAGCAGCTCCTGGGCTATGTTTTTTACCCTTTTGCCTGGTTAATCGGCATCCCCGCCGTCGACGCCCTTCAGGCTGGGAGCATTATGGCCACTAAACTGGTGGCTAATGAATTCGTCGCCATGATCGAACTGAAGAAAGTGGCGGCAGGCATGACGCCGCGTGGATTAGGCATCCTGTCGGTATTCCTGGTCTCGTTTGCTAACTTTGCGTCGATTGGTATTGTGGCAGGCGCGATTAAGGGGTTGAACGAACAACAGGGGAACGTCGTCTCCCGATTTGGCTGGAAACTGGTTTATGGTTCGACCCTGGTAAGCCTGCTTTCGGCTGCGTTCGCCGGACTGTTTATCTGATCATCTTACGGCGGCCTGGGCCGCCGTTAATGGCATCAGAAACTCACGCAGGAAGGCGAATCGACACGCATGACCGATTCCTGACCAAACTGTTTTTTATACTGCTCACGTAGTGCTTCGACACGGCTGTTGTTATCGCTGTCAAAGTTATAGATGAGCACCAGCGCTTTGCTTTTCTCACGCGCCAGCTGACCGTTTTCACCCAACCACTGCCCTTGCGCATCATAAACCGAGAGCCCGGCTTTAAAGCGAGGCGTCACTTGTTTATCGATAAAATTCATCCAGTCCAGCGAACTCACGCTACCGCCTTGTGGCTTACTGAGACCAAACCACAATGTGGTTTGCATCATCACCTCACCGCCAGCACATATGGGAACAGGTCGGGTTGATGGCACAGGTGGCGGTGATGGCGAATGACAGCCAGCCAGCAGTAAGGTCAGCATTACAGGAAAGCGTAATACGTGAGACATAAACGGGGTCCTCAACGAGTAAGCCAGTAAACAGCATAAGTGCCTGTTGCTGAAAGCGGAAATAATTTGTTCTCTCATCCTGCTGCTGCTTACACCTGTTATGGTTAGCTTTGCCTCGTTATACTGACTTTAATCTTTCTGAAAATGAGTAACGCTTATGATCCGCAGTATGACCGCCTACGCCCGCCGTGAAGTTAAAGGTGAATGGGGCAGCGCCGCCTGGGAGCTGCGTTCCGTTAACCAACGTTATCTTGAAACCTATATTCGTCTGCCAGAGCAGTTCCGCGGACTGGAGCCGATGATTCGGGAACGCATTCGCCAGCGTCTGACGCGCGGTAAAATCGAATGTAATCTGCGCTTTGATGCCGATCCCGGCGCACAAGGCGAGCTGATGCTGAACGAGTCGCTGGCTAAACAGCTGGTTCAGGCCGCTAACTGGGTGAAGATGCAGAGCGACGAAGGCCAGATCAATCCACTGGATATTTTGCGCTGGCCTGGCGTGATGTCTGCGCCAGAACAGGATCTGGACGCGATTAATACACAGCTGATTCAGGCGCTGGATGGCGCACTGGATGATTTCATTGCTGCACGTGAGAGCGAAGGCAGCGCATTGAAATCCCTGATCGAGCAGCGTCTGGAAGCGGTAACGCATGAAGTCAGTAAAGTGCGAGCTCAACTGCCTGATGTCATTAAGTGGCAGCGTGAAAGGCTGATCGCCAAACTGGAGGACGCCGAAGTGCAGTTGGAAAACAACCGCCTGGAGCAGGAACTGGTGATGATGGCGCAACGTGTGGATGTAGCAGAAGAGCTGGATCGCCTGGATGCGCACGTTAAAGAGACGTACAACATTTTGAAGAAAAAAGAAGCCGTCGGACGTCGGCTCGACTTCATGATGCAGGAGTTCAACCGCGAGTCGAACACTCTGGCCTCGAAATCGATTAATGCAGAGATCACCAATTCAGCCATTGAGCTGAAAGTGCTGATTGAACAGATGCGCGAGCAGATTCAGAATATCGAGTAACATCCTCAATCGTAAAATCCATTCTATAACGCCCTGAAAAATGGGCGTTTAACTCCATAGCACCTTACAAGTGCGTCCACTTGAATCCAACAACGTCCTGCTTACATTGGGTAGTTAATTGGGTACTAAACCTCTTTACTTACCCTTCCAGGTACAATATAAACCGTCTACTACCCAACCACCCTTCCCAGAGCTTTCTATCCATGCCTGGGCTGTTCAGAGGCTTATATGGGAACGTTAACGGTTAAAGAAGTGCAGGCTATCGTCAGGAAGGGTGAAGCTGGGCGCTATGGAGACGGCGAAGGGCTTTACCTTATGCTTCCCCCTAAAGGCTCCCCATATTGGATGATCCGCTACACTATCAACGGTAAAAGAAAAGCGCTTAGCCTTGGCAAGCAAACAGATTTATCGCTTGCGGAAGCTCGGTCTGAAGCAGACGCAGCACGTAAAAAGGTCAGAGCCGGTACTGACCCAGTCGCAGAACGTAAGTTAAGCCGCCCTGCAGCTATCACCACTGTGAATGAACTGTTTGACGACTGGTTTGTTGAATTACAAAAAAGACTCAAAAATCCGCAAATTCCAGCACGAGTATTCAAAAAAGACATTTCACCTCAGATAGGTCTACTTGCAATCGACAAAGTGACACCTCTGGACGTAAGAGCGATCATTCGAAAGATTTTTGATAGCGGAAGGCCTTCAATTTCCAATGACGCTTTGCTTTACATGAAGCAGCTGTTCAATCATGCGATAAAACTTGGCCTCACCATGAACAATCCCGCTGCGGCCTTCAGAGTAAACGACGCAGGCGGAGTGGAGAAAAGCAGAGAGAGAGCACTGACACTTGAAGAAATTGGCTTCGTTTTCAAAAAATTCAAGGAAAACTCAGATAGCTTCAGTAGAGATAACTATATCGCATGCGCCCTTTTGATTTTGTTGGGGGTCAGGAAGACAGAGCTGACAGAAAGCAAATGGACAGAATATAAACTGGAAGATAGCAAGTGGGTGTTACCTGCTGAAAGAAGTAAGACTGGCAAAGAGATTGCCATACCTCTTTCATCACTGGCATTGACTTTTTTCAACGAACTAAAAGTTCGAGCATGTGGTTCAGAGTATGTATTTCCAAACAGGCGAGTAAGCAAAACACCTCATATGGGCAAAGACACACTCAACAGAGCGATAGCAAAACTTTTTGGTCAGGAGCCTGGCAAGAAGATTCAGCCAATCAATAAAATGGAAAATCTTGAATACTTCACAGTTCATGACCTGAGAAGGACTTGCCGGAGTTTGCTCGCTTCATTGTCTGTACCGCCTCATATTGCAGAGAGGTGTCTGAATCATAAAATTGAAGGCGTTCAGGGAGTTTATGATCGTCACGATTATTACGACGAGAGGAAAGAAGCATTAAATAATTTAAGCACTCACTTAATAGATGATCTTGTACAAATTAAATAAAAATAAATTTGATGAAACAAAAAAAGGATGCGATGAATTATAAAATAAATTAATTAGAGGGTTCTAACATGAAAAAACGTTATATATTTATAATTTTTTGTTTACTTATTAACATATTTTCATATATATATTTAAGCTATAACTCAGAAAATACTTCATTAGGGGTAATAACAACGGCTATTGTAGTTTTCACCATTGTCTTTTCACCTCTATTACTAATGATAGCAATAGAGGAGCCTGAAAAAGAATCATTTAAGGATTAAGATAATCAGGGTCAGGACAGAAGCGCCAATTATAAAATTTAGCTTATATCCATTTGGTGGTAATAATTTATTTGCATTTATTTCGGTACTATCTTCCACTTTTTGAGAAATTTTATTTTTTTCCTCAGTATAGGAAACGCGCCCATCACGGAAGGAAACACAACATTTTATAACCGCAACGATTGCCATAGCGTATACATAAAAAAATCCGGGAAGACTTTGTAAATGCTTTAGGAAAAAGTCTTCAGGGACAGGCGCAGCAGTTTTCATTACTAATAAAATAGCAATTATAGATGATTGAAAATACAATATTCCGTCAACATAAGCTTTCAGAGACTTGCTATAACGAGGATATATCCCCCAAGTAAAAAGAAGCCCTAATAAAAGGGGAAGATACATTAAAAAATATCCAAATGGTGGCAATTTCAGTAGATATGAGATAACAAAAAGAGTTATTGCAGCAATGGTTATTAAAAAAAATTCAGTTTTATTGGATTTAGTCTTCACGGATCCCATTACATAATCCTTTAATATATGAGTATTCGGCAGTTTACTAATAAGTATTTATGCAAGTATCATAATTCTTTACTTTAGTTATTGTAAAGAAAATCTTATGAAAAACTGGTCCACGGAAGACACCAAAACCGTCAAAACATGGCTAAGCATTGAAAAATACAAGAGATTTGAAGAAACCACCTTAAACTGTTTGTACCATGAACTCTGGGCAAGAGCCCTCCTCTTCAAGCCATGGCCTACTGTAGAAGAGAAGATTGGCCTTGGCGGATACGTGAGGCAAATCTTTAGTGGCAAGCCATTCCTCTTTGATCATGAACAACTCGACTACATGCAAAGTGAGCAAACTCTTCAAAGCGTACCTCACGTCTTCATTACAGATATAACCAGACTTGCTGAACTCAGCGTAACTGGCCTCAGATCTAATTTGTTCACATGGGAGAAAGGTAGCGACGAGTACTGTGTCAATCTTCCTGACCATGAGGACTACGTGTCGACGGTTATGTCATTGATATGTGAGAAGACAGTTCTTCTGGAGATAGATCTTGCGAGCGGAACGGACGACGAAATTGCAGAATCAATCAGAGCGGCGTTACCGCAGTGGCGCAAAGTCTTAGGAGTGGAAGAGAAGCAGTCAGGCACGGTTCGCTTCGGATACGGGACGATAAAGAAAATTATCACCTACAGGCTAATCGCTATGCTCGACGTGCTTCTATGGGCAAAAATGAATGATCTACGCCTCTCTGACGACAGGCTATCGAGACTCTTGTACACAGACGAGGATGACGAGTCAGTAATTCGATTGAACTACCATATCAAAGACGCAGACAGGCCCTTGGCTATGAAAGCTGCTACCATAGATTTTATTCGTCAGTTTAATTTTTTCATTAATCGAAATCCGCATCTCAAAAACATGAGAGTTTCGGAAGTCATGAAACTCTCAGAAAATTAATTTCTTATATGGGGTTTAGTACCCCATATCCTCTCCTAAATTTATTCATGTTCACTTAAATTACTTGAGCAATTTCTACGGAAAGTTTTGTTATAAAGTTCGAGTGAATTAGCATCTATCAGATTCAAAATCTCGTCCTCAAATTTAACTGGTTCGGGATTATTAGTTAAAATCATCATAGAAATAGCTTTTTCATTTATCCGAGGCGAATTAAGCAATAAGGAGCCTAAAGCTTTAGCCATCTTTTCATTATTGGAAAAGTTACCCTTGAGACATCTATTTATACTTGATACGAGGAGATCTGCAACTTCTAAACCTACATTCCCTTTTGATTCAGAGAAATGCATATCTTCATTAAAGATCTTAAAGTAGTCGATTGCTGCAAGATTATCTCTGAATGGGGTAATATCTTTATTATGTGTTTTTTTATAATACTCAACACTCATATCATCTATTCGAATATCTTCAGGGCAGAAGCTTTTCTCTAAATATGAATAATTTGTTTTAAGCGATTTTGGCATTACCTTCTTACGCTTTACTGAGTTAACCTCCACTAAACCGGGCATAATGTTTTGGTATGTCAATTGAAATTTACTTTTCTCTTCATTTTTTTGATCGATAACCCACGAAAAAGATGACAAAGTTTTGGGGTTTTTAAGAGAATAGAAATAGATGACCTTCTCAATCATCATTGATAACAGATACGATTGCATAACGCATTGGACATAATCTTGGTGAGATAATTTTTCAAGAGTTGAAACTATTGAATCAACATGTTGAGAAGTTTTTTCGAATAGCTCGGCGGATAAAACAGAACGCTGCTGTTCTTTAAAATTAATCAACCCTTGAATATTTCCTTTCCTGTGTTCGACCAATTCGTGTTCTTTCAGTAATCCGCAATTTGTAGTGGCTACATGAAGTGTACAGTTTAAACTCTTCAATTTCTTTAAAAAATTTATAAAGCAAGATTTACTTGAATCAGGACGAGGATTTTTAATCTCATTTTCATTATCAACACCAAGGGCTTTTTTCAGGTCTCTGAGTGCATTTGTAAGGCCAGGCATACTAGATTCAGGGACTGCTAATGCCCCAACTGTTGCCCACGCATTAGCTTTATCAACTGGTGAAAAAATCCCTGACTCATCGATATAAACTTTCATAAATGATCCTTCATAAAAATATAGGGTTGATTTTTAAGATAAAATCCAGAAAAACAATTGATTTATCGGCTAAATCTAAAGAATCTTTAATCAATAAGTAGAGATTTCTCTGTAACACGAAACTCTCGGATTGTAGCTGACCTATCTTTCTGTGGCTCTGTGGTTACGAGCAGCCCTAACCCGTCTATCCCTCTCTCCAGTACATTTGCTCTCGTCGAAACCGAAACGAGGAGAGCAATATGAATACGCAAAACACCAAACAAAAGCAGAAAAACGCGCTTATCCGCCTAAACACAGTTATGAGCATGACAGGCTACAGCAAATCCTGGATTTATCAGGCAATCAAAGCTGGCAACTTCCCAAAACCTATCAAGCTGGGTCCACGTACTACTGCCTTTATCGAGTATGAAGTAGAACTTTGGGTTGCTGAAAAAATAATCACCTCCCGTAGCTCTGCTTTAAAGGAGGCTTCATAACATGGAGATCTCGAACTTTATTAAAGAAAATGATTACTTAGAAAAGTTAAGTAATGAAGAATTAGAAAGGCGTTTTGATCTTTCCGTTATTGTAGATCTACCTGACAACGACTTTAGTCAGGTAATCGTGAAGCTGTTAAACAGTTACTTATCAGAATATTCAAATGCAGTTTTCCAAAAAATTGAGAGTTTAGACGCTTTAGAGAAATTCAAAATTTATGAGACATGGATTTATTTACTAAAAGAAAGAAAGGACATGGAAAGGTTAATGCAGCAATTTATCCGATTCAGTTTACTCCATAAATTATAAGCTTATTTGTAAACAGAAAAGCGTATTTAACGCTTTGAATTTACGTTTTGGTTTACAAACCTAAGAAATATGTATATTTAATAATGAGTTATCAATTAAAAGTAAAACTAAGGGGATTTAATAACCCTCTAGAGGGTTATTAAAATTTCGCCTCGCTAACCCAAGCGGCAAAACATTCTTACACTTAAGGTTAATTTATTTTTGTAAACAGCTAGTTTCATATGATTTATTTAGTTCCACTTACAACTAAAATGTAAATAGAGGTTCTATGAAAATCGAGCTTAAACTAAAACGAATAAAAGATAAGGAAGGTGTGCGTACTTGTATTATTGTTAACGCGCTAACAGGTGTTCCTTTAATTTATGAAAATCTATATATTTCTATAGTATCACGTTCAAGCAATTACTCATATTCCACAATAGAAGCGATTGCAGGCTCGTTACTATCTTTTGCAAATTATTCATACGCAAAAGGGTTTAATCTTAGCGCGCAAATGAACTGCGAGGCTAAAGTTACTGGTAGTTTTGTATATGATTTAATGAACTACTTATCTTTGAAGAAAACAAAGAGTAAAGTTGTAAATATAAAGTCGGATAGGGTTGTTTCGGAAAACTGCTTACACTTTAAATTGACGATAATAGAAAAGTACTTAGTCTGGTTTTATACCAACATTAAAAATAAAAACCTAAGCTCTGTAGAACTCATTTCTCGCTATTTTAAAGATCTAAAACCAAAAATTAAGAATATTGAAACCAACACTGATTGTGAAGAAAAGGCACTTGATAAAAAACAGATATCTACTCTCAAGGAGATTATAAAAGCGGATTCTATCAAAAACCCATTCAAAGAATGCGTAAGGTTAAGAAATGAAGCAATAGTAGAAATATTGTTAGAGACAGGGATAAGAGGTGGAGAACTCCTCAATTTGAGAATAGATGATGTAAACTTTGAAAAAAATGAAATTAACGTTGTAAGGAGGCCAGATAATATTGAGGATAACAGAATTAGGCAACCGTTAGTAAAAACGTTAGGAAGAAAAATACCGATTACAAAACCCCTTAGTGAAAAGATTAAGAAGTACATTGATTTTTCAAGATCAAAGGAAGTTCTTTCAGTCAATCATAAGTATCTTTTAGTAAGTCATAGTGATAATTCAAGGCTAGGCAGTGCGCTGACTATTACAGGATTTCAGAAAATATTTATAAAATTACGAGGGAGTGATCAGTGTTTAAAAAACATTTTAGCTCATTCATTAAGACATACGTGGAATGTTACATATTCAGAAAATATGTACAAGATGGCTGACCCAGAAAATTATGTTCTGTATGAAAAAGTAAGAAACTACTTAATGGGATGGAAAAATACCAGTAGGACTGTAGATACCTATACCCAGCGTTTTTTGGTAAACGAAGCGACAAAGATAATGAGTGTGATTAATTCAACTGAACTACTTAATAAGGAAAATATAAAAATTGGAAAAGCTAAAAATAATTCTAGAAAATCAGTTTTCGGATTTTAAAACTTACGCTGGTAAAACGATATTTTATGCAAGTTCAGTATGGGTGATTGATAAGAATTTCACTCTAGATCTGAATAGGCTTAAGAAGAATGAAATTTATCGAGATGAAATCAAAGCTACATTTGCCTATTGTGCAATGAATTATAGTGCCAGCTATGTCAGGAAAATGTATTTTAGCCTCCTGCATTATGAAAAAGAAGTCACAACAGACTCTATAACATTTAGTTTGGGTGAAGTCCGCAGTTATTTTTCTAAACCTGAATTTAATAATTATACTCACCTTGAAACAATAAAATATTTCTTAAAGAAGTTTGATTTTATCTTTCCAGATGTACTCAGTGAAAAAACAATTGAGTTTATTGATAATGTGAAAATAAAGAAACCTGATCAGATGAAGAGTGTTAAAACTCATGACTACAAAAACGGACCGTTTAATAATCAGCAAATGAATGAAATCATTAAGATTAGTGCAATATGTTATGAAAATGAAGAGCTGAGCCTATTAGATTATATGATGTTAACTTTGTTAGCTTATTCAGGAAGGAGGCCAATACAAATGGTTCAGTTGAGGGTAAAGGATCTGATAAGTTTCAATGAAAGATATTTTGTGAATTTCCCTCGGGTTAAACAGAGGCGAAAACATAGAACCGAATTTTCCAAAGTAGAGATACCTGAGTCGTTGTACATTCATTTGGTTTTTTTATCACAACAGACAAGTAAAATTATTATGGAGATGTTAAATGTGAACTTAAAAGAAGAACAAATCAAAAACCTTCCTTTATTTATCAATATAACGCCGTTCAGACAGGGTGGCTTCAATATGACAAATTATTTAAAGGAAGACCATTGCATGGTTTCAAAACACATTGGCAACAGGTTGATTTCTATTTTCATAAAACTTTCCAAAAGGTCAAAAGTGAATTTCGGAAGCATTAATGCAAGAAGGTTTAGGTACACTCTCGGAACTAAAGCGGCTGAGCGCGGCTTTAGCTCCTCTGCGATAGCAAAGGCATTAGATCATACAACTACTCGTTCAGTAATGGCATATGTGCACAATAGTGTAAATAATGGGGTCAAATTAAACAAAGAAATGAATAGCTCAATGCTATCGTTAGCAGGATTATTTACGAAAGAAGATATTATGAATGACGAGTTAACAAAGATAGCTTTATTGCTCAAAAGGTATCTATCCAATGAAAACTCACATAGTAGAAGTCATGAAATGGATGAGATTATCTTTCGTTTTATGAATGACATTTAACATATAGAATATAGTATTGGTGATATTATGAAAAAAACTCCTGAAGAAAGTAAGAACGAATTTATTGTAAAAGCTAAAACATTGGCAGCCACTCAACTCCAATTCGACTGGGATAATGTTTCATGGGGTAGAGGTGTGACTTTTTATAAATATAGTAGTCGGAATTGCAAAAAAGAGCATAAAAGAAATCTTTCTTTTGAATTTTGCGAGTTCGTAAAAGCCTATGTTTATAGCTTCCATTTAGACAATTCCAGCAAAGCTCAAGAGGTAATAAAAGCTTTTAGGTTAATTGAGATTGCGCTTTTGAAATTTTCCGACAAAGCAGATATTACTAAGCTGACTCATGCAATTTTAGATGAGGCTATTTTAGAAGCTTATCAACTATTCATTCCTGCAACTGTACAAAGAATATATAAAGAAATAAAAGTGATAATTGGTTTTTTATTAGATAAGGAAATAATAAGTGTACACGTTAAAACATGGTGTTTTAAATTAGAACAAGATAATAATAGTGGCACAAGGCCAAATCAATCAGCAGGCGATGATAAAAATTCGAAGCTTCCAGATTTGAGGGTTATTGAATTTATTGGAAAGGTATTTAGATCTGTAGATAAATCGCCACGTGATATTTTTACAACTTCGATATTCGCTTTACTTTTGTGCGCACCATCCAGAATTAGTGAAGTTATGAATCTTAACGAAGATTGTTTGATTACAATCGTTGACCCTAATGGTGCGGAGAGGCATGGTTTGCGTTTTTTCGCGGCGAAAGGATTTGGATACAGTATAAAATGGATACCAGATAGTATGGTTTCAGTAGCCCAGGAAGCTATTTCAAGGCTTAAAGCATTGGGTGTCAATGCAAACACTATATCTGTAATAATTTCAAATGGTGAAGTTGATTTATATAAAAAGCTAAACAAAAAACCTTTTGATCCAATGATAACTACCGATCTCAAGAAACTAGGTTTCGATTATAAATTAATTAATCTTTCAAAAGAATGCACGGCATTTATAAACAAGCTTGATAAAGGTGAGGTAAGCGTGAAGTTTTTCTGGAATTATATAAACAAAAAAGATGTTAAGAAGGATTTTAGTGGAATGACAAATAGTCATTATGCCAAGGGGAAATTAGTGGCGTTAAACTATAATCAACTAAATGCTGTTAAAGGTGATGACATTTTTACAAGCATTAAAGGTACAAAAAACCTTATACAGAATGAATTTCTGAGCACGGTTAAAGAACGCATTGGTTACTTAAATATTTTCGAGAGGCATAAAACTGAAAATAATAACTTAGAATCGCTAACTTTTAATAGCCACCAATTGAGACACCTCCTCAATACGCTTGCCCAAAGAACAAAATTGTCAGAAATTGAAATTGCTTTCTGGTCAGGAAGAAAAAATATCAATCATAACAATAATTATAATCATGTTACCGACGACGAGATGGTCGCAATGTCTCGCAAGTTACTAATGAAATCAGAAAGTGATTTAGAAGTAATAAGTAAGCCCTCAAAATCGACAATAATTGATGAAAAATTTATTGAAATGACTATGGGTGCATTAAGAGTAAAAGTCAAAGGACTTAAAGGCCAAGCAAAGCTGGCTATGCTTGCAAGGCTCACTGCGTTTCGTAATAAACTCGAAGACAATCTAAGCGAGGGCTCTAAAAATGACAATCAAGTTTCATGAAAAAGAAATAAAGAAGATTATAACGATCATTGAGACTTGGAATAAATCAAATTTCAATTGGGAATTACTATGTTTAGCATGCAAACCAGTCTTAGGTAGAGTGCCTACTCGTCAGGGGCTGAGTAAACAATCGGAGATTGCAAGCGCATACCTAATCAGAAAGCGGTCAAAATCCTTCACCCAGGTAAATATTAAACTTCCTGGCAGTTTAGCTATTGCAGCTAAGCGCATTAATGGTTTAGAAATTGAAAATTCAATATTGAAAGAACAAAATGCAAACCTCTTACTTACGATTAAAAGAATGCATGAGAATGCTTTTCGCAACGACATATTACCTTCTGTTTTGGAAGAGGAAATACCACGTAGGTTAAGAAAGTAAAATTTGATAGCTTATACCTATTGACTAGGCTAATTTTTATGATTAATTTTATATTGTCAGGAAGATAACTTTGCAAGGATGCAACTATGAATAATTTTACTGTTCTGTCGAAAGAAGAGAAACTGCTTCTTCTTTTACAGCTTTTTATTGAACGACTTAAGAAGTCAGGGTTTCAGCAAGACAAGATTGTGCGCTATATCTGGCTCTTCTGCGTTGGCTACTACATTAAATACTACCTCTCCCAGGCTAATGATCATTTGATTGATCGCTTCACGATTATCTCAATGCTTTCAAACGCACTGAAGGGGAGTTCACAGCGGGTCATTGATACACTTGGGTATGAACATGAAATCACTTTTTTCTTCCGCTTTTTGATCCACTATGCAATCGACAATGAAGAGGAAGCCGAGGGAGTGTATCGTGAGGAACGAGTCAAGTATGAAAAAGAACTTCTTTCGAAACTATATCAGTTCAAAAAAATAAAAAAGAGACGAAGTGGAAGAATATAAAATTATTAATCAGTTTTTATTTTGGGGTGAAATATGCTTAAGTCACCCCAGTTTACTTATCTTCACTGATTAATCTTATGAAAATGTTCTATTACTTTTTCAATGCGTCTTAACATTCTTGTGAAACCGTTAAAGTTAATTTCATGTTTATAAGCATTTATAATATTTTTAGCAAATGCTTCTTTGCTTAAGTCTTTTACAGGATCTCTATCAGATACAGTATTGAAATATTTTTCTTTATAAGGTCTTAGCCTATCTTCCTTTTTAAAGAAGAATTCAATATCTGTTTGAGAGCCATCTTTAGATTTAGGTGTAAGAACCAAATATAAATTATGGAATATGTGTACGAAGGCAGAATCCCGGATATCAGTGCAACTTTTGGGATGAATATCTATACCTTCAATTCTTGTGACATAATTTATCAAGTCCTTTGGACCGCTGTCATTATCTACAAAAATAATGACTGGATTAGACGGCTTAGGAGCACTGTAATTTTTGAAGTGGGAATTATAATTTTTTATGAAATCCTTGAGGTAGTCAGTACCTCCATGAAGTTCTAAAAGATATTTAGTTCTCTCATTATAATTAATGAAATTTAATAAGAGTTTATAGGTTTTCTTTTCAGTCTTAGCAATTGCCAGTTTTGGTAACTTTTCAGCTAATTTATAAATTGCTGCTTTCAAGTAAATGTTATCTGTTTGTCCCTCGGTAAGTATAGTTGGTAAATTATTACTATAAAAAAAACGATAAAAGAGAAACTTACTAAAGGTTTTTTCTCTTGAACTATGCAAGTGTTTTCTTTGCTTAGCTCCACCGTTTTTTAATGCATCTTTTTTTAATTGGTATTTTGGATTGAGTCTCTCGCCTTGTCGCAATCTGTTATAATGATCGACTTGATCAATGAAGTTAAGCTTTCCTTCGAGACGATTAATATTTCCTTTTGTTTTTTCTCCATCAATTATTTCAGTGAATTCACCATTTTTAAACAGATGATCACATTGAGATCTTACGAGTCTCCAGTACTCTTTTTTTGTGTTTGGCTTGTCATTAACTATTAAACCTGTCACATCTTGTCTGGAATCCTTAATTTGATTTCTTGTTTTTTTATCATTAATCAAGAAACCAGAGCGATTTATTTCCTTTCTTATTTCATTGCTTACTAAGTAGCTGTTATCTTGACATTTTCTGGCGATAGATAAAGGTAGTTCTTTAGTTCTTGTTGAAAAGGTTATGTCGTCAGCATAACGAGTATAAAAAGATGAGTTTTTCTTTGCGAAATTTGCAAGCTTTATATCTAAAGCATGAGTGATTAAATTTGAAATTACTGGTGAACAAGGGCTGCCTTGTGGGAGGTGATTATTATAACAAGCAATTTGTGCTATTACGGTAGCGATTTCAGGAGTCAGTTGAAAGTTTTGGTTCTTGATAAAAAATCCTCGAACTCTTCCAAAGTTAAAACTTCCAAAAAAATTTTCAAGATCAATATTGAATACGTTTTTCTTTCCTAAATGCATCATTGCATTAGTAATAATCGAACGGTTTCTCTCAAAGCCGTGTGATAAAGATGGTTGCTTAATTTTTGCTGAATTACATTTCACTTTTAATATTTTAGAATGTTTGGCTTTTTCTCTGGCGATCTCGGAGTCAGGAAATTTATCTGAAATAATTTCATCTAAACAATCTAATAGTAGTTTCGATAAAGATGATTGGATTTTTTTTAATGCCTTCTCTGGGGCATTTATTATTCGTTCCCCACCATTTTTTTTAGGGATTTTAAATTGAGTGTATTGGTTTTCAGGCTTAAGAATATAAAGGATATATGTTAAAGATTTGGCTTTTACATTTAAAATTTTAGCCAGCTCGGGTTTTGTTGTTGCAGCCTTCAAGGATTGAAGCCTTGACATGATTTATTACCATATTGGAGTGGTTTATGGGCACTCTTACGCAAACTGACAAGAAAATCATGATAACCGTGTAATATGATATTCTGTAAGGCAATCCTTTCGGACATTCTTTTCACTGATCGCGAAACGCGACCCAAAATCTGCCCATAAACCAAGTTAACTTTAACAAAAATGCATAAAAGTGCAATCGTTTTTCACTTTAAAATAACAAGTTAACTATTACTTTATAGTGTATCGAATGTTCATCTTAAGTTTACTTTTCACCCAAGTTCTCTACTATTAAAGTTCCTTGTTAGATTTAATGTCCCAGCCTGACTGTGTTTCTGCGCCTTTACCGCCGCTCGCTGATTGTTCCCAATACTGTATTTTGACTTTAGATGCTTGGAACTGATAGGAGATACCGATCAGGTCACGACTTGTAGTGCCATTAAAAATCACATTTGTGATGAGAACGTCTTCAAGGGTAATACGGCAGTACTCGATTTGGCTGCCACCGGCCTTACACACCGAAAGCTCAACCTCGCCTACATGCTTGCCGTTAGAGACATAGCGCATGATTGCAGGAGTTGCTTTGTCTATGTGGGCCTGAACCGAGAGATCGCGGTACTGAACTTTTCCTGCACCACCTCCGCCTCCAACTACCATGTTGCCTGGCTGGTTAGCGCCCCATGTGAAAGATTCAATAGCAATCCAGCCTTTATGATTACTGTCCTGTGATTCACCGGTAATGCCATCAATTTTCAAGAAGAGATCTGTGCTCATGGCTGGTCCTTTTTCTTTCCCTGAGAAGGGTAATCTGATTAAATAAACTTAATGATACGTATAATGACATAAAGGCACAGTCATGGACTACTGGAAACCAGACCGATTCAGGGATTACTTTCTTACTATGGCTCATGCTGAGGCAAATCAGCTGCTAAGCAATGCTAATCAGCTTTCTCACATCTACCTTAAAGACGGATTTAATAGGTTACAGTTCCAGGATAACGTTAAAGCTTTCGTTAACGCTCAGCTTAACGTTATCCGTTCAGGCTCCACTGATGATCAATGCCAGGAATGCATCCAGAATCTCAAAAAGGAAAATGAGTACCTTACGATTCAGGACAGAATGCTTAGAGCAGGAACAGCTGCCGTTCATGCTTCGGTACAGTTGGTCAGGAATGGAGATTTTTGGGGCTATGTGATCAATGGCGTTGGGGTAGTGCTGAGCGGTATGCAGGTAATAGCCGGTGTATCAGTGATCGGTGCTTCCCTTGCGTCAGGGACAATCATAGGTTCAGCCTTTGGGGGAATGTTGGTTCTGCATGGACTCAACGGTTTTCAGGAGTCTGTTGAGAATCTGGTGTATGGCAAAACTGATAGTGTTGGGTTACTTAAACAGGGTTATGTAGCAACAGCTGAGTTTTTGGGCTTCGATCAGAGGGTTGGGCAGTTAGCATACAGTTCAATGGACCTTGCACTGTCCCTCTACGGCATTGTGCGTCTGATACAAAAGCCCGAGGCCTGGCGTCTCTACTATTTTCTTAATACCGACTACGTTCGCGGGATTAAGGAAATGAGCAGAAAAGAGCTTTTCATTGAAGTCTATAATGACGCTTCAGCGATAAAATCAATCTCTGATACTTACAAAGAGTGACCATGCTTTTTCATGAATCTGTAGGCTTTAAATGCAGGTTTCAAAGGTACGAATATATATAGAATAACTAAACCTGCTACAAGCGTGATTGAATACGAAACAAGGTTTTCTTGGGTACCACTGCGAATGGTATAAATAAGTCCTGCGAGAAGGATTGCTATTAATATCATTGCAACTATGAATCTTTTCTTTAATTGGGATAGGAGCCAGGGGTAAGGATAACCGTCTTTCTCAGCGTGCTGACGTATCACAGAGACTTCTTTTGGTGTAAACCCCTCTTTTACAAGCATTTCTTCGATTTGCATTTTGTTCATAATGAGTGTCATTCATTTGTCTTACGATAGGCTGATTGTAACTCATTACCCAAGTCCTATACAAACCGGGCAGGCCCCTGAAAGGCTTCTGTTTTTTTTAATGGTTCCTTGGTGCTGACACTTGCGAATAAAAAATGTGCTCTGAAATTTCGTCGAAAATTGAGCTTGTTAATTATTGGATTCAATTAAGGTGATACTTTCCAATTTCCATCACTCTTCATAAATTTGAATTCAGCTACGGTTTGCTTTTCGCCCATGAATGGTAGTGTTATATCGGTATTCACTTTGCAGAGGTATGTACCTTTGGACTCTGATTCCTTACAGGAAACCTTCTCAGCTTTGTTCAGAGTCGTGAGCATGTCTTTGCTGTTCTCACCGAACCGCTGTCTGGCTTGCTGGTTTGTGTGGTCAATGTTGTCCTGCATAGCTTTCTGGATTTCGGAAGACGAGGGTTCGCTATCGCAGCCTGTAAGTAAAGCCGCCAAGGACAGGACTGCAACTGTTGAAAGTTTATTCATTTCTTAATCCCTTATTTGATATTGATAATTATTGTGTTGGTGTGGTTTTGTTGAGTGTCTGGTCAAAAATTTCACACCACTGCTTCAACTGAATTTCTGTATCGCGGATCCCGCGTTCATGGTGGAAGCGGCCTTTACGGGGGTGAAATTTGATTTGCCACTCTGGGATTTCGATGTCTTTGACTTCAATGAAGAACCCTGAGTTCTCGAAGTTTTTAAGGCGGGTAAGGTTGTTATGGCCTTTACTCCCAAGCATGCCAACCATATCGAGAGCTACGATCTCACCTCCATTCGCAAGGTTGTATCGCCAGCCTTTGACGTCACTGAACTTGTAAGCCTTTTTACGCTTACCAGCCTCGAGAGTTAGCAACTCTCGGTTGGTATCAATGGTCATTTTGCTGTCTTGGAATTCATGACTCCAGATCCCGCTATTGTTGACGTTCAACAGATCAATCGTCGAGGCGTTAGCTCTTTTATGTGTGTATGACACATATGCGGTGAGGAGTAAGAAGAATGCAGGTAACGTCCACATGAACAAAAATCCTGCTGTGTCCTTGGGATTTGAATCAGCCAGTATCCAGACAATCACTAGTACAACAATCCAGAATCGGATTGAACGGAAGAACGAAGGTTTACGTACTTTCTGGTCATTCAAAGCCGCTGTGTCCATTTTATGCACCTTTAATTTAAAGTCGCTCATAACTAGCTGATTGGTAACTGCTTTTACGACGCATTTTTGAACGAGTTCAAAACTTAAGCAAATCACTTGTACCGATCGATGATC
>Ga0308156_1001886_pt1 | contig 21270 bp, 17 predicted proteins | sample PhyAR2_FD_201041 | JGI IMG/M metagenome (GOLD analysis project Ga0308156, IMG submission 201041) | Phyllosphere microbial communities from UC Gill Tract Community Farm, Albany, California, United States - DLSL A.R2 | ecosystem: Host-associated > Plants > Phyllosphere > Unclassified | place: USA... | reverse complement strand
TCGTCGCGGCCGACGTGATCGTGATGCCGCGCTCCTGCTCCTGCGCCATCCAGTCCATCGTCGCGGCGCCGTCGTGGACCTCACCGATCTTGTGCGTGATGCCCGTGTAGAACAGGATGCGCTCGGTGGTCGTGGTCTTGCCGGCATCGATGTGCGCCATGATGCCGATGTTGCGGACCTTGTTCAGGTCGGTGAGCACGTCCTGTGCCACAGGTTCCTCCGGAAGAGTTGTAGGAGAGGTTGGCGGCCGGGCGGGCGCCGACGGTTCATGACCGACGACGCCCGACCGGTGCCGGGGCGACCAGCGCCGGACTTACCAGCGGTAGTGCGCGAAGGCCTTGTTCGACTCGGCCATCTTGTGCGTGTCCTCGCGGCGCTTGACCGCGGCACCGAGACCGTTCGACGCGTCGAGGATCTCGTTCATGAGACGCTCGGTCATCGTCTTCTCGCGACGGCCCTTGGCGTAGGAGGTCAGCCAGCGGAGCGCGAGGGTGTTCGCGCGGTGCGGCTTGACCTCGACCGGGACCTGGTAGGTCGAGCCGCCGACGCGGCGGCTGCGGACCTCGAGGGTCGGGCGGACGTTGTCGAGCGCCTTCTTCAGCGTCGCGACGGCGTCCTGCTGGTTCTTGGCGGTGACGCCCTCGAGTGCATCGTAGACGATGCGCTCGGCGAGGCCCTTCTTGCCGTCCAGGAGGATCTTGTTGACGAGCTGCGAGACGATCGGCGCGCCGTACACCGGGTCGGCGACGACGGGACGCTTGGGAGCGGGACCCTTACGAGGCATCTACCTCAACCCTTCTTCGCGCCGTAGCGGCTGCGAGCCTGCTTACGGTTCTTGACGGCCTGGGTGTCCAGGGCGCCACGGATGATCTTGTACCGGACACCGGGGAGGTCCTTCACGCGACCGCCGCGGACGAGCACCATCGAGTGCTCCTGCAGGTTGTGGCCCTCACCGGGGATGTAGGCCGTGACCTCGGTGCCGTTCGAGAGCTTGACACGAGCGACCTTGCGCAGGGCCGAGTTCGGCTTCTTGGGGGTGGTGGTGTAGACGCGGGTGCAGACACCACGCTGCTGGGGGTTCGCCTTCAGTGCCGGCGCCTTGGTCTTGACGACCTTCGGCGTACGACCCTTGCGAACGAGCTGCTGGATGGTAGGCAACTGTTCTCCTGGTTCTTCGCTCGTGCTCTGGCCGACGCGGTCCGTCGGCTTCCTCATCCCACGCTGATCACCGCCTGACGGCGGAGGAGAGACGGAGGGATGGATGGTCCCGGTACGGTCTCGTCGAGGTCGACGAGCGTGACCCGGGATTTCAGGCGCGCCCGAGGGCGCACACCCGGTAGAGACTACCCGCGTCACACGGCGAAATCAATCCGGGCGCGTCGCCCGGGGAGCGCTGTCCGGACCGTCCCGGGACGGGACCCGTCCCCGCGGAACCGCGCCGGCGTGCCCCGGCCGGCCGTCCACCGACGCGACGGGACCCGGGGAGGTGCGCCGCGCCTCCAGGCCGACGCACCGTGCGACCGCGGTCAGGACCCCGAGTCCGAGGCGCCGTTGCCGACGGCCGACTCGAAGGTCGCACCGGCGTCCGAGAAGCCCGAGACGTACCCGCTCGCGTCGACGTCCATCGGGCCCGCGGTGGCCGTGCCGACCCCGCCGGGCCCGGAGATGTCCGCGCTGTACGTGGCCCGCCCCACCGAGGTGGTCGACACCGTCCAGCCGCGCGCGAGCCAACCGCCCACGGTGACCACGGGTCGACGCTCGAGCGACCACGCCTGGTTCGAGTACGTGTAGGCCGGGTCCGCGCCGTAGGCGTAGAAGCTGCACCCGGCCGGCGCAGCCTCGGTCGACGCGACGCACGCGTCGACCCAGCGGTCGACGGCCTGCTGCGCCGCCCGCTGCCCCGCCTCCGTCACCGTCGTCGTCATCGCCACGGGGACCGAGCCGGTCGCGCCGAAGCCCGACACCGTCGCCGAGCCGTCCTCCGCCGTGAACCACTCGCCACCGTCCACGGCGACCGCGTACGTCCCCGGCAGCGCCGTGAGCCGTGCGGTGCCGTCGCGCGAGGTCGTCACCCGCTGCCCGGCGACGTCGACCGTGGTGCCGCCGGGGCCCGCGACGGACAGGTCGACCCGGCCCAGGGCGGGCGCCTCGAGCTCCCACACCGGGAAGACCCCCCAGTCGGTCCCCGTGCGGTCGAGCGTGAACGTCGCGGGGACGTCGCGTCCGCCCTGGCGCAGCGTCGCGCGCACCGTGGCGGTGTCGCCGTCGGTCCGCGTCGCGGCGATGCGGTAGTCCGTCACCCGGCCGGACGCCTTCGCGTAGGCGGCGTCCGTCAGGAGGACGTCCTGGTCGTCGTGGTCGACGCCGGCCGCCTCGAGCGCCTCGTCGACCCGGCCCGCGGACAGGTCGTCGAGGAACGCGCGGACCGGGAGGTCGGCGGCGTGGGAGGAGGACTGCACGGCGTACCCGACGACTCCCGTGACGGCGAGCAGGACCACGGCCGCACCGCCGGCGACGATCCCGACGAGGGCACCGCGTCGCATGCGTCGCCTCGGTCGGCGGGCGGGTGTCGCTGCACCCGGGACCGGGGCCTCCTGCGTGCCACGGACCGTGTCGACGTGCGGGACCGAGGCCCACCCGTCCGGCTGCTGGTCGGTCATGCGTCCCCCGTCGTGCGTCGTGCCTGCCCCGGGATCCTACCGGCGGCACGCGTCGCGCGGACGGCCGTCAGGCGCGGTCGTGGTCGCGGAGCGGACCCGACGCCGCGGTGTCGCCGCGGGCCTGGTGCCGTGCCGCGGCGATGCCCCCGACGACGCAGACCAGCGCCACCACGACGGAGCCGACCACGAACGGGCTCAGCGCGCTCCCGGCGGGGAACACGAGCAGCTCGGTCCCGTCACCACGGACGAGCGCGTAGCCGACCGAGCCGACCCCGAGCATCACGAGGTAGGTGCCCGCGGCGGCGACGAGGCCCGTCACGCCGGGGTTGCCCTCGCGGATGCCGGTGGCGGTCGCGAGGAACACGACGAGACCCGCTCCGACCACCATCGCGGGCCCGAGCCAGGAGGTCGCGTCGGGCTGCGGGATCGCCTCGACGTCGGCGAGCAGCGCCTCGAAGCCCGTCACGGCGATGACGAGCGCGATGAAGAGCACGGACGTCATCGTCGCGACCAGCCACCGGGACATGGGTCGAGCGTACTGCCGGCGACGGCGTCCCGGGGCAGGACGGTGCGCGGAGCGGCCGCCGGGTGGGCGGTCGGGCGGACTGCGCTCGGGTCAGTCGCGCGTCGCGTGCTCGCGCTCGGCGGGCTCGTCGACGTGGTCCGCCCGCTCCCCCGCGGGGTGCGCGGCGTGCTCCTCGGCTGCGTGCTCGACGTGCTGCTGCGCGGCGGCGACGAGCGCGAGGGCGATGGTCGCGGTGATGACCGGGAGGGACTCCGTCATCGGTGCGGCGGGGACCGTCTCGGTGTCGGTGCTGCGGGTGGTGGCGCCGGCCGACGCGTCGGTGCTGGCCGTCGCTTCGGTGCTGGCGGCCGCATCGGCGCTGGCCGCTGCACCGGTGCTGGCCGTCGCGTCGGCGCCGGCCGTTGCGTCGGCTTCGGCCGTCGCGTCGGCGCTGGTGCCGTTCTGGAGGCGCGACCCGCCCCCGGTGACGTCGCCCGCCTCCGCCTCGTGGTCGCGCAGCGCGGGACCGACGATCGGCAGGACGGCGGTCGTCGCCGCCGGCTCGGTGTGCAGGGTGACCGGCGCGGGTGCGCCGGTCGGCTCCGCTGCCCCGCGCTCCGCGGCCCGGCGCGCACGCGCCATCCTCACCAGCACGACGACCGCGATGACGGCCCAGATGCCGTTGACGATCGTCGACGGGATCGCGTGGTGCGCCGCGACGTTGACCGCGACGGAGAGCCCACCGACGAGGTTGAGCAGCTGGTACAGCAGCCCGTTCGGGATCTTTCCCAGCGAGAAGAGCAGGTAACCTGCGAGAACGGTTACGGCACCGAACCAGCCGAGGAATTCCACGATTCCGACCAACACGCGCGACTCCGGCCACGACGAGGAACGGCCGTCCTGAGGCGACCGTCCGAGAGGGGTGTGAGCAGCCGCGAGTGCGGCGTCGGGAGCATCGTAGACACACCGACGGGTGTCGCGGAAGTGGGCGCGGCGTGGCGGGGCGCACCCACTTCGCGGGGGTCTGGGATCAGCCCTGGGCGGAGGTGCTCGTGGGGGTGTCGGACGGGGCGGTCGCACCCTGGCCGGACCCCTGCGAGGCCTGCGCTGCGGCGGCGTCGGACAGGACGTAGATGTACCCGGACAGCGTCCACGTCGTCGTCCCGGAACCGTTCGTGGCGGCTGCTCCGTCGGCGGGCGTCGCGCCGTCCGCGGTGGTGTCCTCCCGCGTCGACTTGATGTCGTCGACGAGGAACAGTCGGTCACCGTCCTGCACACCGGACGTGAACGCCAGCGCCTGCTCGAAGGTGCCGCTCACGCCGATGCTGATCGCGATCGTCGAGAAGTTCGACGCGGTGATCTGCGGGTCCGTCGCAGGGGCGGCCGCGACCGGTGCCGCCGGCGTGGCCGAGGGCGACGGTGTGGCCGAGGCCGACGGTGTGGATGCGCCGGACGTCGCCGCGCTCGGTTCGGCCGGAGCAGCCCCTGCCGGGGCGGCGGTCTCGGGAGGGGTGTACGCGGCAGCCCAGGACGTGGTGATGCCGTCCACCGTGACGCCCGCCGTCGCGGCGACACGGTCGACCTCCTTGTAGAAGGACGCGGTGTCCGCCGAGGACGGGATCGACGTGGCGAGGGCATCGGCCTGACGCTGCATCGCGGGGAGCTTCGCGGACTGGGCGGCGAGCCGTGCCAGCTCCGTCCGGTACCCGTCGTTCGTCGCGTCGATCGTGCGCAGCTGCTCGCGGTTGGTGGCCGCCGCGGTGAGCTGCGGCTGGACGCCGAGGAAGAACCCGCCGGCGAGCAGGACGACGCCGATCGCCAACGCGATCACGAGGTGGAGTCGGTTCCTGGTCACTTCTGCTCCGTGTACTTGCCGTCGAAGGCTCGATCGTCGATGTGCAGGGTCATGTTGACCGTGTAGTGGCCGCCCGAGTTCGTGTCGAGGGTCACCGAGTTCGCGTTCGCGTCCACGAACCCGTCGAGGTCGCGCACACGGTCGAGCCAGTCCGGGATCGAGGGCAGCGTCGGGCTGTCGGCCTCGAAGGTCAGCGTCGCCACGCGCGCCCCCTGCAGCGGGGTCGTCGGCTGGTCGTAGGTCTCGAGCGGTGAGGCGGAGTCGACCGTGACGCCGATGATCGACACGCCGGCCGGCAGGGAGCGCTGCACGTTCGTGAGGTAGTTGCTCCAGTCGATCTCCGTCGACCCGCCGACCTGCTGGGCGGCCTCGGCGAGCGCCGTCCGCGACTCGACGTCCCGGACGGAGGCGTACTGCCACTGCTGCTGCAGGAGCGTCGTCCCCTCGTCCTGCGCGTTCCGGAGCTCGCGGGACGAGGACATGCTGTCGATCGTCGAGATGCCGACGCCGAGCGCGACGACGGCGCCGACCACGACGACCCCGAACCACGCCCGTCGGACCGTCGCCCGTTGCCGGCGGTCGACGAGGACCTCCGTGGGGAGCAGGTCGGCGCGCGGTACCCCGCCGACCACGAGGGCGTTCTTCGCGGGCGCCTTGACGGGCGTGACGGTGTCCGTCGGCGCCGCTGAGCGCTTCGCCCTGCCGCGGCCGGCGCCGGCCGGCTTCGTGAGCGTCTCGGTCATGCTGCTCGTCCTCCTGCTGCGAGGCCCCACGCGACCGCCAGGGACGCGCCGCGCCGTTCGAACACGCTCGCCTCGACGCCGCGCGCGAGTCGGACCCCGACGAAGGCGTCGCCGAAGCCGACCGGGGCTCCGGTGGCCTCGGCGAGCGCGTCCGGGAACCCGTCCAGTGCGCTGCCCGCACCGGCGAGCACGATCCGTCCGACCGGCTGCCCCTCGCCCTTGGTGTTCGTGAAGTAGTTCAGGGTGTTGCGGATGCTCGCGATGAGTTCGTGCGTGGCCTCGCGGACGACCGTCGCCGCGCGCTGGTCGTCCGGGGTCCGGGCACGGGACCCCATGCCGATGTACCGCTTCACGGTCTCGGCCTGCTCGCTCGGGATCTCGAGACGCCGGGCGATCTGCTTCGTCATCTCGTCGCCACCGGTCGGGATGATGCGGACGAAGTTCGGGACGCCGTCGATGCTGATGACGACCGTGCTGGTGTTCCCGCCGACCTCGACGAGCGCCACGGTCCCCGCCGAGCCCTGCGGGGTGAGCACCCTGCTGAGGGCGAACGGGATGAGGTCGACGCCGACCGGGTTCAGCCCGGCGAGCTGCACGGCGCGGACGTTGGCCAGGACAGCGTCCTTGACCGCCGCGACCAGCAGGCCGTGCACGACCGGGCCGGCCTCGCCGATGCCCTGACCGGTCGGGTAGAAGTCGAGGATCGCGTCACCGACCGGCACCGGCAGGAGGTCCTGGACCTGGAACGGCAGGGACTCCCGGATCTGTGCGAGCGGGGCCAGCGGCACGGTCAGGTCGCGGGAGAGCACCCGCTGGTTGCCCATGCCGAGTGCGACGTCCTTGGTCTTGAAGCGGCCGATCGCCCAGAGCTGACGGAGGACCTCGGCGATCGTGTTCGGCTCGAGCACCTCGCCCCGCTGCGTGGACCCCTCGGGGAGCGGCACCTCGGCGATGCGCTCGATCGAGGGGGCGCCCTTCCGCGCGTGCGCGACCTCGACGGCGCGCACGGAGTCGCTGCCGATGTCGATGCCGACGACGTTGCTCGTCATGGTGATTGCTTCCTCTGCGCTCAGGTGAGGCCGATGAGGCCGGTGTAGGCGTGCCAGATCGCGTCGCCGCCGAGGATGCCGAGCCAGGCTCCGGCGAGCATCCACGGGCCGAACGGGATCCCGCTGCCGCGTCGCGCGCGACGGGTGGCGAGGAGCCCGATCGCGAAGATAGCTCCGAGCGCGAAGCCGCCGAAAGCTCCCACTGCGAGGGGTCCCCATCCGAGGTACGCGAGGACGAGGCCGAGCACACCCGCCAGCTTCACGTCACCGAGCCCCATCCCGCCGGGGACGGCGAGCGCGAGCCCGAGGTACACGACGAACAGCGAGGCCGCGCCGACGGAGGCGCGCAGCAGGGCCCACCAGTCTCCGGTCACCGCCGAGGTCGCGGTGAGCAGGACGGCCAGGACGACGTACGCCGGCAGGACGATCCGGTCCGGGAGCCGGTGGGTGTCGAGGTCGATGAGCGCCAGTGCGACCGTGACGGCCATCAGGTACAGGAGCACGACGAGCATGCCGACGGTCGGGACGACCGACGTCCCGGTGCCGACCGCCCGGGCGACGACGACGGCAGCGACGAGCGCGAAGAGCGCCGCGGTGGCGGCCTCCACCAGCGGGTACCGGGCCGAGATGCGGGAGCCGCAGTCGCGGCACGCACCCCGGAGCACGATCCAGGAGACGACGGGCACGTTGTCGATCCCGCGGATCGCGTGACCGCACTGCGGGCAGGCGCTCGCCGGACGGACGACGGAGAGCCCTGCCGGCACGCGGTACACGACGACGTTGAGGAACGAACCGATCAGGAGACCGAACACACCCGCGAGACCGGTGACGGCGACCCCGACCTGTTGCAGGGCGATCACACGCACACCCCGGCCGTCTTCGCGCAGTCGCCCGCGGTCGTGTACGCCGGGGAGACCTCGGCCATGGTCGTCACACCGTAGGTGGTGGTGACCGGGTTGAGGAAGCTCGGCGGTGCCGAGTGCTTCAGCCGGGCGTCGTAGGCGTACGCCTTCACGTAGCCGTTCGACCCCTGGCGGACGATGCCGCGGAACTTCTGGGCGATGGCACCGTAGATGGTCAGGGTCCCGCGGTCGCCGCCGTACCCGGAGTTCTGCACCTGGAAGGTGTGGGCGGCGGAGATGATCGCGGCGTCGACCTCGCGGTCGGTGTCGCCGAGCATCGAGGGGTAGCAGGTGCTGTTGTACCCGCACCCGACCGCCTTGACCGGGTTCCAGATCATGACCGCGTTCGTCGCGGTCAGGCCGAGGAGGTCGGACCCCCGGTCCGCGTAGGTCAGGTCACCGGTGACGTAGAGGTAGTTCTCCGCCGCCACGGTCACCTGACCGTCGAGCACCCCGTGCACGAAGGCGTCGCCGGACCGGGTGCCGTAACTGCACGGCGAGGTGCTGAGCTGCTTCTCCCCCGCCCGCGGGTAGCCGACGCCGTTGCCCGTGCCGGTCGTCACGTTGCACTGGTCGGCGAGCTTCGTCGTCGAGACGGCGTTGGCCTCGCCGGACTGCGGCACGTTCTGCACGTACACGAGGTTGTTCGCCGGGACCTTCACGGTGGCACCGCCGGTCGAACCGAGCTGCCCGGGACCCGTGCCGGGCATCCCGCAGTCCGCGGTGTTCCGTCCGTTCGCGACGTTCGTGGCGTCGGTCTGCGTGAACTGCGACCGTGGCGACAGCACGGTCATCGTCCCCCCGGCGTTGAAGGTGATGTCCGTCGGGCCGGTGTACAGGCAGCCGGGGCTCCGGGTCGCGGTGGCCGGTGTGTTGTACTGCGTGGCGACCTTCTGCTGCGCGTTCGTCGACGGCATGCCGATGGTCGACGTGAACGCCGGCTGCGTGATCCCGGTGGGGAACCGCTGCCCGGTGCAGCTCTGGCCGTTCGAGTCGATCTTCGAGTAGCGCACGCCCGACTTCGGGTTCGACGTCGTGATCTGGCTCGTGAAGGTCGCCTGGCAGATGCGCATCGTGTCGTTCGAGTGTGCGGGACCGTCGATCGTGTCGCCGCCGCTGAAGGCGATCTCGCCACAGAGGTTGCTGCCGGTGCTCCCGACGGGACGACTCTCCCAGGCGTGCTTCACACAGGTCTTGGTGTCGGCGCCGCTCATCACCGGGTCCTGGATCTCGTAGTCGGTGAAGTAGAGGAAGTCGATGAAGCCCTGCTGACGGATGCTCGCGACGACCGAGCGCACCGACGACCCGACCTTCCCGGTCGCCCGGAGCCGGACGACGCCGGTGTCGTAGTACTTCGAGGCGTCGACCTCGTAGCGGTAGAACGACTTGCCGTCGCCGCCCGGGACGGTCGCCCACGTCCCCGCCGTCCCCGTGCCGAAGGCAGGGTTCGCCGCGCCGCCCGTCGGCAGCGTCAGCGTGGTGCTCGTCACCGAGAAGGGCGCAGCGGGGTTGCCGAACTGCGTGTACCCGGTGTCGTTCGAGAGCCGGGCCTCGTAGTCCTGCACCCCCGCGTAGGCAGCGCTGAGGGCCGCGTTCCAGTCGGAGTCGGTGGACGACTTCTTGATGCCGGCGACGGCCACGGAGGTGGCAGTGGCGATCATGAACACGACGACAGTGCCGAAGATCACGGCGATCGCGAGCGCCATGCCGCGGTCGTCGCGGAGGGCGTCGAGGTGGAACCACTTGCGCAGCCGGATCACGTCGAGGCTCCCGTCGGCTCGAGGAGGTTCGGCAACCCGATAGTGTTCTGCAGGGTGATGCCGTTCTTGAGGGTGCTCGCGGACGAGGACGTCCGCAGCGTGACCGTGACGAAGGCGATCTGCCCGGTCTGGTCGGTGGTCAGGAAGCCCGCCGCATTCGGCGTGAGCGCGACGCGGTCGGCGGTCAGGTACTGGAAGACCGGGGTACCACCGCTGGCGGGGAGCTCGATCGACGAGGCGATGGTGGAGCTCGTGCCGGCTGCCGCGAACGTGTAGTAGGCGTTGTCGGTCGTGCTGCCGGGGACGACCTTCTCGGTCAGCGTGCCGTCCGCGCCGACGGTGAAGGTGACCTGCTGCGGGGTGGCGTCACGGCCGGTCGCGACGAGTGTCGTGAACTGCATCGTCGACTGCCCCGCCGACACGAACGCCGGGCTGTCGCTCGCACCGACTCGGGGGTTGTCCGCAGCGGCCCGCACCTTGCGGACGATCTCGTTGACGGCGTTCGACGCGGTCCGGCTGTTCTGGTCGCGCGCGGCCGCGAAGGTCGTGGCCCGGGTGATCGAGTAGAACGTGCCGCCGACGATCGCCAGCAGGACGGCGAACAGGCCCATCGCGACGAGCAGCTCGACGAGGGTGAGCCCGTCCTCGCGGCGCTCGCCCGCGAGGAGTGCACGGAACCGGCGGATCACGGCTTCACCCGCGGGTCGAGCGTGACCGAACCGCTGTTCAGGATGACGCCGATGATCCCCTTCGCCGTCACGTTGACCGGGAAGGAGCTCGCCGATGTCTGGCTCGTGATCGACCACGTGCCGTACGGCAACGCGAGCGTGACGTCCGTCGTGCCCGAGGTCCCGGTCGCCGTCCGGGTGAAGCCGTAGGTCTGCGAGACGCGGCACCCCGGGTCCCCGCCGGCGGGGCTCGCGGTCGTCGCCGTGAGGATCGTGACGTTCTTGTTGATCGTCACCGTCACGAGGCCCATCGGCACCTTCGCCGTGAGCTGGTCCGGGGACACCGACGGCGTCGGTGTCCTGCCGACCCGGCCGTCGGTCGCCGCCGGCCACATGGTCGGGTCGGTGGACAGGCAGCTCTTCGCGTTCGTCGTGGTGTCCGCGTTCGTGGCGTTCGAGTCGTAGACGCCCGGGTAGACGACGTAGCCGGAACCGATCGGGCTGAGGTACTGCGTCGCGGTCGTGCCGGTGGCCGCGAAGGTGCCGTAGGTGCTGACGAAGGACGTGACGAGGTTGTTCGGCAGCAGCGCGCCGGATCCGTTGCTCGCGTACTGCATCGCGACGGCGATCGCCGGGTCGTAGTTGAACGAGGCGCCGCTCGACTGCCCCTCCTTCACCACGACGGTCTTCGTCGGCGCGGCCGCCTGGTCCTGGTCACGGTACTGCTGGCCGGCGGGAGCCGAGAGGGTCACGGTGTACGTGCCAGGGGCCACCTTGATCGCCACCGTGCAGCCGTCCGGGTTCGTCACGTCGGGCTGCACGCCGAGCGCGGTCGCCTTGTTGCCGGACACGTCCGTCGAGGGGGCGATCGTCGCCCGCACGCCGCCGACGCCGCCGCTCCCCGTGATCGACTGGACCTGCACCAGGATCGTCCCGAGCGTCGGGTCGTTGATCTTCGTCGACGGCGAGAACACCGTCTCCTGCTTGACGGGAGCGGCCGAGCCCATGCCCGGCCACGTCACCGTGATGTGCACGTTGAGGAAGAGGAGCTGGGCCGAGCCGCCGGTGGCGGAGGCCGAGCAGCGGTTCGTGGTGCCGTCCGTGTACTGCCAGTCGAGCGTTCGCCTGACCGTGTACGTCCGCCCGTCGACCACCGGCTGCGTGGTCTGTCCGGCCATGCCGGTGATGTCGTTCTGCGCGTCGATGCGCGCGGTGTCGATGGCGCCGGCGGCGAGGTTCGCGGCCTGGGCGCGGGCGGAGTTGTCGGAGGTGATGCCCATCACGGCGACGACCCCCGCGAGGGCGCCGGCGATGATGATGCCGAAGACGGTGATCGCGACGATGACCTCGACGAGCGTGAAGCCCTCGTCGGACCTGGTCAGTCGTTCCCGGATCCTGCGCATCGTTCCACCTCCTGACGTCATCGGGTACGACGGAGGGGGCCGATCACTCGGCCCCCTCCGACTTGGTCACTAGGCCGCGACGAACGCGCCAGCGGTCGAGCAGGTACCGGCCTTGACGCCAGCGGTCTCGGTGGCCGCGAACTTCTTGCCGGTCGTGCTCTCGCCCTGGACACAGAAGCTGTTGGCGGCAGTGCCCTTGATGTAGGTGAGGGTCTTCTCGGCGTCGGACCACGTCACGCCCGCGTCGGACCAGGACTGCCCACCGGTGACGGCGGCGTTGCTGATCTTTCCAACGCCGTCGAGGGTCACGGTGTCCGGGAGCTTGTTGCTGTTCTGCGTCGAGGTGCTCACGACGGCCGTCTTGAAGTTCGACACGTCGTTCTGCACGCCCGAGTCACGCGCGTTGTTCTGCACACCCAGGTACACCGGGATGGCGATCGCGGCGAGGATGCCGATGATGATGACGACGACGAGGAGCTCGATGAGCGTGAAGCCCTTGTCGTTCTCTTCGAGGAGACCCTTGCGGCGAGCGTTCAGCTTGCCCATGAGAGCTGCGTACATGGTGTTCCACTCTTTCGGGAAATGATGATGGGAATGTGTTCCGGGGCTGTGCTCTGCCGCCGTCGACCAGCGTATGCACGGCACTTTGGGCGCATAATCCCGAGAACGGGGGGTCGGGGTGCAAGAAAATGCCCCCAGAAACGGGGGCACATTCCTGGACACGACCCCCGACCAGGGCACGCCCGACCCGGCGGGCCCGATCAGTGGATGAGCGACGTGATCTTGAAGATCGGCAGGTAGAGCGCGACGATCATGCCGCCCACGACCACGCCGAGGAATGCGATGAGCAACGGCTCGATCAACGAGGTCAGTGCTTCCGTCGTCGATTCCACCTCGTTGTCGTAGAAGTCCGCGATCTTCTCGAGCATGATCTCGAGCGAACCGGCGTCCTCACCGACGGCGACCATCTGCGCGACCATTTCCGGGAACACCTTCTCGGCCGCCAGCGGCTCGGCGATCGATTGGCCTTTCCGGACCGATTCCGCAACGCGTTCCAGCGCATTCTGCACGACGAAGTTGTTCGACACTTCTCCGACGATCTGCAGTGCCTGCAGGATGGGGACGCCGGCGCCGATCATGTTCGAGAAGTTCCGGGCGAACCGGGCGATGACGATCTTCCGACTCAGCTCGCCGAACACCGGCAGCTTGAGGCGGATCGGGTCGATGAACCCGCGGACCCGGTCGGTGTTCTTGTTCGCCCGCCACCAGAACCAGCCGAGCACGATCGCGACGAGCAGGATCGGGCCGACCCAGACCATCGCGTGCGAGGCGTACACGAGCAGCATGGTCGGCAGCGGGAGCTGACCACCGAGCGACGAGAACATCTTCTGGAAGATCGGCACGATGAAGACGAGCATCACGACGACCGCCACGAGCGACATCACGAGCACCACGACCGGGTAGGTCATCGCCGACTTGATCGTCGACCGGAGCTTGTGTTCCTTCTCGAAGTTCGTCGCGATCGAGTCCATCGCCTGGTCGAGGAACCCACCGGTCTCGCCCGCGCGGATCATGTTGATCATGATCGGCGGGAACTCCACGTGGTGCTGGGCGACCGCATCGGAGAACGACACACCGCGCTCGACGTCGTCCCGCACCTTGCCGAGGACCGTCTTGAGCTTCTTGTTCTCGGTCTGGTCCGTCAGGATCGACAGCGCCCGGAGCAGCGAGAGTCCGGACGACAGCATCGTGGAGGCCTGTCGCGACATGATCGCGAGGTCCTTGAGCCCGACGCCCTTCTCGAAGCCCGGGATCTTGATCTCGGTCTGCAGGCCGGTACCGGGCTTCGCCTCGGTGATCGCGATCGGCGAGACGCCCATGCCCCGGAGACGCTGGGCGACCGCACCCTCGCTCGCGGCGTCGAGGCGACCCTTGACGAGCTTCCCCGCCCCGTCGCGCCCGCGGTAGTCGTACGCGAGTGACATCAGTGGCCTCCTGAGTACTTGTCGCCGAAGTCGATCTCGGACGCGGCGATGGCTGCGGCCGAGGAGTCGGACGGCGACTCGACGCGCTGCACGAGCCGGTCGAAGCCCTCTTCGTCGTGGACCTTCTCCAGCGCGGCCTTCCGCGTGATCGTGCCCACGTTGACCAGTTCGGCGAGGTCCTGGTCCATCGTGTGCATGCCCGTGTCACGTCCGGCCTGCATGGCGGAGGTGATCTGGTACGTCTTCCCCTCGCGGATGAGGTTGCCGATGGCCGGGGTGGTCTTCATGATCTCGGTCGAGACCACGCGACCGACGCCGGTCGCCTTCGGCACGAGCGTCTGGCAGACGACGCCCTCGAGCGTGGCGGCGAGCTGCGTCCGGATCTGCCCCTGCTGGTGCGGCGGGAACACGTCGATGACACGGTCGATCGTGCCCGGCGCGCTCTGCGTGTGCAGCGTCGCGAACACCAGGTGCCCGGTCTCGGCGGCGGTCAGTGCGACGGAGATGGTCTCGAGGTCGCGGAGCTCACCGATCAGGATGACGTCAGGGTCCTGGCGGAGGACGTGCTTCAGCGCGGCGGCGAACGAGTGCGTGTCCGCACCGACCTCGCGCTGGTTGATGATCGCCGTCTTGTGCTCGTGCATGAACTCGATCGGGTCCTCGACCGTGACGATGTGGTCGGCACGGGTCTCGTTGACCAGGTCGATGAGGGCCGCGAGCGTGGTCGACTTGCCGGAACCGGTCGGCCCGGTGACGAGCACGAGACCGCGGGGCAGCTTCGCGAACTCACCGACGTGCTCGGGGATGCCGAGCTGCTTGAGCGTCTTGATCTTCGTGGGGATGATGCGGAAGGCCGCGCCCCAGTTCCCGCGCTGCTGGTAGAAGTTCACGCGGAAGCGGAACTCGGGCGACAGCGAGTACGCGAAGTCGAGCTCCTGCTCCTGGTCGAACTGCCCCAGCTGTTCCGGGGTGAGCAGCGTGCGGAGGGCGGCGATGACCTTGTTCCGCGCCCAGGGACCCCCGGGGACGGCCGGGCGCAGCGACCCGTCGACGCGCACGGTGGGCGGCGCGTCCGCGGTGACGTGCAGGTCCGAGGCGCCCTGGTAGACCACCTGCGCGAGCGCGGTGATGAGGTCGGCGTCGGCGACCTCACGCGCGTGGCGGGTGAAGCCGATCTCTGCCTGGCCGGCGGGGGCGCTGCCGAACGCTCCACCGGCGACGGTCCGGAGGCTCGTGGTCGGGTCCGCGGGCACCACCGGCAGGTGCTGGGGCGCCGCGTCCGCGTACCCGTACGCGGCGGTCGACGGCGGCACGGCCGCGGGCGGGGTCGCCGGGGCGGCGGCCGGCTGGGCCACGGGGACAGCGACCGGCTCGCCGGCCGGTGCCGCCCAGGACCGTTCCGCGCCCCGCGCCGGCTGTGCACCGGTGGTCGGGTCGGCGTTCCAGGACGGCGCCGCGTCCCACGCCGGTTCGGCGGACAGGTCGTAGACCGCGCCGCTCACGGGCTGCGCGGTCGGGGCCCCGCCGACGACGGAGGTCGGCACCGGAGCGGACGCAGCCGCCGCGGCAGCTGCCGCGGCGAGCCGTGCCGCACGACGCCCACCGACCTCGTTGCCCGGCTCCCCCGGGTGCCACCCGCCGACGTCGCCGGCGCCGGCCTCGATGTCGTACACCGATTCGCTCATGTCCTCGTACCCCCGACCTACGCGACCACGCGCAGGATCTCGTCGATGCTCGTCATCGCGAGCTTCGCCTTCTCGAAACCGTCCTGCCGGAGCGTGAGCATGCCCTGCTCCTGCGCCACCCGGCTGATCTCCGCGCTCGAGGCACGGGCGACCGCGAGACGCTCGATCTCCTCGCTCACGGTCATCACCTCGTGCAGCGCGATGCGGCCGCGGTACCCCGTGTTCGAGCAGACGGCGCAGCCGACCGGTCCGAACAGGGCGGGGGCGTCCTCGCCCGGGCGGATGAAGCCCATGGCGACGAGCTGCTCGGCGCTGTAGACCGACGGCGCCTTGCACCGGTCGCAGAGCCGGCGCGCGAGACGCTGGGCGACCACGGAGTCGAGCGCGGACCCGACGAGGAAGGGCTCGATGTCCATCTCCGTCAGACGGGTCACGGCCGACGGGGCGTCGTTCGTGTGCAGGGTCGAGAGCACGAGGTGACCGGTCAGCGACGCCTCGATCGCGATCTGCGCGGTCTCGTGGTCGCGGATCTCGCCGAGGAGCACGACGTCCGGGTCGGACCGCAGGATGGATCGCAGCGCGGACGCGAACGTCAGGCCGGCCTTCGGGTTGACCTGCACCTGGTTGATGCCGGCCATCCGGTACTCGACCGGGTCCTCGACGGTGATGACGTTGATCTCGGGCTTCGCGACGGCGTTCAGCGTCGTGTACAGCGTCGTCGACTTGCCCGAGCCGGTCGGACCCGTGACCAGGATCATCCCGTACGGCTTCGAGTAGGACCGCTTGTAGGCCTCGGCGTTCTGCTCGAGCAGGTTGAGGTCCTTGAGCGTCAGCGAGGTGTTCGTGTTGTCGAGGATGCGCATGACGACCTTCTCGCCCCACACCGTCGGCAGCGTCGCCACGCGGAGGTCGATCTGTCGGCCGCCGTGCCGCACGGACATGCGGCCGTCCTGGGGCTTCCGCCGCTCGGCGATGTCGATGTCGCTCATGATCTTCAGGCGGCTGATCACGCCGTTCTGGATGTTCTTGGGCGCGGGCGCCATCTCGTGCAGCACACCGTCGATGCGGTAGCGGACGCGGACCTCGTGCTCGCCCGGCTCGATGTGGATGTCGGACGCGTGGTCCTGGATCGCCTGCGAGACGAGCAGGTTGACGAAGCGGACGATCGGGACGTCGTCGAGCGACCCGTCGGTCAGGTCAGCCTGCTGCTGTGCCTGTGCCCCGGCCTCCTCGCCCATGGACGAGGTCAGGTCGCTGAGCTCGTCGTCGGCGCGCAGGTACCGGTCGAGGGCGGCCTGCAGGTCACGCTCCTCGACCTGCAACGGCTTGACCGTCCGGCCGGAGGCGGCGCGGGCGTCGTCGATGGCGAGGACGTTCGTCGGGTTCACCATGGCGAGCACGAGCGTCTCGCCCTCGAACCCGATGCCGAGCACCCCGTGCCGGCGGCACAGTGCAGCGGGGAGCATGGAGACCGCGGTGCCGTCGACCGGGTAGTCGGTCAGCGGCACGGTGCGGGAGTTGTGCGAGGCGGCGCGAGCGGTGACGAACTGCGCCTCGCTCACCACGCCCTGGTCGACCAGGGTGCGGATCGCGCGCTCGTCGATCTCCTCGTCCCCGGTCATGGCGTCGAGGTGCTCGATCGGGAGCGCGCCGTTGAGGATGAGGATCTCGGACAGCGTGGCCATGTGCCCCGCACCTCCTTGTACTCGCTGGTGCGAGGGTCTCCGGGTGGTGCGCCGCCAGGGCCGCGGCGCCCGATCACGGTACTTGCGCGACAGTCGTCGGGAGCAGTCCCACAACGAGGGGGCGGGGCCGGAACGCCTGGCCCCAGTGAGGGGGTACCGGCGGGTATCGAGGGTCGGGAGGCGGTGCTCATGCGGTCGATCATCGGCCGGACGCCCGTCGTGTGGACGGGTCCGTGGGTCTCGTGTGGACGCCGTGCCGCTCGGGCGGTCCTGTGCAGGGAGACCCTCGACGCGCGGGTCGTCGACGGGACATGATGGGGCATGGACATCACGAGCGTGACCGTGGGGTTGCCCGTCGCCGACGTCGAGGCGTCCTGCCTCTGGTACGGCGCGGTGTTCCAGCGCACCGACCCGGACCTCGAGCCCGAGGACGGCGTCGTCGAGTACGAGATCGGCGGCATCTGGCTGCAGCTGTACCTGGCGGCCGACGCCGAGCAGCGTCCCGCGACCGTCCGCTTCGGTGTCGACGACGTCCGTGCGCAGCACGCCCGCATCGGCTCGCTCGGGATCGACGTGGGGCCGATCGAGTGCGTCGACGGCGCGGTCGACTGGTTCGACGTGCGCGACCCCGACGGCAACGTGCTCAGCCTGTACTCGCTGGTCGACGAGAAGGGCCGGACCGCCTGACGGACGCCGGGCGCGTGGCGGGGCCGCCACGCGCCCGGCCGTCCCCTGGTCCGGGAACGAGGAAGGCCCCCGCATCCGAGGATGCGGGGGCCTTCCGGGTTCAGCTCAGGCTCAGTTGTAGGTCCCGGGCGTGAAGTCGTCCGACGAGAAGCTGTCGAAGTCGACGAAGCTCAGGTCGGCGTCCGAGAACGAGGAGTCGTCGGCGAAGATGCGGTTGGGGTACCGCTCCGCCTTGGCTTCCTCGGTCGCGGCGACGTCCACGTCACGGTACCGGCTGAGGCCCGTCCCGGCGGGGATGAGCTTACCGATGATGACGTTCTCCTTGAGGCCGACGAGGTGGTCCTGCTTGCCCTCCATGGCCGCCTGCGTGAGCACGCGGGTGGTCTCCTGGAAGGACGCGGCGGACAGCCACGACTCGGTCGCGAGGGACGCCTTCGTGATGCCCATGACCTCCTGGCGAGCCGAGGCGGTCTTGCGACCCTCCTGCAGCGCCGCCCGGTTGATCGCGTTGTAGCGCGACCGGTCGACGAGCTCACCCGGCAGCAGGTCGGTGTCGGCGTGGTCGACGACGGTGACCTTGCGGAGCATCTGGCGGACGATGACCTCGATGTGCTTGTCGTGGATCGGCACGCCCTGCGAGCCGTACACGTCCTGCACACCGTTGACGAGGTGCTTCTGGACCTCGCGCACACCCTTGACCCGGAGGACCTCCTTCGGGTCCACCGTGCCGGCGATGAACTGCTCGCCGAGCTCGACGTGCTGGCCGTCCTCGACGAGGAGGGTCGCACGCTTGAGCACCGGGTAGATGAACGGCTCGTCGCCGTTGTCCGGCGTGAGGATGATCCGACGACCCTTGTCCGTGTCCTCGATCGTCGCGCGGCCGGGGGCCTCGGCGATCGGGGACGCGCCCTTCGGGGTCCGGGCCTCGAAGAGCTCGGTCACGCGGGGCAGACCCTGCGTGATGTCGTCGGCCGAGGCCGAACCACCCGTGTGGAAGGTACGCATCGTCAGCTGGGTACCGGGCTCACCGATGGACTGGGCGGCGATGATGCCGACCGCCTCACCGATGTCGACCAGGTTGCCCGTGGCGAGCGAACGGCCGTAGCACTGCGCGCAGACACCGACCGCCGACTCGCAGGTCAGGACCGAGCGCACCTTGATGCTCTCGACACCCGCCTCGAGCAGCGTGTCCAGCAGGACGTCACCGACGTCCGAACCGGCCTCGGCGACCACCGTGCCGGAGGCGTCGACGGCCTCCGTCGCGAGGGTGCGCGAGTACACCGTGTTCTCGACGCGCGGGTCGCGGACGAGGGCACCGTCGGCACCCACGGTCGCGATCGGCAGCTCGAGGCCGCGCGTGGTCCCGCAGTCGTCCTCACGGATGATGACGTCCTGCGAGACGTCCACGAGACGACGCGTCAGGTACCCCGAGTCAGCCGTACGGAGAGCCGTGTCGGCCAGACCCTTGCGGGCACCGTGCGTGGCGATGAAGTACTCCGCCACGGTCAGGCCCTCGCGGTACGAGTTGATGATCGGGCGGGCGATGATCTCGCCCTTCGGGTTGTTCACCAGACCACGCATACCGGCGATGTTGCGCACCTGCAGCCAGTTACCACGAGCACCGGAGGACACCATGCGGTTGATGGTGTTGTCCACGGGGAAGTTGTCGCGCATCTCCTGCGCGATCTCGTTCGTGGCCTCGGTCCAGATCTTGATCAGGTCGGCGCGACGCTCGGAGTCGGTGATCAGACCCTTGTCGAACTCGCCCTGGACCTTGGCGGCCTGGATCTCGTAGCCCGCGATGATCTCCTTCTTGCGAGGAGGCGTCACGACGTCGGAGAGCGCCACGGTCACACCGGAGCGCGTGCCCCAGTAGAAGCCCGCGTCCTTGATCCGGTCCAGCGCGGCGGCCGTCTCGGTCTTGGAGTAGCGCTCGGCGAGGTCGTTCACGATCGCGGAGAGGGTGCCCTTGTCGGTGACGCGCTGGACGAACGGGTAGTCCGTCGGCAGCGTCTCGTTGAAGAGCGCGCGGCCCAGGGTGGTGTCGAGGAGGATCGTCTGACCGACCTCGTAGCCCTCCGGTGCCTCGCCCTCGGCGAAGTGGACACCCGACATGCGGATCTTCACCATCGCGTTGAGGTCCAGCGTGTGCTGGTCCTTCGCCATGATCGCCTCGGCGACCGAGGAGAACGAACGGCCCTCACCGACGGCGCCCTCGCGGACGGTCGTCAGGTGGTGCAGACCGATGATCATGTCCTGTGCGGGCAGGGTCACCGGACGGCCGTCCGACGGCTTGAGGATGTTGTTCGAGGCGAGCATCAGGATGCGTGCCTCGGCCTGGGCCTCGACCGACAGCGGCAGGTGCACGGCCATCTGGTCACCGTCGAAGTCCGCGTTGAACGCAGCACACACGAGCGGGTGGAGCTGGATGGCCTTGCCCTCGACGAGCTGCGGCTCGAACGCCTGGATGCCCAGACGGTGCAGCGTCGGCGCACGGTTCAGCAGCACGGGGCGCTCGCGGATGATCTCCTCGAGCACGTCCCACACCTGCGGACGCGAACGCTCGACCATGCGCTTGGCCGACTTGATGTTCTGCGCGTGCGACAGGTCGATGAGGCGCTTGATCACGAACGGCTTGAACAGCTCGAGCGCCATCTGCTTGGGCAGACCGCACTGGTGGAGCTTGAGCTGCGGGCCGACGATGATGACCGAACGACCCGAGTAGTCGACGCGCTTGCCGAGCAGGTTCTGGCGGAAACGACCCTGCTTGCCCTTGAGCATGTCGCTCAGGGACTTCAGGGCGCGGTTGCCGGTACCCGTGACGGGGCGGCCACGACGACCGTTGTCGAACAGCGCGTCGACCGCTTCCTGCAGCATGCGCTTCTCGTTGTTCACGATGATCTCGGGGGCACCGAGGTCGAGCAGGCGGCGGAGACGGTTGTTGCGGTTGATCACACGACGGTAGAGGTCGTTGAGGTCCGACGTGGCGAAGCGGCCACCGTCGAGCTGCACCATCGGGCGCAGCTCCGGCGGGATGACCGGCACGACGCCGAGCACCATCGCGGCCGGCGAGTTGCCGGTGGCGAGGAAGGAGCTGACGACGCGCAGGCGCTTGATCGCGCGGATCTTCTTCTGGCCCTTGCCCTCGGCGATCTGCAGACGCAGTGCCTCGGCCTCGGCAGCCAGGTCGAAGGCCTCGAGCCGCAGCTTGATCGCCTCGGCGCCCATGTAGGCGTCGAAGTAGATCCCGAAGCGGTCCTGGAGCTCGTGGAACACGGCGTCCTCGGGCTTGAGGTCACCGATCTTGAGGTTGCGGAAGTCCTCCCACACGCGCTCGAGGCGGGTGATGTCCTCGTCGAAGGACTTGCGGACCTGGGACATCTCCTTCTCGGCGGTGTCCTTGGTCCGGCGCTTCACGTCGGCCTTGGCGCCCTCCTCCTCGAGCGCTGCGAGGTCGTCCTCGAGCTTCTTGAGGCGGTCGGCGATGATCGAGTCGCGCTGGCCCTCGAGGTTCTTGATCTCGAGGCGCATCTCGTTCTCGAGACCGGGCATGTCGGCGTGACGGCCCTCTTCATCGATGTCGATGATCATGTACGCCGCGAAGTAGATGACCTTCTCGAGGTCCTTCGGCGCCATGTCGAGGAGGTACCCGAGGCGCGACGGGACGCCCTTGAAGTACCAGA
>Ga0308156_1001885_pt1 | contig 21274 bp, 20 predicted proteins | sample PhyAR2_FD_201041 | JGI IMG/M metagenome (GOLD analysis project Ga0308156, IMG submission 201041) | Phyllosphere microbial communities from UC Gill Tract Community Farm, Albany, California, United States - DLSL A.R2 | ecosystem: Host-associated > Plants > Phyllosphere > Unclassified | place: USA... | reverse complement strand
TCATCTGCAAATACGCTAAGCGAAGCGGTAGAGAGTAAACCGGCCAGGGCCAGACTTCGGGCTAGAGGTGTTAATTTCATGGGTTCCTCGGGATTTCAGACAAATGAAAATGGCATTCGGTACAGCGAAAATAAAAACGTGTTTATAGCGCCCGGCATGAAGAGCAGGCATCGACTGTTACGGAATAGCAATAATTGCTAACATTTGCTTTAACGTTAGCAATTTCCTGATAATTCACCAGTTTGAGTTAAGAGAAATGGATGCTTTTATTCGCTAAATTTGAAGGCCGTCAAATAATGAAAAATTTACACTAATCAGGAACATTTTCATCTAATTGATTTTAAAGGGGTATTTTTTTGATAAGCGAATCGGTAGTGTTTTAATTTACCGACAGCATTCAGGCTGCATCTTAATTTTTGAGAATTTCCTCATCTATCTCGTGTCGCTATTGTTCAGGGCTGATTATTATAAAACCCAGAAATAAATGGCCCTGACATCCTCAGAAATACCTGACCTGGATGAATTCAGGTTATGCCATTAAGATGCTTTGCTGACGGCGCTTTTGTAGGGTTTCAGTCGTGAGGCAAATATAATGCAGATAGTGTTGCGATACATGAGGCGGTATGTCTGCGTTATGAAGGAAGTGAATGTCAGAGAGAGGGTTGACATAGTCCTGCGGCGTCAAAGCCCCCGTTTGCCTAAAAATTCGACAGGCAGGTTAATAATGTATTCAGCCTGTCAGGGTTAATAACAAATCATTTTTTATTTGTCGCTTACATAATTAATCCGCTTAACCCCGCCTCTGCGACACCTTACTCTCCCCGTAACCTTTCAGGCACCGCATATTGGGTAATGGGTATCGCATTAACCTAACGGCCTTGCACTCTGCTCATAATATCCTGCCGCCCCTCCTCCGCCAGACTCAGTTTCTGCTGCGCCTCAGACGTTCTGGAAGAACTGCGTAAGTTCGCTACGTGCCATAGCGGACTGACCTCAGATCAGGCTACGTCGATCAAGCGGGCAGCTCACCAGCACTTCTCAGGAATACACGCCGGTATAATCATTCCATTCTTCTGTCAGCCCGCCAGCCCTTCCAGCATGATCGACGCCCCACCGCAGACAATGACCAGAACATTGTCGTCAGGAGTAAAGCTGATTTTGTTGTCATACAAAAGTGACAATGACGCACCACATGCCGGCTCAGTGAGTACGCGATGGTCATCAAGAAAGCGCCGGCAGGCATGCAGTGCTTCCGCATCAGAAACCAGCATGCTTCTTACATCCAGGCGGCTGGCCACCTTAAAAGCATTTTCGCATACCTGGCTTGCGGCCAGCGTTGTGGCTATGCCGCTGACCTGATCAAGACGCACCAGCTTGCCGGCATTAAGCGAGGCGTTAAGCGAGGCCGTGCCGTGGGTTTCAACGCCATAAACCGGAATGTGAGCAAGCTGATGTTTTTCCAGTCCCTGCGCAATGCCGGACAGCATGCTTCCGCCGCCGACGGACAGAATAACGGCATCAGGTTTTACCCCCTCACTGATGACTTCATCCACGATTGTGCTGATGCCTTCCCACAAAAGCGGGTTATCAAACGGATGGATATAGATGATGTCATCCATCGCCAGTGACAGGGCATAATCGTTAGCTTCACTCCATACTTCCCCGTGCACAATGAGCCTGGCACCTTCCTGTTCAATAAGCTGTCTTGCTCTGGCAGACGTGGTTTCCGGCACAACTACGGTTACCGGCAGCCCCAGCCTGCGACCGCTATGTGCCACCGCAATTCCCGCATTTCCACCCGATGAACTGACAAATGCTGTAGCGCCCTTACTGGCATAATGGCAACAGGCATGTCCCGCGCTGCGGAGTTTGAAAGAGCCGGTAGGCTGGGCAGACTCCATCTTTAGCCAGACATGGCATCCGCTGTGCTGACTTAAAGGAAGAGAGTGTATCAGAGGGGTCCGGATGCTTATTTCCATTAATTTAAATCCTTATTAATTTATCTCATAGCATAACTGCTGTTCTGCCCGAAGCCTGTCCGGAATGACATCATAAGGTTTATCAGCAGAACACGGTGGATACACCTCTGAATGATTGTGCAGGGTACAGTGAGATATGCGTGTTCCACAGATGTGTTCTTACCCGTGACATTTTCACTGAGAAGAAGCAAAACGATAAATATAATCAGTGTTCTCAAATAAACAGCAAAATCATAAACCTGTAAATCTTCAGGCAACTCAGCGATAATTTGTCAACTGTAAAGCGAATGTCGAAAGGAGGCACTGGCGATGACTGTTTCTATAGGGGTGCTTGCCGGTATGGGACCCCGATCTACAGCCCCGTTCATTGATATGCTGGTGACAGATTGCCACGTCGGATACGGAGCGAAATATGATATGGATTTTCCTAAAATGCATATCATCTCGTTGCCAACGCCTTTCTGGCCGGGCAAAAAAATTGATGATAATGCGATGATCACAGCCCTGCAGCAGGGTATTGCCGAACTCGTCCAGGCAAAAGTCAGCCTGATAGCTGTTCCCTGTAACCTTGCACACTGCTATTTTGCGGAAATGAAAGCGGTGAGCGCGGGTATTCCACTGCTTCATATCGCAGACTGCGCTCTGGAGTCTGTGCCTGCAGAAGCAACCAAAATAGCTATTCTGGCTACAGAACCTACGCTGGAAGCAGGTTTCTATCAGGCGCGGATAGAAGCTTCTGGCAAAGAAATTATTGATTCACCTCTGCTGCGTGACATGACCACATCGTTGATTGGACGGGTTAAAACCAAAGGTTTTCATGACCCCGATGTACAGGCAGAGTGGAAGAATTTAATGTCTGCAGTGGCAAATCTTGAGGTTGAGGCTCTTCTTATTGCCTGTACCGATCTTAGTCCCCTGATAACTGAAAATGCTTTCAGCTTTGTCATCGTGGATACGGCGGCAAGCCTTTCCTGCGCGACCATTAAACACTACAGGCGACTGTCCGGGAAAACGACAGGCGGCAGACACCCATAATACCGGCTAACCCGATGTATGCTTTTCGCTCATAGCGGACTTTGCACTATGTAGTCAAAAGAGGTAACCAAGCCTCAAGCCTGTCGTTTTAACCTTTTCCATTGATCGATAGTCAGAGTGAACATCAGGTTAGCAGGTGGGTCCTCAGGATTGTCTATCCTTTGGGTAAACAACAAACCTGCTTTTTCAAGAACGCGGCGAGAGGCGATATGATTTTCGCGTGTCACTCCGACAATTTCAGGCAGATTTAGCTCGTCAAATCCATACTTCAAAGCGCGACAGGAGAGTTCAGTCGCATAACCCTTTCCCCATGATGCTGGTTCAAAACGGTATCCCAGATTATTCGTTTGTCGTCCATTGAACTGGCTGACAAATACGCCGCCAAAGCCAATTATCCTTTCCGGATCCGTCTTTTCAGAGACAGCCCAGTCGTCAAAACCGTAACGTTCGCGGTCTGCGGTTCGCTGAAGGATAACGCTACGACTCTGCTCAATGTCCCGGTGTGGCCCCCTGGGGTTAAAAGCGTGCGTTCTGACGTCACCGTAAATGCGAAACAGCGCTTCAAGGTCAGACATTAATACTTGTCTGTAAAGCAGCCTTTGTGATTCCCAATACATTTGGCTCTCCATTGCAGGTAAGTCATTTGTTTAAACACATTAGTATGCAAGACATAGCCTGAGAAGCCTCTTTTTAAAGCTTTTCATCACTCATATGAGAAGCTGTCTGCCGGATGCCTTCTTAGAAGCGCAGGATGCAGTTGCTGCTGTCCGCTATGTGCCAATAGCGGACGTAGCTTACATCGGAATGTACTAATCTGCGGGGGCTGGTCAGTGCAATATGGCAACATACGGTGCTGTCGTGACATTAGCTTGTAAAGTAGTATGAGTTCTTCTCCTGTCACCCTTTGGATGCTCAATGACATTACAAGCGACCTATGTTGAACAAAATATGTCCGGTGATGAAACGGAAGTTGTATCGATCATCGACGTCAATCCTTTTGGCACTAATGGAGAAATGGATCGGCGACTGCTAATCAGTAAGGACGCTGAGCCCATTCTGATTTTACAATTGTATGTACGTGTAGATGAGGACGGTTGGCTGATTTCCAGCGCCTTTTCTGAGTTTCTTCTGAATGAATCCCACGTGGCGATCATTTGTGGCGATCATTTATATGTTTTTGACATGGCCACACACTCGTTCAGAAGCCATCGACTAGGTGATTACGTCGCCCATATTTATTCAGTCCCTGACATCCACTCTGACAGGTTACAGGGCCGGATTCTGGTTACCACTTACGCCCATGTTTTTCTGATTGATATACTAGTGGGCATTCTCTGGAAATCGATTCGGTGCGCCATTGATGGCGTGATCATTACATCTATAGAGAATGAGACGGTGCTTGGCCTGGGAGAGTGGGATCCGCCAAGAGGCTGGGAACCCTTTAAGCTCGATCTCAAAACGGGTATCCCGATTTGAAAAAGGGTCTACCCTCACAGTCATTGCTAGGAGGGGATATTGCTAACATTGGAATATCTTAAATTATGGGGAGCAGTTCATGGAAGCAATATTATGAAGCATGAGCTATGGACAAACGAAGGTGGTTTGGATTTGTTTTGTCTTGCTGGTCCACGGGGAGACTCTGCTCGTAAAATGCTGGAGCCGGACTACAGATTAGTGTGGATATGTGACGCAGATTCCCACTTTGAAGCGATGAAAGAATATTACGCGTTCCGTAACTGGGGAGAATATCAAACTGATTTTCCTGCACAGGATAGTAAGACTTACAAAGAATTGGGATGGGAGTAAAAAGCACAACATTTATATAATCGTCGCTCGGTATTCTAATAGCTCCGTGACGTCCGCTTTTCGCTCAGTGCGGACGTTACGTGATGCTGATGTCCGCTAAGTACCAAAAGCGGACGGCTCAGCTTTGCAAAAGACGATCAGGTTACCGGGAACTGAGAGCAAGTTTAGTCGCGAAGCATAAAAACAAGCCTCCTGTTGCTCTGTCCATAGCTTTGACAACGCTATTTTTCTTCAGGATGGCTGACGCAAATTGTGTGGTTAAAATGAGTGTGACTGACCACATAGTCCCGATTGCAACGTGGATGCTGACAAGAATAAACGTCCATATATAAGGAGAGTGTCCGGCAGGTATAAACTGAGGCAAAAAAGAGACATAGAAAATGCCCATTTTGGGGTTCAGCACATTCCCAAGCATTCCTCTGATAAACCAGTTTCCCTGAGCAGCAATACTGCCATTGCTGTGGCTGAAAGACTCTCGCGGGCGTAGCAGCAGTTGTAAGCCCAGCCAGCTCAGGTACACAGCACCACAAATTTTCAGTACTGTGTAAGCCAGCTCAGAAACTGCCAGCAGAGCCCCAAGCCCGAGTGCGACAAGCGCCCCCCAGATGAAACAGCCGGTATCGATACCAAGCGCGGCCTGAAAAGCTTTTTTCCCACCTTCGGCGCAGGCAGTGCGAAGGATGAGTGCAGTATCAAGGCCAGGAGTGAGGGTAAGTAACAGTGCTGCAAGCGAGAAAGCAAGAAGTGAATCGTAGGCAGTCATTTTCTTTGTCCGAAAGAGCAGATGCTAACCATCTACTTTCTTACATTCAATACATTGCACAATTTTTTGTTATTGGAATGCAACAATCCTGCCTGATAAGGCCAGGCTCATTTCATTGAAAAGAAGACCACTGCATATGTTAAAGATTTTTAGGGTAACGTCCGCTTCGTGCTCATAATGGGCGCAGCTCCACTACCTCACCCACCCCGTACCCCCTCACACAGCTCATATTAGGTGCCAGATATCAGGTTAATGTCTCATCCTGCCGCCCTGTCTCCCGGCACCTGAGCCTGTCAGCCAGACCCTGTGCCTGGATCAGGTGCCGCTAAGCACATAATTATCCTGATAAAAAGAAAGTCCGTAATAAGCCAGCGGCACATGCAAACAATAAAACAGATCACCGGAGCCGTTACTCCAGCCTGTGCATTAGTTTTCCGCAGACAGGCTCTCAATTCTGGCCGCCGCCCTGCGGGCAGTGACCGGCAAAATATCCAGCTTGCTGACATAGCCATCGGGATCGAGACCGCGGTTGCGTTCTCTTGCCTGCTGCAAAATCGCCTCATCCCAGTAGAGGCGTTTACGCTGATCGCCTTGCGTGGTGAGAATAAATTCCACGTCGCCATCAATTGCACGGTAGCGCCGCCAGCTGTTGGCCGGGATTGACACCACTGAGCGATCAGGAGCGATGATACTGACTTCTTCTCCGTCCTGATTCCAGGTCACCTCCAGCGTGCCTTTGAATACCATGATGACCTGAACGTCCGGACAAAGGTGGCGCCCCATCTGATGGTCGTGTCGCAGGCGCAGCCACTCCACGGAAAAGCCGTGCGGCTGGACGATTGGCGGTGCGCTGTGGCGATCCTGTGAAATGCCATAGCCAATAACCGGAGCAATTTCGCCGCCGTGGCCCGGCAGAACCGCATCCAGTAACCCTTCGGACGACCACTGACGCTCCTCACCGGTAACGGCCCGCTGGCGCATCTCTTCTACGGAGTAATCACGCAGAGCGGCAATCTCCTCTGCGGCCAGCGGCGGCAACAGGCCCGATGTTCCGGGGAACGTATCACCCGCATTCACATCAATAAGCATATTATCTTTACTGAGATAAAGCCCATGCTCGCCAGCCGCCGCAAGTATCGACGGGTGCCAGATGATCCCACCGGTGTTATTGCCGCCCAGCACGGTATAAACCATGCCGCTGGTATCTTCTTTACTGACGTTGGTAAAACCGCGGAATATCCAGGTCGGAATGGTCAGGACCGCGGGTGCGCTGAACTCAGCTTCGTGCTCGCCGTTCGCCCCCCAGCGAAAGCGCCAGCTGCCTTCATGCAGTAAAAATACCTCGGCGGTAAAGTGCAGATGCAGGTTATTCGTAACGCCTTTCGGCATTGCCGCTGCCCCGATATTAAACCCGTGCGGTTCGGGAATATTCACTACCTGCGAAGAAGACTGCGTGACGCCTGGCCCAATGAAAGAATAGTTCTGCTTGAGGTGCGAACCCGGCAGCTTGCAGTCGATAAAGGCAAGATTGCAGGAAACCATATCTTCCGGCGCGACGAGGCGGCTACGGGCTTGTTCAGAGGTTAAGGTAATGACTTTCATATCAGCTCCTGTTAATAACCGGACGCGCCGGTAGTCGGGATGTCGTTGCCACGGGCGATCGCGATCGCTTCGCGCGAGGCGCGGCCTAGTTGCATAACGTCGTTAGCGGGCGTGACAAAGTGAAATCCTTCTGCGATACGCTGCGCTGCCGCGGTACCGGAGGTGCAGAAAATACCGGCGACTTTGTGCTTTTCGCGACACTTACTGACGACCTGCTCAATCGCGGCGAGCATATCGGGATGCGCGGACTCGGCGCTGGCGGCCCCGGTCAGCGTCAGAGAGAGATCGTTTGGTCCGATAAAAACTCCGTCCAGCCCGTCGGTATCCAGGATCGCATCTATGTTTGCCAACCCTTCACGGGTTTCAATCATCGCCAGGATAAGGATTTGCTGGTTGGCGTGCTGCGGATAATCGGCACCACCATAGAGCAGGCCACGCGCGGGGCCGAAGGATCGGCTCCCCAGCGGCGGATAACGGCAGGCCGAAACGAAGCGCTGTGCCTGTTCCGGTGTTGAGATCATCGGGCAGATTATTCCGTAAGCACCCGCGTCCAGCAGCCGCATGATCTGCGCTGGGGTATCATCGGCAACCCGCACCAGCGGCACGGCGGGCGTGGCCGAGAGCGCCTGTAGCATCGCCAGCGCGCTGGCGAAATCAATCATGCCATGCTGCAAATCGACCGTCACGGCATCGTACCCCTGATGCCCGGCAATCTCGGCGCTATAGCTGGAAGGGATGGCCAGCCAGCCATTAACCACAGGACGCTGTTCGGCAAACGCCGTTTTGAGCTTATTTACTCGCATTCAGAGACTCCTTAATCCATTCTTTCACCGGAACGGCCGCTTTATCCGCCGCTTCGAGAACAAAAAAATGACCAGATGAACTGAGGGTTAACCAGGTGGCATCGGGGAGGCTGTCAGCCACCAGACGATGGTGCGCTAGCGTACATATCGGATCGAACTCACCGTTCAGGATGAGCACCGGACAGGTAAGAAGGCCCAGCGCATCGCGGTTATCGCGACGGCTGATCGCCATTTCGGTCTGCCGGGCAAAAGTATCGGGATCGGTCTCCTGTGCCATCAGACAGAGCAGATCCTGTAGCTTTCGGTTACTGAGGCTGCACGGCGCAACGTACTGGTGCCAGAGCGTGGTTGCGAGCCATTCCCCGTGCCCCTGCTCGCGGGCCGTCCTGACCGCTGCCCGACGGACAACGGCGTTTTCTGGCCGATCCGCCAGCGGATTCACCGACAGCAATGCCAGCCCCGCCAGCCGTTCAGGCGCATCGGCCGCGATTTGTAGCGCAACAATCGCCCCCAATGAGAATCCCGCCAGCAGAAAGCGTGGCGGCAATATATGCAGAAGCCGCCGGGAAGAGACTTCAGCTGACGCGTCGCTGGATAAGGTCAGGCAGATGACCGCCGAAACGTTCAGCTGTGCAATCAGCGGTTGCCACAGCCGGGCATTGCAGAGCGTGCCGGCAATCAGCACCAGCGGCACGTCACTGTTATCGATTAAGGGCGAAGTCATGTTGCCGTCCACCCTCCGTCTACCATCAGCGCGCTGCCGGTGATCATCGCCGCCGCATCTGATGCGAGGAAGACTACCGGCCCCATGACATCTTCCACGCGTCCCAGACGAGAGAGCTTTAGGTTGCTCATCACGTAGCGACGAAAGTCCGGTTCGCTGAGCGACTCGCGCGTCAGTTCAGTTTCAATAAAGGTCGGGCATAAGGTGTTCACCCGGATTCCGGCCTCACCAAGCTCAAGCGCCATGGAACGCGTCAACCCTTCGAGCGCGAATTTCGAGGCGCAATAGACGCTGCGCTGTGGTCCACCGACGTGTCCCATTTGCGATGAAATATGGATGATGGTGCCACCCTTCTTCGCATCGCGCATGCGGCGCGCGACCTGCTGACTGACAAAAAAAAGTGCACGCACGTTAAGTGCCATCACCGCATCAAAATTCTCACCGCTTACCTCCAGAAAGGGCTGATGGCGCGCCAGCCCGGCGCTGTTGACCAGAATATCCATCACCGGCAGCAGGTTGAGGGTTTCTTCCACCTGTTGTGAGACAGTGATGTCCAGCACCAGTGAATGCAGCGTCAGTTGTTCACCGGCGGCGAGCGCAACGGCGTCCGCCAGATCGTCGGGATTGCGGGCGGCGATCCACACCTCAGCCCCGGCCTGGGCAAGCGCTACCGCGCAGGCGAAACCAAGCCCTTTTGAACCACCGGTCACCAGCGCCCGCCTGTTGTTAAGGGTAAATGAGGGCGTATGCGGCAGCGTCATAATTTCACTTTCTCCCTGACCGGTGCTGGTGTTGCATAAGGCACATCCGTCTGGCCATAGCGGCGCACGCGGATATTGGCCTGCTCGGCGTGTCCGACAAAACCTTCCAGCAGTGAGAGGCGCGAGCAGTAGCTGCCGATTTCTGTCGTGGCTTCATCACTCAACACTTTTTGCCAGGTGCAGGTTTTCATAAATTTGCCGACCCACAGTCCACCGGTATAACGTGCGGCCTTCTGGGTGGGCAGAGTATGGTTGGTGCCGATGACCTTATCGCCGTAAGCCACGTTAGTACGCGGACCAAGAAACAGCGCACCGTAGTTGGTCATATTGGCCAGGAACCAGTCGTCACGTTCGGTCATCACCTGAACATGTTCAGAGGCGATGCGATCGGCCTCCTTCAGCATCTCTTCATAACTGTCGCAGACGATCACCTCCCCGTAATCGTCCCAGGCGCGGCGGGCAATATCCGCAGTGGGCAGTTTTGCCAGCAACCGCTCAATCTCCCGTAGGGTCTCTTTGGCGAGTGACTCAGAATTGGTCAACAGAATGGTCGGCGTGGTAATGCCGTGTTCAGCCTGTCCGAGCAGGTCAGTGGCGCACATTTCAGCATCGATGCTCTCATCGGCAATCACCAGTGTTTCGGTAGGACCCGCAAACAGATCGATGCCAACCCGGCCAAACAGCTGGCGTTTAGCTTCCGCCACGAAAGCGTTACCTGGCCCCACCAGCATATCCACCGGGACGAGCGTATCGGTGCCAAGCGCCATCGCGCCAATGGCCTGAATACCGCCGAGCGCATAAATTTCTGTTGCTCCCGCCATCTTCTGGGCGGCAACAATCGCCGGCGCTGGTTGACCATTAAAGGGTGGCGCGCAGCTGATAATGCGCGAGCAGCCCGCAACGTTGGCGGTGATGATCGACATATGCGCTGAGGCAAGTAGCGGATATTTCCCTCCCGGCACATAACAGCCTACGGCATTGATGGGAATATTTTTATGTCCGAGAATTACGCCAGGGCGGGTCTCCACTTCCAGATCCAGCAGACAGGCTTTTTGCTGCCGGGCGAAATTAAACACCTGTTCCTGCGCAAATTCGATATCCGCAATATCCTGACGGCTTAGCTGTTTAATACAGTGCGAAATTTCAGCCTCGCTCAGCCGATAATCCTGGCGATCGTAACCATCAAATTTAATGGCTAATTCACGAATCGCTTTATTCCCGCGCTGTTCAATATCCGCAAGAATAAGTTCAACCGTTTCTCTAATCTGGCGTTGAGATTGCTGGCGTTCCTGCATGGGTTTACTGGTTTTTAAAAATTGTGGCATTGGGTACTCCTGTTAAATGGCAATAAGGTTTCCTCCCGGCAAACCGGGATTAAATGCTTAGCTGTAGAGATTACTGGTCGCGTACTGAAGCGAATTGCCCGTTAGCGGCTAATTCAGATGATGTTTTTACCTGCCGGTTATTTACCCAGCGCACCGAGAGCGGCGTAATAACGACGGCAACAAAAGAAAGCGCGGCAATAAGAAAATAACCGGACGACAGATTAACGTGTTGCAGCATGGCGCCCATCATTACCGGACCAACAAACATGCCAAGCGAGTAAATGGTCTGAAAAAGCCCCATACGAGTGGATTGCTCATCCGGGCTGGTATTTATCACGCTGAGTGACATAAATGCGGCAAAGGCCATACCGAAAGAGAAACCAGCCAGCGCCTGCAGGGCATAGATGAGAGACATATTATCGGTAAAGGGAATGCCGAGCGTGGAAAGTATCTGCAAAATAATCCCCACCAAAGCCGTTTTCATCACGCCCAGACGCCGGTAGAAAACCGAGCTGCATAATGCGATGGCAAGCGCATAGAAGATCAGATGGATATTGCTTAACAGCGACAGGATCCCTGCTCTGGCGCCCAGCTGTTCGGCATAGATGGGCGTAAGGGTATCGCGGGTGGCGAACGGCACCAGAATAACAATGGTGGCCAGAATACCGATCATCCACACCGAGCGATCGCTAAGTTGTTTACGCGCACCGCTGATACAGGCCTGGAGCGTGGGAGCCTGCACCGCATCATGCACATCGTTAATTCGCGTGGTCAGAATCAGCGCCAGCAGGCCGGCGACGCAGGAGAGTAAAAATGCGATGTTGTTGTCAAAGTAGTGAATTAATAACCCACCGATGCAGTTGCCGATAAATACCCCAACCGGCCCTGCCAGCGCCAGAAGCGCCACTGCAGCCGGCGCCTCTTTGCGATCAAAGTAGCGAATAAACAGGATGTTATATAAAACCCAGGTCGCGGCAGTTACGCCGTCCGCCGCCTTCGCCAGATAGAGCGTGACCGCGTTCGGCTCCAGCCAGGCGAGAGGCCAGGTAAAAACCGGCAGTAGCAGGCTGATTTGAATAAAGATTTTGCGGCTTTTTGCCACATCAGAGATGATCCCTAGCGGAAAACGGATAAGCAGCGTCGCGAGCCCACTTGCCCCCATAATAATCCCCATCATCTGCGGTTCTATGCCCTGCTCAAGCATCATTGGGGCCAGAAAGGCGTCAATACTGTGAATACAGATAAAAAACAAAATGCTGATAATAAAAAAGAGCCGGGCTTCAGGTCGGCGGAGTAGTGCTCGGAACATGGTCTGAACCTCTGAAAATTAATGGTTTTTAACCAATCAAGAACGGCATTACCGGCGCTTCCCTCTGGTTGTCACTCCATTTGCACGGTATCGTTGACGGCATGAAACGGCATGAATACGTATTCAAAATTTAAGTTACGAAATGGTTTCATGTTTGTAAAGTGACCTGATTAACATTGTGAGAAAATTAATTTTGATGGTTGCATACGCATGCAAAGATGGTGTAAGTATAAAAAACGCCCTCTTTCTGACGGCGGCATCATCACGGCAGGAAGTGTCCAGCAGGAGGAAGCGGGATCATGAAACGTAAAAGTTTTGCAGCAGTCACCTCACAACAGGTGGCGCAGCTGGCAGGCGTGTCGCAGTCGGCGGTATCACGGAGCTTTACGCCCGGCGCAAGTATCTCTCCGGCGACCCGTGAAAAAGTGCTCAAGGCTGCCCGGGAGCTGGGTTACCGCCCAAACGCGATTGCCCGCTCACTGAATACCGCCCGCTCGCGCATCATCGGCGTGGTGATCTCCTATTTCGATAATCAGTTCTATCCCCAGGCGCTGGAAGCGCTGGCGCAGAAACTGGATACCCTCAATTATCACCTGCTGCTGTTTGTTGGCGACCGCGAGGGGAATGTCGATCGGATTTTCGATCAGATCATGCAGTACCGGGTCGATGGCATTGTTCTGGCATCGGTTACGCTATCGCTGGATCTTTCCGAAGAGTGCCTGGCGGCAGGGATCCCGGTGGTACTGTTTAACCGCAGTCAGGAGAACGGCATGGCGTCGAGCGTTAACAGCAATAACGAAGCTGCAGCGCGGCAGATTGCCGAGTTTCTGATGGCCGGTGAACACCAACGCTACGCCTACGTGGGCGGCGTGGCCGACTCCTCGGTGAACATCATCCGCCAGCGCGGTTATCTGACGGCGCTGCAGGAGCAAGGCATCAATGATGTTCAGGTGGTTAACGGTAACTATGATACCAGGCAGACCATTCGCGCCGCCTACCAGCTTTTCTCAAACCCTCCGGTGCCGGATGCCATCTTTGTCGCCAACGATCATATGGCGATAACGGTGATGGACGTTGCCCGCTACGAGTTCGGCCTGCAAATTCCTCAGGACGTGTCGGTGATCGGCTACGACGACACGGGTCCTTCCGGCTGGCCTTCTTATGCCCTGACGTCGGTCTCACAGCCGGTAGAGGAGATGGTGGAAGCGGCTATCGGACTGCTGATGAAGCAAATTGATAGTGGCATTATCGAACCGGAGCAGATTACCGTACCGGGCATGCTGGTGGTGCGCCACTCGGCCCGACGTCCACAAAGTGGCGTCATTGAACAAGAGGGTGTATCCCTGTTTCAGCCTCAGGAGGTCAAATGAGTAGATTGCCCGGCTTCAGCCCCCAGTTCGATTCTATCCAGCAGTTTATTACCACGCTGACCCATGTTGTCTGGGAGGAGAAGGATATCGGCCAGCTGGCTGACTTTTACGCCACTCCGGTGGTGTTTATCACACCGGAAAAACAGCTGACCGACCTATCGCAGTTTATGCGCCATACCCTGGAAGCGATGTACAGCTTCCCGCAGCGCAGCGTACTGACGGAAGATATTCTCTATACAGAAACCCCTGACAGCGAATATTACGTCTCGCAACGCACCGTGGCCTCTATTCGCCATCAGGGCGAAGGCTTTTTCGGTGCGCCGACCGGCAAAAGCGTCTGGGTGCGTACCTGGGCCGATCGCATCTGCGCCAACGGCGCAATACGTCAGGAGTGGCTGTTGCAGGATCGCGCGGCGATCCTTGCGCAGCTGGGTTTAAACGTGCGCGAATTTGCCCTTAGCTTAAACAGCGCCCGGGGGCAGCTGGGGCTGGAAAACGCCCCGGCCGAAGTGCTTGACGCACGCTGGGCTGGCGGGCCTGAAGGCGATGATATTGATGGTCCGATTTCAGGCGTAATTGAGCGCTACCTGACTATGTGGGCGGGCGGCAACAGCGGTATCGTGCCCGGTTTGTACCACCCCGCCGCCACGTTATATGCGCCAGGCCACTGCGTGGGAACCGGCGAGGCGGAAATCAGCGCCCTGCTCTCTGGCTACCGCGCCTCCTTTGCCGACAGCGAAACCCAGCTTCACCACTTAATTGTGCGTAAAGATGCCAGTGAGCCTGTTCGTATTTCGCTGCGCTGGTCACTATTAACCTGGCATGACGGTTACGGCAAATTTGGCGCGCCAACGCGTAAGCCCATTTCGATTACTGGTATCAGTCAGCTTGAATTACGCGATGGGTTAATTATTCGGGAGTATCTTGGAATCGATGAATTAGCTATCTGGTCGCAAATCGTTAATCAGTAAAATATTCTATTAATTATTCGCCGTAATTTATTTTGCGGCAATGCTCGCTCCTTATTCTTAGGGGTCGAGACCTTATTGTCTGAAAAAACTCTGTACATCAATGCGGGAGGTCGCATGTCTTCAACTGAAGTAACAAATAAAGCCCCAGCAGCACCCGAAAAAAATAAAACTCAACGTGACGATCCGGTATTACAGATTGAACGCCGCGACTTTATTGATTTAGTGCCGGAGAAACGCCCGCGCGCGCAATCTTTACGAGGTTTTGATGAGTGCTATACGGATATTGTTGATTATATTGTTCGCTGTACCCACAAAATATGGGATGAGCGCGACGTGGGATTAATTTATACCCACTATACCCATAACTGCGTACTTTATAACGCGCTGGGAACGCTTTATACCCGTGAAGAAGTGGTTCAGGACACACTGAAAAGGCTGGTGGCCTTTCCGGAACGCCGGGGCATGGCGACTCAGGTGATCTGGAACGGAAATGACGTTGATGGTTTTTATACTTCGCATCTGGTGACCGGCACCGGACGTCACACACAGTTCAGCCATCTTGGTCAGCCCACCAACCGTACTTTTGTTACGCGCACCGTGGCCGACTGCATGATCCACGAGAATAAGATTTATCGTGAGTGGGTGGTCAGCGACAACATGTCCCTGATGAAACAGCTGGGGCTGAACACCGGTGAAATCGCCTTCGGTATGGCGAAAGAGCAATTTGATAAAGGCTTCCGCGTCACCGATATCGGTGAGAATGGACGCATGCTGGGCCAGTACCCGCCCGAGATGGCATGCGACATCTCCATCGCGCATACCGACACCGAGGAGCAGTGTCTACGCTGGATGCACGAGATTTATAACCGCCGGATGCTGGGCAAAATTAAACAGGTGTATGCGCCTAACGTGCAATATCACGGCCCACTGATGAAAGAGCTGTATGGCGTAGCGTCGGTGACACACCAGACACTGGCGCTGATCGGCATGATCCCTGACGGCGCATGGCTGCCGCAGCATATCTGTTCGACGCCGTGCGATGAAGGCGGCGTGAAAGTGGCGATCCGTTGGATCATGGAAGGTCATCACCTGGGCTATGGCGAGCTGGGCAAACCGACCGGAGAGCGTCTGTTCGTGATGGGGATGTCCCACTATCACATTGTGAACGGCAGAATTATCGATGAGTGGACGCTTTACGATCATCTGGCTCTGCTGGCGCAAATCAACCTTGGTCAGATGGAGAAAGCATAATGTCTGCGGCAACGATTGTTAACCAGGTCACCTGGATTAAACGCCCTCAGGGACAGGATGAGAAAGCTGACCGCTCTCTGACCGACACCGTCAGCGGCATCATTACGCGGGTCAGACAGGAAGGAGACGCGGCGCTGAGGGATTTTTCACAGCAGTTTGATAAGGTGATCCCCCATCAGTTTGAAGTCAGCGCCGCTGAAATTGAGCAGGCGCTGGCCGGTATGGATCCGCAGACCCGCCGCGACAGCGAATTTGCGATTTCCCAGGTCCGCCGCTTTGCCCAGGCGCAGTTCGCCACGATGCTTCCGCTGGAAGTCGAGACGCTTCCGGGCGTGCACCTCGGGCACCGCATCATACCCGTGCAGAGGGTAGGCTGCTACGTGCCGGGCGGACGCTACCCGATTCTTTCCGCGCCGGTAATGTCGATTGTGCCTGCTACCGTGGCGGGCTGTGAGCAGATTATCGCCTGTCTGCCACCGGGCGCGCATCCGGCGATGATCGCCATCTGCCACCTGGCAGGCGCGCATCGTATTTTCAAAGTGGGCGGCGCACAGGCCATCGCCGCTATGGCCTGGGGCACGGAAAGCATTCCATCGGTGGATAAAATCGTCGGTCCCGGTAACGCTTTTGTGAACGAAGCGAAGCGCCAGGTGTTTGGTAAAGTGGGGATTGATGCGCTTGCCGGGCCAAGCGAGATCTTCACGGTGGCAGATGAGAGCGCCGATCCGCGCATTCTGGCCGCCGATTTGCTGGCGCAGGCGGAGCATGACATCCATACCCGCGTCGGGCTGGCGACCACCAGCAGCGAGATCGCCGAGCGTACCCTTACCGAGATTGAGCGTCAGCTGGGCAACCTGCCGACCGCCGCCACGGCGGGAGAAGCCTGGCGTCGTCAGGGCGAAATCGTCCTCTGCGAAACGGAAGACCAACTGGTGGCCTTTGCCGACTATATCGCCACTGAGCATTTGCAGGTGCATACCCGCGATCCGCACGCCATCGCGTCGAAGATCCGCAACTATGGTTCGCTGTTTATCGGCCAAAATGCCAGCGTAGTGTTCTCAGATAAATGCTGCGGAACGAACCATACGCTGCCGACCATGGCAGCGGCACGCTACACCGGCGGACTGTGGGTCGGCGCATATGTCAAAGTCTGTACCCATCAATGGATTGATGAACAGGGGATCCCGGCTATCGCGGAACCGGCCATCCGCCAGAGCCGCACCGAAGGGATGCAGGCACACCGTCGTGCGGCCGAGATCCGCCTGCGTCCGCAGGATATCGACGCCATTACCGCAGGCACACGGGATTAGCTGATGACCGAGGCAGACCTGGTCTGCCTCATCTTTTCCAGGAACTCACTCTATGCGCGCAATGCGTCTTATCCCGCCTCAGGACTGTCGCGACCACATTGCCCGGCGGCTGGAGGCGATGGCAGATCAACATCATCTCAACGCTATCCTGGGCGTTAATCCCGCCGCGATGAGGCTGGCTGAACAATACCAACACCTCAGGCGGCGCGGTAATATTCTGGGCCCGCTGCATGGCATCCCATTGATCATAAAAGATAATATCGCCTGTGCTTCCCTGCCGGTAACGCTCGGCTGTAAGGGGCTGGCCTCGCTGAGAGCGACGGCTGATGCGCGTGTCATTCAGCGCCTGCGGGCCGCGGGGGCGATTATTCTCGCCAGAGCCAATATGTCTGAATTTGCTTTTGACGTTCGCTCGCGCAGCTCGCTTGGCGGCGATGTGCTTAATCCTCTGCAACCGAAAGTGACCGCAGGTGGATCAAGCGGTGGCTGTGCCGCTGCCGTCGCTGCCGGTATGGCCGACGCGGCACTGGGTACCGATACGGGCGGTTCGATACGTATTCCCTGTAGTTATACCGGCCTGGTGGGGTTACGCCCTGCATTCCGGCGCAGCATGCTTGAGGGCGTAGCGCCTTTATCAATGAGTAAAGACACCGTCGGTCCGATGACCCACAGCGTAAGGGATGCGGCCATACTGCACGCTATTATACATGGCATCCAGCCGGGTAAACCTGAAGCCGTGGGTTTGCGTTCAGTACGCCTTGGTGTCATTCGTGCGCTGGAAGGCGAAGATCCGGCTCAGCTTACGATTTGGTATCAGGCGCTGGATAAGCTCCGGATGGCGGGTGCAACAATAATTGATGTGGATCTGCCCATTCTGACGGAGGTTGGATCTCAGCACTGTCTGAGCCTTTATGAATTTCAGGTGGCGATCAACCACTGGTTGAAGCTGCAACAAAACGGGCCAGCCAGTCTGCAAGCGATCATCGCCTCCGGCGACTATCTGCCTGAATACCTATCGCTGCTGAAAGAGATGCTTAAATGGGAAAGTCTGAAAACGCCAGAATGGCTGAATGGCCGTCGCTTTCAGCGTCAGTTAAACCTGAATCTGAACCGCAGCGCAGAACATTATCGTATAGATGCCTTTCTCTATCCTAGCGTCGCCAGACAACCGGTAAGCCTTGAAAAAATGCCGCCGGGTTGCGCTCCTGAGCTGGCAGCGATTAGCGGATTGCCTGCCATCACACTGCCCTGTGGTAATACCGGCAAGGGGTTACCGGTTGGTATGGAGTTACTCGCCAGGACGCGGGATGAGCATTTTTTACTCTCATTAGCACTGGCATGTGAAACCGTTTTCCAGCAGATATGACTGCAATTTTGCCTCTGCAATGGACAGAAGCGCGGTCAGTAATGAATACACTGTAGGTAATCCATGGAGCCGGGATTAGGACTGTTTCGTTGCTCATTAACGGCTCTGCGTCGACATCAGGTCAGGCTGCTTTGTGCGGTGAGTTTACTCGCCGGATGCTAACGTTTAATGTTCCGCAGCAGTTCGGGAAAAAATATGGACGTCACTGATGGAAACTGGCGAGCCGGATAGGCCTGCTATTTATTCACTGGCTCTGGTCAGCCAGTACGCGAACTGCACCCAGCTGCAACAGCATGCGCCGGTTCCGTGAACACTGGCTTGAAAGCTTCGAAAAAGGCGAACTGAAGCCCGTAATCGACAGTGTTTACTCTCTGTCTGAAGCAGCGGCTGCCCATCAGCGAATGGAAGAGGGCCTGAACATGGGCAAAATCGTTCTGATGATGTGATAAACCTCCTTGATAATGCCGGGATGTGACTGAACCGAGGCGCCGCTGAACAATAATTAAATAACAATTTGCTGCAAGTCTGTTATGAAAAAAGAGGAAAATGCATTACTAATTCAATTGGCTTCTGATGGGCTGGAATAAGTGTAATATTTCCATTTAAATAACTTAAAGAGTGAGATGTTAAAATGAGACTCATCAAATCCGCCGTTGTAATCCTCACTCTGCCTGTGTTTTCATTTGCTGCCTCTTTCCGGACCATCAGCGCCACTGGCCTGGCTCTGGATGATGCTGGATCCCAAATGGCGCAACAGGTGAAGCAGGCTGGCGCTAAATACAAAAACATTGAAAGCGCTTCTGGTAACAAAGTTCATATAACCGCCAGCTTATATAATCAGTGAGTCTTTATAAAAAGCCATTGTACTATGGCTTCTTTACCTGGCAGTGGATGCTTATCATGCCAGATTTTAAAGTATATCCGCGCTCTGGAAATTCATTGCCATCAGGATAAAAGCGGACATCTTATCCCATTATGATGTCCGCTTCGCACCAGAAACGGGCATGACTACAGGTGATGTAAAAACCTTTCACTCTAAGGTGAGCGTTAAGTAATCATCATTTCTCGCCATGAGGCTTTCCTGAAACCGTTCGTCTCAGTGGAGGCTAAATTATATTTGCTGTGAACTGGGATGGGTTTCCGTCTCAGGCTTAAGTTGTCGCGCTGATTAATCATCAAATTTTTGTCGCCTGGCGTATTTCTTGAATCTGTATACCAGCTGCCTGGAGAGTCATCTGCTAAAAGATTGCAACCTGAGCATTCTGGAAATGAAAATACTGAGTGCCATCCATTGGCAGAGACAATTCTGCAAATAACTGGCAGAGAATGGGGCCTCATGGATAGTTATTCTACAGACAACCTGACCGGTAGAACTTGTCAGCAACTTTTAAAGTTGGTAAAGCAGCAATATGGACTGTTTACCCTTCTTCATTAATGTAAGCATTGCAAGATCTTTAATTGGTTTTTGTCATAGGTATACCAGTACTTTCCCTCAAGAAAACCGGAGGCAGTTAACATCTCTTCCTTACTGAAATCAACAAGAACCCTATCCTGATTTTGGCCCAGGAAAATTACGCTTACCTCAAGGTCTTTTAAATTTGAGCACGGATTTTTTTTGTTGAAATCCAGTTGGTGAGCTAATGAATAGACTTTTTGGTTGAGTACATTACCATTAAAATTATTATCAACCCACCCTAAAGCAAAGTAACTAAAAGTGCATGTGAAGAAGATATAAATGGATGCCCCAACGGGAAAATCAATATCCCTGTCTCCGTCCCACTTTGACTTAACGTAAGAAGCGATGTTTATTATGCAAATCATACCTGCAATAGCGAGAAGATAGACAAGAATAGAGATTTTTTTGAAGAAAAGATAGGCCACAAGAAAACTTCTTGTAAAAGGGAAGAAGGAGGGATCAATATTAAATATATCATTTATTATTGCTGAGGCCTCAGCAGTACAGTATAAAATCAAACCGGTAAATGATAGAGACAGTATGATTTTTGCTGTTTTAAAACGCCACAACTCCTTGAATAATAATGTTCTTTCAATATTAATTCCGATCCATACTGTTGATAGCATGATTGATATAATATACGCAGGTAATTTTAACGATTCAATAAAATCAGAATCAGAACTATTGGATGTAGAGAATATAAATACCAGTATCGCCACAACGGCCAATATATTAAGCGCAACGGAACAGCCCCATTGCTCACTGTATTTTTCGTTTTCTTTTTCTCTTTTAATAAATAAAACGGTATCACGTATATCTTTAATAACTTGCTTAGTGGATTTCTCATGCGAATACCTGTAGTGAGCATCCTCGCTCGCATCAAACTCAGCCGCAAGTTTGTTGATAGACTCGGTATTAACTTTCTCATTAGTCATAATGAATAACTCTTGTTCTGATTAAGCGCAGGTTGACTATAAGCCCCATGCTATTCTTCATGTATAAACGCCGGGATAAGCATCATACCGCCCTTCTGTTGACTTCGCCGACTTTTTTCGAACATCCATACCCACAAGTATGCGCAATGATAATCGGCAAGATATACGCTTCCTCTGGTTGCTGTATACCAAACCATTGTCAGAAGAGAAACGTCTGGCGGATGTAAAATACCCATGGTAAATCAAACCATTCTCTGCAAAAAATATTCATCAGTTTAATGTCCGCTCCACCCTGATTGCTGCTGGAGAGAGCGGGTGCAACTGCTTTTTCACAGAAACCTGTATTGGCGCTTTGGGCAAACATCTGCGGCGGGTTAAAAAACTCTGTGCGGTGCACGGGGGACGCTTCGCCTGCCGATCGTCGTTTGACTCATTATGTTATATCGATCACTTTTTAATAACGGCGTACAGCAACGACTCGGTTTGCTGTCAGTGGTAATACCCTCTG
>Ga0308156_1001884_pt1 | contig 21277 bp, 10 predicted proteins | sample PhyAR2_FD_201041 | JGI IMG/M metagenome (GOLD analysis project Ga0308156, IMG submission 201041) | Phyllosphere microbial communities from UC Gill Tract Community Farm, Albany, California, United States - DLSL A.R2 | ecosystem: Host-associated > Plants > Phyllosphere > Unclassified | place: USA... | reverse complement strand
GCGTGCCGGTGCTGTCACGCGCGCATCTGTTCCCGGTATACCGCGACGAAGAACGCGAACCGCTCAGGGCGTTGGTGTCGCTGATCGACTGGATGGCCGGCAAAGGGGTCAAGGTGCTGATGCGCCGACCGGTGATTGGAGGCCAGGTGATGGACGAGCTGGTGCTGACCTCGGATCAGGACCGGGTGCTGTCGGTGTCACTGCTGGAACAGCCGGTCGGGCCGGAGCCCGACACCGAGCACTTCAAGCGTTACGCCGACTTCAAAAGCCTGGAGACCTTCCGCAAGTTTGTCGCCGGGTTTTTCATGCGCGAGCGCTGAAGCGGCCTGGCCCCGCGTGGGGCCAGGTCACGCTGGAACGGCTCAGAACGCCGCGCGGAAGATTGCTTCGATTTCCGCCTGGCTGGCGGTGCGCGGGTTGGTTACGCCACAGGCGTCCTTCAACGCATTTTCAGCCAGCAGCGGCACGTCCTGCATACGCGCGCCGAGTTCTGCCAGGCCTGCAGGAATGCCAACCGCCACAGCCAGGTGCTCGATCGCCGAAATCGCTGCGCCAGCGCCTTGCTCTGCATCCAGCCCACACACCTTGATCCCCATCGCCTTGGCGACGTCGCGCAAACGCGGCGAGCTGACCTTGGCGTTGAAGCGCTGCACGTGCGGCAGCAGCAGCGCATTGCACACGCCATGGGGCAAGTCATACAAGCCGCCGAGTTGGTGCGCCATGGCATGCACGAACCCCAGCGACGCATTGTTGAAGGCCATGCCGGCCAGGAACTGCGCGTAGGCCATGTTCTCCCGCACCTGCAGGTCGCTGCCATCGGCCACGGCCTGGCGCAGGTTGTCGCTGATCAGGCTGATGGCTTTTAGCGCGCAGGCGTCGGTAATCGGCGTGGCGGCGGTGGAAACGTAGGCTTCGATGGCGTGAGTCAGGGCATCCATGCCGGTGGCTGCAGTCAGCCCTTTGGGCATCGCGACCATCAGCGCCGGGTCGTTGACCGACAGGATCGGCGTCACATTGCGGTCGACAATGGCCATTTTCACATGCCGGGCTTCGTCGGTGATGATGCAGAAACGGGTCATCTCGCTGGCGGTGCCGGCGGTGGTGTTGATCGCAATCAGCGGCAGTTGCGGCTTGGTCGAGCGGTCAACCCCTTCGTAGTCACTGATCCGCCCACCATTGGTAGCGCACAGGGCGATGCCCTTGGCGCAGTCGTGGGGCGACCCGCCGCCCAGCGAGACGATGCAGTCGCAGTGTTCACGTTGCAACACGGCCAGGCCTGCTTCGACGTTGGCAATGGTTGGGTTGGGCCGCGCGCCGTCAAACACCACGGCATCGATATCGCGCATGGCGAGCAGGCCGGCAATGCGCTCGGCAACGCCAGCCCGGGCCAGGCCCTGGTCGGTGACGATCAAGGCCTTGCGCAGGCCGTAGCCAGCGATGGCAGTCATCGCTTCGTCCAGGCAATCAATGCCCATGATATTCACGGCGGGGATGAAAAAGGTGCTGCTCATGGGGGCGGATCCTCAAGGTCTGTCTACCTTGAGAATCTGCCCAATCGCGGCCCACGGTGTTGATCCACAGCAACGATCAATCCGCCAGGCAGACCGACTATCGACTTAGCCGAGGAATAACCGATAGGCGGGGTTGTCGGTCTCGTCCCAGTAGCGGTAACCCATCTCATCCAGCGCAGCCGGCAGGCCCGCCAGCTCCTCGTCGGGGATTTCCAGCGCGGCGAACACCCGCGCCTCGGCGGCACCATGGTTGCGGTAGTGGAACAGACTGATGTTCCAGCGTTTGCCCAGGCGTTCGAGGAAGCCCATCAACGCCCCTGGCCGCTCCGGGAACTCGAAGCGCAGCACCCGCTCATTGCTGCCTGGGGCAGCGTGCCCGCCGACGGTATGGCGCACATGCAGCTTGGCCAGTTCGTTATCGGTCAGGTCGAGTACTTGATAGCCCTGCCCGCTCAAGCTGGCCAACAGTTGCTCACGTGGGTCAGTCAGCGGATGGGTCTGCACGCCCACGAACAACCGGGCTTCCTTGCCTGGGTAAAAACGGTAGTTGAACTCGGTGATCTGGCGCTTGCCCAGCGCCTGGCAGAAGGCGCGGAAGCTGCCGGGCTGCTCGGGAATGGTCACGGCAATGATCGCCTCGCGCTGCTCACCCAGCTCGGCCCGCTCGGCAACATGGCGCAGGCGGTCGAAGTTGACGTTGGCGCCGGAGTCGATCGCCACCAGCGTTTGCCCTTTTGCGCCCTCGCGGGCGACGTATTTCTTGATCCCGGCCACGGCCAGCGCGCCGGATGGCTCGGTGATCGAGCGGGTGTCGTCATAGATGTCCTTGATTGCCGCACACAGCTCGTCGCTGCTGACGGTGATCACTTCATCGACAAAGTGCCGGCATAGTTCAAAGCAGTGCGCGCCGATCTGCGCCACCGCCACACCATCGGCAAAGGTGCCGACCTGGGGCAGGATCACCCGTTCGCCCGCCGCCAGTGCCGCTTGCAGGCAGTTGGAATCGTGCGGTTCGACGCCGATCACCTTGATCTCGGGGCGCAGGTATTTGACGTAGGCAGCAATGCCGGCGATCAGGCCACCGCCACCCACCGGGACGAAGATCGCATCAAGCGCGCCCGGCTGCTGGCGGAGGATTTCCATGGCTACGGTGCCTTGCCCAGCGATTACATCAGGGTCGTCGAACGGCGGCACGAAGGTCGCGCCATGCTCGTCGGCCAAGCGCAGCGCGTGGGCCAGCGCATGGGGGAAGCTTTCGCCATGCAACACCACATTACCGCCGCGCGAACGCACACCCTCGATCTTCAGGGTTGGCGTGGTGGTGGGCATGACGATAGTTGCCTGCAAACCCAGATGGGCAGCGGCCAGGGCGACGCCCTGGGCATGGTTGCCGGCAGAAGCGGTGATCACGCCGCGCTCGCGCTGGGCTGCGGTCAGGCGCGACAGGCGGGTGTAAGCGCCGCGGATCTTGAAGGAGAACGTCGGTTGCAGGTCTTCGCGCTTGAGCAGGACCTGGTTGCCAAGGCTGGCCGACAGCGCCGCAGCGCCTTGCAGTGGAGTTTCAATGGCCAGGTCATACACCGGCGCAGCAAGAATACGCCGCACTTGCTCGGTTAGCAGTTGCGCGGGCGTGAGACGCGGGTTGACGTTGAGATTGGTCATCGATGACTCCTGGTGGTTGCGGTATTGCCCAGGAGTCAGAGAAAACAAACCCGCCTCCAGGGCGGGTTAGGTGCACGTACGCGCTAGCCCGCCAATCCGATAATGGCGGTAATAATAATGTTCAGGGCGCGACGCTGCGGGAAGGTATTCATGGGTAAGGAACTTATCCTGTTGCGCTACAAGCCGTCAACACTTGGCTTGCTGGGCCGAGAGCGGCACATCGAAGACCTTGTCGAAGCCCCACTGGAACACGAACGCGTAGACGAAGAAAAACGCGAACAGCGCCAGGTTGGTGAGCAATGCCGCCCACAGGCTGATATCCAGCCAGTACGCCACCAGCGGCAGCAACAACACAACCAGCCCGCCTTCAAAGCCCAGTGCGTGGAGGATGCGCCGCAGGACGGTGCGCTTGCGTTTGGCCTGGCGCGCCTCCCAGCGCTCGAACGCCCAGTTGAAGGCCATGTTCCAGCTCATCGCAACCCCCGACATAAGCACCGACAGCGCCGTCGAGTGGGCCATGCCGGCATCGAACATCAGCGCCAGGGCGGGGGCCACACAGGCCACGGCGATGACTTCGTAGCAGATGGCCTGAACGATCTTGCGGGCCTTGCCTTGCATGTACGACTCCTGGGAGAAACGGCCCGCAAACGGTACGCCGCTTGCCGGCGATGTTCAAGCCGCCGGCAAGCGTATGCGGAACTGCGCCCCGCCGAGCGCCGACTGGGCAACCGTGAGTGTGCCGCCCTGCCCCTCAATTGCCCGCCGGCTGATCGCCAGGCCCAGGCCAAAGCCGCCGCTATTGCGATCGCGGCTGCGGTCCAGCCGATAGAACGGCTGGAAGATCCGCTCGCGCTCCTCCTGCGGGATGCCGATGCCGTCGTCCTCCACGGTAAGCAGGCAGGCGCCGCCCTCCATGCGCAGGCGCAGCAACAGCTTCTCGTCGCAATAGCGCATGGCATTGCGTACCAGGTTTTGCACGGCGCGGGCGGTCAGGCGCGGGTCGAGGACAAAGCGCGGCAGGTTGGCCTCGGCTTTGACTTCCCACTGAACACCACGGCTATCAAGCTCCTCGGCAAAACCGCCAAGGACGCTGTCGACCAGCTCCAGCAGCGACACTTCCACCCGTTCGTTGGCCTGCCCGGCGGTTTGCAGCCGGCTGTAGGACAACAACTCGAGGACCAGCTCATCCAGCTCGCGAACGTGGCCGACCAGCTCCAGCAAGCGCTTGCGATTGGCTGGCGGCACTTCGTCAAACAGCAGCACCAGGCCAAAATCCAGCCGGGTCAGCGGCGTGCGCAATTCGTGCGAGACAGCATTGAGCAGTTCACGTTGTTCGTTGACGTGCCGCTCCAGATCGCTGGCCATGGTGTCGAACACACCGGCCAGTTCACCGATGTTGGAGCGCGCAGATATCTGCGTGCGCGCGGTCAGCTGCCCTTCGCCGAGACGCCGCGCGGTTTCCTTGAGCCGCTGCAGATCCCGCCAGTGTGGCCACACCCAGCCCAACAGGCAGCCGAGCAAGGCGGCACCGATCAGCACGGTCACGCCCCAGGACAGCAGGTTGATGTCGACCGGATCGGGCGGGCTGTGCAGGCTTACCAGCCACTCGCTGTCCAGCGCCGCCATTGCCGTTCGGTAGTAACCCCAGTCGCCCAGGCGCACAACATGCAAGCCTGCCTGCAGGCGCTCGCGTTCGGGCGCCGTTAGCGCAGCCTGATCCCAGCGCAGCAGTTGCACCTGCAAAGGGCGGAAAATATCCGCCACTTCACGCTCGACAGCCGGCCATTGCTCAGCCGGTGCCTGCTGGAACTGGCGCACGATCAGGGTTTGCACGCCCCTGGCCTGGTCTTGATTGAAGGCCATGAAACGTTCATGGAAAGCACCGACGATGGCATCAGGGATCAACAACAACGCGCCGGCGTAGGCAACGATGATCAGCAGGTAAAGGCGTACCAGAATCTTCAGCATGGTGCCTTCAGTACTCCCATTCGCCGCGGCTGAACAGGTAACCCTTGCCCCACACGGTCTTGATTTTGCGCGCTTCGCCGGCGTTGTCGTCGAACCTGCGCCGCAGCTTGGAGATCGCCACGTCCACCGAGCGATCGGTGCCATTGAACTCGATGCCCCGCAACTGTTGCAGGATGCGGTCGCGGCTGAGCACTTCACCGGCGTTGCGCGCCAGCACCACCAGCAGGTTGTACTCACCGCTGGACAGTTCGACTGCCTCGCCGCGCCAATTCACCGTGCGCTCGGCCAGATTGATAAGCAGCCGGCCGACCTGGATCACGTCGCTTTCCAGGTGCGGTTCATTGACGCTGCTGCGGCGCAGCAAGGTACGTACTCGGGCGAGCAGCACCCGCGGCTCGCAGGGCTTGCTGACATAATCGTCAGCGCCCATTTCCAGGCCCAGCACCTGGTCGTGGCTATCGTCGCGGGCAGTCAGCATGAGAATCGGCAGGCACTGTGATTCCTGGCGCAGCAAACGGCATACCTGCAAACCATCCAGGCCGGGCAGCATCAGGTCGAGGATGACCAGATCAGGCCGCTGCCGCCGGCATTCGTCCAGCACCTGATCGCCGCGAGCAATGACGGTGACGTGGAAATCGTTGCGCTGCAGGTAGCTGGCAATCAGTTCGGACAACGCGCTGTCGTCTTCAACCAGAAGAATGTTCGGCATAAGTAGCTTGGCTGAGGGAAGTAAGTAATGAGGATATAGATCCTACGCAGCCGCAGCCGTTTTCCTTACACTTTTTCACATACGCCCTACAGTGCTTCACAGCTTATTAGTGGCCAGGTGCTTTAGCATAGCGCCGGTCATTATCGGAAAGCTGCGTATGTCTAACTATCCAACACTCCCCCTGCGCCATCTGGCGCCCTTGGCGCTGCTTGGTGTACTGCTCGCCGGCTGCGACAGCGCTGCCAAGCCAGACGACAAAGCGCCTCCGGCGCAGGTGCGGGTTGAGACCGTGCAGGTCCAGCCGCTGGCGATCACCAGCGAACTGAGCGGTCGCATCCTTGCCCCGCGCACCGCCGAAGTGCGCGCACGGGTGGCTGGCGTGGTGCTCAAGCGGGTTTATCGCGAGGGCAGCGACGTCAAACAGGGTGATGTGTTGTTCCTGATCGACCCGGCGCCGTTCAAGGCAGACCTCGACAGCGCCCGCGCCACCCTGGCCCGCGCCGAGGCGACCCGCTACCAAGCGCGCCTGCAGGATCAACGCTACGGCGAGCTGGTGGCCGACAAGGCCGTCAGCCGCCAGGAATACGACAACGCCCACGCCGCCTTGCTGCAAGCCGACGCCGAAGTTGCCCAGGCCAAAGCCGCGCTCGATCGGGCCCGGCTGAGCCTGGGTTATGCTACCGTCACCGCGCCGATTGCCGGGCGCATTGGCCGCGCGCTGGTCACCGAAGGCGCGCTGGTCGGCCAGAACGAAAGCACGCCGCTGGCGACGATCCAGCAATTGAACCCGATCCACGCCGACGTCACCCAGTCGACCCGCGAGCTGACCGCCCTGCGCCGGGCGCTGCGGGCCGGTGAGCTAAGCCAGGTCGGCGAGGATCAAGCCAAGGCCACCCTGATTCAGGATGACGGCAGTGCCTATCCGCTGCCGGGCAAGCTGCTGTTCTCGGACATCAGTGTCGACCCGAGCACCAACCAGATCACCCTGCGCAGCGAATTCCCCAACCCGGACCTCGACCTGCTGCCGGGCAGCTACGTGCGCGTGCGCCTGGAGCAGGCGGTACAACCCAAGGGCATCAGCGTGCCGCAGCGGGCCATCGTGCGTGACAGCGCAGGCGTGGCCAAAGTCATGCTGGTCGATCAGCAGGACCAGGTCGTTGCCCGCGAAGTGGTCCTGGGCAATGCCCAGGGCGATCGCTGGATCGTCAATGAAGGCCTGCAGCCTGGCGACCGCGTGGTAATCGAAGGCCTGCAACACATCAAGGCCGGCGATCAGGTGCAGGTTGACCCAACAGCTGACGCCAACCCCATCGTCCAGCACAACGGCCAGTGAGGGCCTGATTCATGCCGCAGTTTTTCATTGACCGGCCGATTTTCGCCTGGGTCGTAGCGCTGTTCATCCTGCTTGCGGGGGCGCTGAGCATTCCCAAGCTGCCGGTGGCGCAGTATCCCAACGTGGCGCCGCCACAGATCGAGATCTATGCCGTCTACCCGGGTGCTTCCGCTGCAACCATGGACGAGAGTGTGGTCAGCCTGATCGAGCAGGAGCTCAACGGCGCCGACAACCTGCTCTATTTCAACTCGCAAAGCAGCCTGGGCAGCGCCACCATCACCGCCACCTTCGAGCCGGGCACTCAGCCGGACCTGGCTCAGGTCGATGTACAGAACCGCCTCAAGGTGGTCGAGTCGCGCTTGCCGCGGCCGGTCACCCAGCAAGGTTTGCAAGTCGAAAAAGTCTCGACCGGTTTCCTGTTGCTGGCCACCCTCACCTCCGAGGACGGCAGCCTCGATGAAACTGCCCTCAGCGACATCCTTGCGCGCAACGTGATGAACGAGATCCGCCGCCTCAAGGGTGTTGGCAAGGCGCAGCTGTACGGCTCGGAACGGGCCATGCGGATCTGGATCGACCCGGCCAAGCTGATCGGCTTCAACCTCACGCCCAACGACGTCTCGGTGGCCATCGCCGCGCAGAATGCTCAGGTGGCACCCGGCAGCATTGGCGATCTGCCGAGCAGGCCAACCCAGGAAATCACTGCCAACGTGGTGGTCAAGGGCCAACTAAGCACGCCGCAGGAATTCGCCGACATCGTCCTGCGGGCCAACCCGGACGGTTCCAGCGTGACCGTCGGCGATGTCGCCCGGGTCGAGATCGGCGCGCAGGACTACCAATTCGGCACGCGCCTGAACGGCAAACCGTCGACGGCCTTTGCCGTGCAGCTGTCGCCCGGCGCCAACGCCATGCAGACCGCGACCCTGGTTCGCGAGAAGATGGAGCAACTGGCGCCGCTGTTCCCGGCCGGGGTCAAGTACGACATCCCGTATGACACCTCGCCATTCGTCAAGGTCTCGATCCAGCAGGTCATCACGACCCTGTTCGAGGCGATGCTGCTGGTGTTTGCGGTGATGTTCCTGTTCCTGCAGAACATCCGCTACACGCTGATCCCGACCCTGATGGTGCCGGTGGCGCTGATGGGGACCTTCGCCGTGATGATGGCGATGGGGTTCTCGATCAACGTGCTGACTTTGTTCGGTATGGTTCTGGCCATTGGCATCTTGGTCGACGACGCCATCGTGGTGGTAGAAAACGTCGAGCGGATCATGGCCGAGGAAGGCCTGCCGCCCAAGCAGGCAACGCGCAGGGCGATGGGCCAGATCAGCGGCGCCATTGTCGGCATCACCCTGGTGCTGGTCGCGGTGTTTCTGCCGATGGCCTTCATGCAAGGCTCGGTGGGGGTGATCTACCAGCAGTTCTCGGTGTCGATGGCGGTGTCGATCCTGTTCTCGGCCTTCCTTGCCCTGAGCTTGACCCCTGCCCTGTGCGCCACCCTGCTCAAGCCGGTAGCCAAAGGTGGCGAGCACGCCAGCAAGGGCTTCTTTGGCTGGTTCAATCGCCGTTTCGAGCGCATGAGCGACGGTTACCAGCGCTGGGTGGTGCACGCGCTCAAGCGCAGCGGTCGCTATCTGCTGCTGTATGGCGTGTTGCTGGCGGTGCTGGGGTATGGCTTCAGCCAGTTGCCGACGGCGTTTCTGCCGACCGAAGACCAGGGCTACACCATCACCGACATCCAACTGCCGCCGGGCGCCAGCCGCGCCCGCACCGAACAGGTGGCGGCGCAGATCGAGGCGCATAACAGCGGCGAGGCTGGGGTTGGCAATACCACGTTGATTCTTGGCTTCAGCTTCTCAGGCAGCGGGCAGAATGCCGCACTGGCGTTCACCACGCTCAAGGACTGGTCCGAGCGCGGTGCTGCCGACAGCGCGCAAGCCATAGCGGATCGGGCCAATCAGGCGTTCAGCCAGATCAAGGACGCCGTGGCGTTCTCGGTGCTGCCGCCGCCCATCGACGGCCTCGGCGAGTCGACCGGCTTCGAGCTGCGCCTGCAGGACCGCGGCGGCCTTGGCCATGCGCAACTGATGGCCGCCCGCGACCAACTCCTGGCCGAGGCCGGCAAGAGCAAGCTGCTGGTCAACGTGCGCGAATCGTCGCTGGCGGAAAGCCCGCAGATTCAGCTTGAAATCGACCGGCGTCAGGCCAACGCGCTGGGCATCTCGTTCGCTGATATCGGTTCAGTGCTGGATACCGCGGTGGGCTCAAGCTACGTCAACGACTTCCCCAATCAGGGCCGCATGCAACGGGTAGTGGTCCAGGCCGAGGGCGATCAGCGCAGCCAGGTCGAGGACTTGCTGAAGATCCACGTGCGCAATGACAGCGGCAAGATGGTGCCACTGGCAGCGTTCGTGCAGGCCAAGTGGGTCACCGGGCCGGTGCAATTGACCCGCTATAACGGTTATCCGGCGGTTTCCATCAGCGGCGAGCCAGCGCCAGGTTACAGCTCAGGTGACGCCATGGACGAAATGCAGCGCCTGGTCGATCAATTGCCCGCCGGCACTGCGCTGGAGTGGACGGGGCTGTCGCTGCAGGAGCGCTTGTCCGGCAGCCAGGCACCGCTGTTGCTGGCCTTGTCGCTGCTGATCGTGTTCCTGTGCCTGGCGGCGCTGTACGAGAGCTGGTCGATCCCGACTGCGGTGCTGCTGGTGGTACCGCTAGGCGTGCTCGGTGCAGTGCTGGCAGTGACGCTGCGCGGCATGCCCAATGACGTGTTCTTCAAGGTGGGTTTGATCACCTTGATTGGCTTGTCGGCGAAGAACGCGATTCTGATCATCGAGTTCGCCAAGAGCCTGGTCGATCAGGGCCATGATCCGGTTGATGCCGCGGTACAGGCGGCAAGGCTGCGGCTGCGGCCGATCGTGATGACGTCGCTGGCGTTCATTCTCGGCGTGGTGCCGTTGGCGATTGCCAGCGGTGCGAGTTCGGCGAGCCAGCAGGCGATCGGTACCGGGGTGATTGGCGGCATGCTCAGCGCGACGCTGGCGGTGGTGTTTGTGCCGGTGTTCTTCGTGGTAGTGATGCGCTTGGCTGGGCGACGCAAGGCTGACGTTGAGGCAAGCGAGCGCGGCTGACTGGACAAGCTGGGTGTGACATGGGAGGGTTTCTGGCTTGACTGCCAGGAGCCCTTTTTTATGTCTGCGCGATTGCCTGCCTGTTCTGTATTGATCCTTGCCGGTGGCCGGGGCGCGCGTATGGGTGGGCGCGATAAAGGGTTGCTGGAGTGGCGCGGGGAGCCGTTGGTGACGCATGTGCAGCGGGTGGTGAGGCCGTTGACCGATGATGTGGTGATTTCCTGTAACCGAAATCAAGAGCTGTACCGTGGGTATGCTGATCAGTTGGTGGCTGATGCCGAGGCGGATTATCCGGGGCCCTTGGCTGGGGTGATTGCGGGGTTGGCGGTGGCTCGGCATGACTGGGTGGTGGTGTTGGGGTGTGATGCGCCGTTGATTGACCGTCGCTTGATCGAGGATTTGCTTGAGCTTGCGGTTGGGCAGGATTTGCCGGCGATGGTGCGTCAGGGGGGGTATTGGCAGCCGATGTTTGCGGTTTTGCCTCGGCGGGTGTTGCCGTTGTTGCGGCGGGCTTGGCTGGAGGAGGAACGGAGTTTGCAGCGGGCTTTGATGGGGGTTGAGGGGTGCTGTGGGTTGGACTGTGCTGTGGGGGATCCCAGGTTGTCGAATTTCAATACTCCGGAGTTGCTTGGGCCATGATCTTTCAACTTTAGATACTGGCTTAGGTTTATTTTATAAGATACTGGTTTTTAAAGGTTTTTCTGTTTTGGATATGATTGTTAGTTAGCCTTTCGTGGACTCTCGCAAAGAGCAGCAGCCGGCCAAAAGCGGTCTCTTGGATCGTGTCCCCCCTAACACAACCGGTTGCGGCGAAATTGCCTATGTTCGCTAGCGAACAGACTCTCCCTCGTGGATACCCCACAATCGTTCGTGGAATGCTGCCACCCCCGGCGGCGCAACGCCCCCGCACACCTGGCCTGGCGTAGAACCGCCTTCATTCCACATGCGACTTGCCCTGCGCAGGTCGTGCAAAGGAATTCATGCAAAATATCCTGACTCGCACCCTGTCTAGCCTATGGCGCTCACTGGCCATCTGGCTTCGGTGGAGTGCAGCCCGGCACAAGTTCGAATACGAGCCCATCCTGCGTTCCGACCTGTTCAATGCACAGCAGATGGCAGATCACGGCATCGTACTGGCCCGCCAGCATGTGCTCGGGCGCCTCTCAAGAAAGGACGCCTTGCTGGGCCGCCTGACTGACAATCAACTGCTGCTGGAACGCAGCTGCGCAGCGCTCAAGACCGTGCAGTTGTCCAGCCGACGCGCCACCCCTGCGGCGGAATGGCTGCTAGACAACTTCTACCTCATAGAAGAAAACATCCGTACCGCCAGAACCCACCTGCCCGACGGCTATAGTCGCGAGCTGCCACGCCTGGCCGAAGGTCCTTCGGCCGGCCTGCCGCGGGTTTACGATATAGCGCTGGAAACCATCGCTCACGGCGATGGCCGGGTCGATGCGCCAAGCCTGGATTGTTTCATCGCCTCTTATCAGACCATCACCCCGCTGGCCCTGGGCGAGCTATGGGCCATCTCGATCATGCTGCGCCTGGCGCTGATTGAGAACTTGCGGCGCGTGGCGTCTCGGGTCATGGCAAATCGCGATGACCGTAACCTTGCCGACGACTGGGCCGATCGCTTGATCGAAATGGCCGAGCGCGACGCCAAGAGCGTGGTGTTGACCGTTGCCGACATGGCGCGATCGGCACCGCCGATGACGCCGTCATTCGTAGCAGAACTGGCGCGTCGCCTGCACGGGCAAAGCGCCGCATTGATATTGCCGATGGCCTGGATAGAACAAACGCTAGGCGAGTCGGGCCTGACCGTAGAACGCCTGGTGCAGATGGATGCCCAGCAGCAAGCCGGTGACCAGGTGTCCATCAGCAACAGCTTCGCCAGCCTGCGATTGCTGGCGGCGACCGACTGGCGCGAGTTCGTCGAGCTGCTCAGCCATGTCGAACAGGTCTTGTGCACGGATCCGGCCGGCGTCTACGCGAACATGGACTTTGCCACCCGCGATCGTTACCGCCATGTGGTCGAACGCCTCGCCCGGCATTGCGTGCAGTCTGAAACCGAGGTGGCCCAAGCGGCCATCGAACTGGCTAGCACTCCACAGCTCTTGAACCATGTAAACGGGCATGTGGGCTATTACCTGGTGGCTGGCGGTTTGCCCCACCTTGAGCAGGAGCTGCACGCCAGCGTGCCGCTGCACCAACGCTGGAAGCGCCTGCTGCAGAGCGCCCCGTTGAAGTTCTACCTGTGCCCTGCACTGCTGCTGACGCTGCTGTTAGCCTGGCCGTTTCTCAGCAGCGCTTATCACCGCGGCACGCCAATCTGGGGCTTGGTCCTGCTCTCCGTGCCAGCGCTATTGATGACCAGCAGTCTGGCGATTGGGCTGGTCAACTGGCTGGTGACCCTCACGGTAGTCTCCTCGCTTCTGCCGCGCCTAGATTACAGCAAACGCATACCGGCCGAGGCACGGACGCTGGTAGCGGTGCCGACGATGTTTGCCAGCGCCGACGACATCGAGGCTTTAGTGGAAGGCCTGGAAGTGCGATTCCTCGCCAATCGCGATGCCAATCTGCATTTTGCGCTGCTCAGTGACTTCATGGACGCTCCTGCCGAGGTGATGCCCGAGGATGCCGAACTGCTCGCTGTGGCGCGGCAACTGATCGAGGCGCTCAACCACAAATATGCCGATGGCCAGGTCGACCGGTTCTTCTTGCTGCACCGGCCCAGGCACTGGAGTTCAACCGAGCGGGTCTGGATGGGGTATGAACGCAAGCGCGGCAAGCTCGCGGAGCTCAACGCGTTGCTGCTTGGTAAAGGAAAGGAGCGCTTCGCATTGATCGTCGGTGATGTCGCGCCACTGAGCGCGGTACGCTTCGTCATCACTCTGGACACCGACACCTTGCTGCCCCGCGATGTCGCGCGTCAGTGCATCGGTACCATGATGCACCCGCTTAACCATCCGGTATTCGATCTACAGAGCGGTAAGATCGTCAGCGGCTACGCCATCCTCCAGCCACGCGTAGGGATCAGCTTGCCGAGCACGGCACGTTCGGCCTACGCCCGCCTGTTTGGCAGCGATGCGGGTATCGACCCCTATACCCGCGCCGTCTCCGATGTTTACCAGGACCTGTTCCACAACGGCTCCTTCATCGGCAAGGGCATCTATGCCGTCGATGCCTTCGAACAGGCACTCGAAGGCTGCCTGCCCGATAACCGCATCCTCAGCCATGACTTGATCGAAGGCTGCTACGCACGCTGCGGGTTGCTCAGCGATGTACAACTGTATGAGGAATATCCGTCGCGCTACAGCGCCGATGCCAAGCGCCGACACCGCTGGATTCGCGGAGACTGGCAAGTGCTGTACTGGGCCTTGCCGTGGGCACCGAAGCCCGAGGGAGGATTCGCACCCAACCCCCTGAGCAACCTTGCCCGCTGGAAGATTCTCGACAACCTGCGCCGCAGCCTGGAGCCAGGCGCCTTCCTGGCCATGCTTGTCTGGGGATGGTTGGGTTCGAGCGAAGCCATCTCCTGGACATTGGCGGTGGTCATCCTGGTCTTTGTCCAACCCACGCTGCAGTCAGTACTGGCGCTGGTGCAGAAAGCGGCCGATATTCCCCTAGGACAACACTTCAGCGCGGCATTACGGGGCTCGGGCCAGCATTTCATGCGCGCGCTCTTGTCGATTGTCTGGTTGCCGTCCGATGCGTTGTTGAGCCTCGATGCGATTGGCCGCTCATTGTGGCGCATGCTGATCAGCAAACGTCGCCTGCTGCAATGGCAACCTTCCCGTGAGGTGGAGCGTTCCAGTGGCACCGGTCTGTCAGACATGTATAAAAGCATGTGGATTGCCCCGGGACTGGCGCTGCTGCTATTCGCGGCCCTGCTCCCCTCCCTCGCCGTTCTCGCACTGGCGGCGCCTTTGCTGCTGGTGTGGTTGGCAAGCCCGGCGATTGCCTGGTGGATCAGCCTGCCGACCACACCCGCGGGGTTTCGTCCGTCAGCGCAAGACCTGCGTTTCCTGCGCATGCTGTCACGCCAGACCTGGGCGTTCTTTGATCGTTACGTGAGCCCTGAGAACAACTGGTTGCCGCCGGATAACGTCCAGGAAGTACCCAAGCTGACCATTGCGCACCGGACCTCCCCGACCAACATGGGCATGGCGTTGCTCTCGCACCTGGCGGCCCACGATTTCGGTTACCTGAGCGGCGGGCGCTTGCTGGAACGCATCACTGCAATGCTTGAATCCATGGCCGGCCTTGAGCGTCATCAGGGGCACTTCTACAACTGGTACGACACCAAGACACTGCAGCCGCTGGCGCCTAGGTATGTGTCCACCGTGGACAGCGGCAACCTGGCGGGCATGCTGCTCACCCTACGACCGGGGCTGCTGGGATTGATCGACACGCCTCTGTTTGACCGAAGCACCCTGAGCGGCCTGGGCGACACCCTCGATGTGCTTCAACAGGCGTTAGAGGGCGTAAACCTCGATGACCGTGCCGTGCTTGAACTGCGCGTAAAGGTAGAGTCGGCGCTGGTCCAGGACACCCCGGACAACCTCCTGCCATTACTCGATCTAACGGCTGCTTTAACAATCGACAGTCCGCCCAGGGCTGCTGAAGAAGCCCATTACTGGCTACAGGCATTACAGGCGCAGTGCACGGATCTGCGGGCAGAACGACTACTCTTCGAGCTACCGTCGGCACCCGCCCGGGACAAGCCCCCCGCACTCACCCTGCGGCAAATGGCCGAGCTCGATTGCACCCTGTGGCTGCCCGCAGATCAGGCGCAAGTTCAGGAGGTACAACGCCTGGCCCGCGCACGAATCATTCACCTTGAGCACCTGGCCGAATTTTGCGCGTCACTGGCCAGCATGGACTTCACCTTCCTCTACGATGCCCAGCGTGACCTGTTCTCGATAGGCTACAACGCCGACGAAGGCCGGCTGGACCACGGCTATTATGATCTGCTCGCTTCAGAGGTACGCCTGACCAATTTCGTGGCCATCGCCCAGAACCAGCTGCCGCAACAGGCCTGGTTCACCCTGGGACGCCTGCTCAGCAACAATCGTGGGGTGCCGGTGCTGCTTTCCTGGTCCGGATCGATGTTCGAGTACCTGATGCCCAACTTGATCATGCCTAGCTATGAAGGGACGCTGCTGGAGCAGACCTGTCGCGCGGCCGTCGCCTTGCAGATCGAGCATGGGAACCAGTTGGGCATCCCCTGGGGCGTGTCCGAGTCGGGTTATAACACCCTCGACGCCCACTTCAATTATCAGTACCGGGCCTTCGGCGTTCCAGGCCTTGGGCTCATGCGCGGGTTGGCCGAGGACACCGTGATTGCACCGTACGCCAGCGCCCTGGCGCTGATGGTCGAGCCGCAAGCGGCCTGTCGCAACCTTCAACGCCTGGCGGCCCAGGGTTCGGCAGGGCGCTATGGCCTGTACGAAGCGGTCGACTACACCGAGGCACGCCTGCCGCGCGGCCAGCGCTATGCGGTCGTGCGCTCGTTCATGGCGCACCATCAGGGCATGAGCCTGCTGGCCTTGACCAGCGTGCTGTTGGACCTTCCCATGCAGCGCCGTTTCGAGTCGATCCCGGCCTTCCAGGCGACCGTGTTGTTGCTGCAGGAGCGCGTACCGAAAACCGCCGCGCCCTACCTGCATGCAACCCAGGCACGTGCCACAGGGGAAAACCCGGAGACGCAGCAAACCAGGCTGCGCGTATTCGCCGATCCCGGGCGCAAACGCCCCGCTGTGCAGCTGCTCTCCAACGGCCGTTACCACGTCATGCTCAGCAGTGCCGGGGGCGGTTACAGCCGTTGCAACGACATCGCCGTGACCCGCTGGCATGAAGACGCGACCCGCGACAACTGGGGCATGTTCTGCTACCTGCGCGATGTCAGCAGCGGCGTATTCTGGTCCTCGGCCCACCAGCCGACCCTGCACCGGCCAGAGAGCCATGAGGCGATTTTCAGCGACTCCCGCGCCGAGTTTCGTGTTCGCGAGCTCGACTTCGATACGCACACGGAGATCGTCGTGTCTCCCGAAGACGATATCGAACTGCGCCGGCTGCACATCACCAACCGCGGCCGCGTAAGCCGTAGCCTGGAGATTACCTCCTACGCCGAGGTGGTACTGGCGCCGGCGGTCAGTGATGCCATGCACCCGGCCTTCAGCAACCTGTTCGTGCAGACCGAACTGGTGCCGGCGCTGCAGGCCATCGTCTGCACCCGCAGGCGGCGCTCCACTGAGGAAGCCGTGCCCTGGATGTGCCACCTGCTGGCCGCCCACGGCGTGGACATCGACGCCATTTCCTACGAGACCGATCGAGCGCGATTTATAGGTCGCGGACGCAACGCTTGCGCACCAGCGGCGCTCGATGGCCATGTCCAGCAGTTGTCCGGCAGCGCAGGTTCGGTACTGGATCCGATCGTAGCCATCCGCTGCCGTATCACGCTGGAACCCGGGCAAACGGCGACCATTGACCTGGTGACCGGCGTCGCGGACAGCCGTGACGGCTGTCTGTACCTGATCAATAAATACCGCGACCGCCACCTCGCCGATCGGGTCTTCGACCTGGCCTGGACCCACAGCCAAGTGTTGCTGCGCCAACTCAATGTCTCGCAGGATGATGCGCGCCTGTTTGAACAGATGGCTGCTTCGATCCTCTACGCCAATGCCTCGTTGCGCGCGGAACACAGCATCTTGATGGCCAATCGACGTAATCAATCGAGCCTGTGGGGCCAGGCGATCTCCGGCGACCTGCCCGTCGTCCTGCTGCAGATCACCACCGTCGAGAACATCGAACGCGTGCACCAGATGGTCAAGGCCCATGCCTATTGGCGGCAAAAGGGGCTGATGGTCGACCTGGTGATCTGGAACGAAGATCAGGCCGGCTATCGCCAGCAACTCCAGGACTTGATCATAGGTGTGGTGACATCCGGCAGCGAAGCCTCGTTGATCGATCATCCCGGGGGCATTTTCGTGCGTCCGGCACAGCAGTTGTCGAACGAGGACCGTACGCTGATCCTATCGGTTGCACGCCTGGTGCTGAGCGAAGACAACGGCGGCATCGCCGAGCAGGTTCATCGGCGCCATGCCATCCCGGTACACCCGGCGCTCGTCCCCACGTTCAAGCGCCAGGCAAAGGCAACACAAGCGCCCCTGCCCGCTATCGAGGGCCTGCTGCTGGGCAATGCCTATGGCGGCTTCAGTGCCGATGGCAGCGAGTACATCATGACCTTGCAGCCTGGCAGGCCGACGCCGGCGCCATGGGCCAACGTATTGGCCAACCCGCACTTCGGCACGGTGATATCCGAAAGTGGTGGCGCTTACACCTGGATGGAAAACGCTCACGAATTTCGCCTGAGCCCCTGGCATAACGACCCGGTCACCGACGCCAGCGGCGAGGCGATATATGTGCGCGATGAAGAAACCGGGTATTTCTGGTCGGTGACGCCGCAGCCTTGTCCCGGTACTGGCGCGTACCGGACCCGGCACGGCTTTGGCTATAGCGTGTTCGAGCACGATGAAGACGGAATCCACACCGAGTTGTGGGTGTATGTAGCGCTGGACGCTTCGATCAAATTCTCGCACTTGCAGATTCGGAATCGCTCAGGCCGCGCCAGACGCCTGTCGACGACCTGCTATGTCGAGTGGGTACTGGGCGACTTGCGCAGCAAATCGGCGATGCATGTGGTGACGGAAGCCGACCCTAGCAGCGGCGCATTGTTCGCCAGGAACGCCTATTCGATCGAGTTTGGCGAACGGGTGGCGTTCCTCGATACCGACTCGAGCGACATTCGCATCAGCGGCGATCGCACTGAATTCATCGGCCGCAACGGCAGTCTCAAGGCACCAGCGGGACTGCAGCACGCGCGGCTGTCGGGCCGTACTGGTGGCGGCCTGGATCCCTGCGCGGCAATACAGGTTGCCCTCGACCTCGACAACGGTGAAGAGCAGGACGTGGTCTTCCGGCTTGGTGCAGCCAGGGATAAGGCGTCAGCCCTGCGCCTGGTTCATCAGTACCGCGGCCTGGCGGCGGCCAGCGCGCAACTGGAGGCGGTACGCGAGCATTGGCGTGCGCAACTGGGCGTGATTCAAATCCAGACTCCCGACCCGAGTATCGATGTCATGGTCAATGGCTGGCTGATGTACCAAGTGATCGCCTGTCGCTTCCAGGCCCGCAGTGGCTACTATCAGTCCGGCGGGGCCATCGGCTTTCGCGATCAACTGCAAGACAGCATGGCGATGCTCCATGCCGACCCCGCCAGCGTGCGTGGTCATCTGTTGCTGTGCGCAGCCCATCAATATGCCGAAGGCGACGTGCAACACTGGTGGCATCCGCCGCTCGATCGGGGGGTGCGCAGTGGCTGTTCAGACGATTACTTGTGGCTGGCATTGGCGACCAGCCACTATGTCAATGTCACCGCCGACCTCAGCGTGCTGGCAGAACCCGTGGGTTACCTTGAGGGCCGTCCGCTCAATGCCGGGGAAGAATCCTATTACGACCTGCCGGGCAAATCGCACCTCGAAGAAAGCCTCTACCAGCACTGTGTCCACGCCATCGAACACAGCCTGCAGCGCGGCAGCCACGGCCTGCCCTTGATCGGCACGGGCGACTGGAACGACGGGATGAACCGAGTCGGCCAGCTAGGCCGCGGGGAAAGCGTGTGGCTGGGCTTCTTCGGCTTCGACGTTCTGCAGCAGTTTGCCATCACTGCCCAACTGCATGGCGACTCTGTTTTCGCCCAACGTTGTTCCCGGCAGGCCGCCCTGCTGCAGGCCAGTCTCGAGGAGCATGCCTGGGACGGCGAATGGTACCGGCGCGCCTGGTTTGACGATGGCCAGGTCCTGGGCTCGGCCAACAATGACGAATGCCGCATCGACTCGATCTCGCAAAGTTGGTCGGTACTGTCGGGCGCCGCCTCGCAGACCCGACGCCGCACGGCCATGGCCTCGGTCGAGCAGCACCTGGTCCGGCCCGACACAGGCGCGGTCCTGCTGCTCGATCCACCTTTCGACAAGGGCGCGCTTGAGCCCGGCTATATCAAGGGCTATGTGCCGGGTGTACGGGAAAATGGTGGCCAGTACACCCATGCCGCAGTCTGGGCCGGCATGGCCTTCGCCAAGCTTGGCGACAATGCCAGGGCGTGGCGGTTGCTCAACATGATCAACCCCGCAGGCGATGAAGTCGCCAAGCGGATCGAAACCTACAAGGTCGAGCCCTATGTCATGGCTGCCGACGTTTATGGCACGCCGCCCCATGCGGGTCGTGGGGGATGGACTTGGTACACCGGGTCGGCCGGCTGGACGTACCGCTTCATCGTCGAGTCATTGCTCGGCTTGCAGCGTGTCGGCACTTCATTGCACATCGAACCGCTGCTGGCGCAGGGATGGCCTGGTTACACGCTGCACTACCGTTATGGGGCAACGACTTACCATATCGAAGTGCGGCCAGGCACGACCACTACGCTTGCGATCATGCTGGACGGCGAGTTGCTAGGCCAGGACACGCTTCAATTGTCGGATGATGGCAAGCAACATCAGGTATTGGTGACATGCCCGGTCAAAGCGCATCAGCCAGAAATACAAGGGCACGACACAACGGTCGAAGCTGATCTTGAGCGCTGAGATGCAGAGACGTTCTCTTGAGCATCGCAGATTGCTGCGGCGGATTCGGTGCGTTGCCGCGCTTGGTGCGCTTTGGAGTAACCTGTCCCCCTCAGGAAATTTTCCCTCGAAGGGCGGCTGATATGTTCGTTGTACCCAGGCCACAACAGAACTACCTGCTGGCAGCGCTTCCGGGGCCAGCGCTGGAGCGCCTCCTACCCCATCTCGAACCGGTCGAGCTGCCCCTGGGCAAAGTGCTCTATGAATCCGGCGGTGCCCTGCGACATGTGTACTTCCCCACCGATTGCATTGTGTCACTGTTGTACGTGATGGAGAACGGCGCCTCGGCCGAGATTTCGGTGGTCGGAAACGAAGGCTTGATCGGCGTTGCAGTCTTCATGGGCGGTGAAAGCACACCCAGTCGTGCCGTTGTGCAAAGTGCCGGGCATGCCTATCGCTTACCCGGCCAGCAACTCAAGGACGAGTTCAACCGCCATGAAGAGATGCTGATGCTGATGCTGCGCTACACACAGGCACTGATCACGCAAATGGCCCAGACGGCGGTGTGCAATCGCCACCACGCCATCGACCAGCAACTGTGCCGCTGGCTGCTCTTGTCGCTCGATCGCCTACCAGGCAATGAACTGATCATGACCCAGGAATTGATCGCCAACATGCTGGGTGTACGACGCGAAGGCGTGACCGACGCTGCCGGCAAGCTCCAGCGGCTGGGGGTCATCGAATACAGTCGGGGACATATCAAGATCCTGGACAGGACTCGTCTGGAGGAGCTGAGTTGCGAATGCTACGCCGTGGTCAAAAGAGAAACCGAACGATTGCAGCCTTACTTTCCATGTCCAAGCGCCCCATGAAGGTGTCCGAAAGGGGGCGTTGGGTCGATGGAGGAGGCTCAGAGCATATCAGAGGCAGGCAATCCTTCAGTGGCCACGCGCCGTGCCCGGGCCACGCCCCAATCCAGCGCCCTGCTCATCGACTCACCAGGACGTGCATCGTAGGCCTCCTCATGAATGGCCATACCGCGTGGTGGATATACCCCGATGAACATCTGAGTGCTACGGAGCCGCTGCAAAAATAGCCAACAGCCCGTAGCCTTGGCACACTGAGCATCTTCAACCCCCCCCTCTCCGTGAGCCTGTTACGCGCGTGCAGAAGACCTTCTCCGAACTCGAATACACCGGCAAGAAAAAGCAGACTCGTCGCGACCGCTTCTTGGCTGACCTTGAACAGCTGGTGCCCTGGGCACAACTTGAGGCGCAAGTGGCTCCATTCTATAGCGGCACCACAGGCAAGCGCGGGCGCCCGGCGATCGGGTTGTCGCGCATGCTGCG
>Ga0308156_1001882_pt1 | contig 21291 bp, 19 predicted proteins | sample PhyAR2_FD_201041 | JGI IMG/M metagenome (GOLD analysis project Ga0308156, IMG submission 201041) | Phyllosphere microbial communities from UC Gill Tract Community Farm, Albany, California, United States - DLSL A.R2 | ecosystem: Host-associated > Plants > Phyllosphere > Unclassified | place: USA... | reverse complement strand
GCGGAACTCGTCTCGCGGCCCCTCGAGCGCGACCCGGTGCGACAGCGACCCCTGAGCGGCTAGCTGCGCGGCGCGGCCGATGCGGTCGAGCGGCGCCAGCATGCGTCCGGCGATGATCCACCCGCCGGCCAGGCCGAGCGCGAGCAGCACGAGCATCGCCGCGGCGGCGGCCGGGATGAACGCGCGGATCAGGTCGGACCGGTTCGGCACGAACAGGCCGCTCTCGGTGGAGAACTGCACATCGGGCACATACCGCAGCAGGTAGAAAGCGACCGCGACGAGCAGTCCGACCCCGGTCACGACGACCACGGCCGCATAGCTCAGGGTGAGCTTGCCGCGGGCGCTCATGCCGCGCCGTCGGGGCGGACGGGTCGGGTCAGCCATCGGCATCCGCTCCGATGCGGTACCCGACACCCGGCACCGTGAGGATGAGTCCGGGTTCTCCCAGCCGCTTGCGCAGCGATGAGACCGTGATGCGCACGGCGTTCGTGAACGGGTCGGCGTTCTCGTCCCACGCGCGCTCGAGCAACTCCTCGGCGCTCACCACTCCGCCGTCGGCGTCGATGAGAACCTCGAGCACCGCGAACTGCTTGCGCGTGAGGGCGACATACCGTCCGTCGCGGAAGACCTCGCGGCGGAACGGATCGAGCCGCAGCCCCGCCACCTCGAGCACGGGCGGGCGCGCCCGCTGGCGTCGGCGGTCGAGGGCGCGCAGGCGCAGCACCAGCTCCCGCAGCTCGAACGGCTTGGTCAGGTAGTCGTCCGCGCCGATCTCGAATCCGCTCGCCTTGTCGTCGAGGCGGTCAGCGGCCGTGAGCATGAGGATCGGGATGCCGCTGCCGGACGCCACGATCGAGCGGGCCACGTCGTCGCCCGAGGGACCGGGGATGTCGCGGTCGAGAACGGCCAGGTCGTACGAGTTGATGCGGAGCAGCTCGAGAGCCGTGTCGCCGTCGCCGGCGATGTCGGCCGCGATCGCCTCGAGGCGCAGCCCGTCGCGCACGGCCTCCGCCAGGTACGGCTCGTCCTCGACGATCAGCACGCGCACGGCAGGACTCCCATGTGCTCAGAGCTTACGCATCCGCGCATATCGGGAGCGTATGCAAAAGCGCATACGCCCTCGCAACAGGCCCCCTTCTTGACTGGGCACATGAACTCACGCACTGCCTTCACCCGTCCCGGCGTCGTCGCGGCCGTCGCCGTCCTGATGCTCATGGGGCTCATCGTCGGATCCCTCGTGCTGCTCGGGCAGCAGTCGGATGCGGTCGCGGCGCCGCCCGTCACGCGCGAGGCACTCGGCGATGCCGACGGGGTCATCCGCGCCGAGGGGGCCGTGTCGGTGTTCGACGACGTGCCCGCTGTCTCGAACCTCGACTCCGACCTGCTCGCGGCCGTGCGCGCCGCGGCCGACGCCGCCGCGCAGGACGGCGTGCCCATGCACGTCAACAGCGGATGGCGCTCGGCCGCGTACCAGCAGGTGCTGCAGCAGGAGGCGGTGGAGCAGTACGGGTCTGCCGAGGAGGCCGCGCGCTGGGTCGCGACGCCGGAGAACTCCGAGCACGTCTCGGGCGATGCGGTCGATCTCGGCCCGCTCACGGCGCAGGACTGGCTCGCGCAGCGCGGCGCCGAGTTCGGCCTCTGCCAGATCTACGCGAACGAGCGCTGGCACTTCGAGCTGCGACCGGCGGCCGCGGCGAACGGCTGCCCGGTCATGTACGACAACCCGACGACCGACCCGAGGACCCAGCGCTGAGTCCGCGAGAGGCGGTCGTCAGAGCCGGTCGACGCCCGTGACCGTGACGACGGCCGCGCCCTCCTCATCGGAGGCGGCGAGATCGACCGTGGCCGAGATGCCCCAGTCGTGATCTCCCGCGGGGTCGTCGAGGATCTGACGCACGGTCCACTCGGTGGCGCCCTCGGTGAGGAGGAGCAGCTGCGAACTGCGCGCGTTCGCCCCGGTGAGGATCTCGTCGTGGTCGGCGAAGTAGCCGTCGAGCGCGTCGGACCAGGCATCCGCGCCGAAGGACGGATCCAGCTCCGCGAGGGCGGCGACGTCTTCGCGGGCCGCGAGCTGCACCCGACGGAACAGCTCGTTGCGCACGAGCGTGCGGAAGGCACGCACGTTCGAGGTCAGGCGCTTCGGGGCGGGCGGGACGATCGGCTCGTCGTCGGGGTCCTGCAGCACTCCGTTCACGAGCTCCTCCCACTCGTCGAGCAGGCTCGAGTCGACCTGGCGCACGAGCTCGCCGAGCCACTCGATCAGGTCGCGCAGATCCTCGTCCTTCAGCTCTTCGGGGATCGTCTGCGAGGCCGCGCGATAGGCGTCGGAGAGGTAGCGCAGCACCACCCCCTCGGAGCGCGCGATCTTGTAGAACGCGACGTATTCCCCGAACGACATGGCCCGCTCGTACATGTCGCGCACGACCGATTTCGGATGCAGTTCGAAGTCGCGGATCCACGGCTGCGCGGCGCTGAACGTCTCGAACGCGGCCGTCAGCAGCTCGTCGAGCGGCTTCGGATACGTGATCTCCTCGAGCAGCTCCATGCGCTCGTCGTACTCGATGCCCTCGCGCTTCATGGCGGCGACGGCCTCGCCGCGCGCCTGGAACTCCTGCTGGCCGAGGATGGCTCGCGGGTCGTCGAGCGTCGATTCGACGATCGAGATCATGTCGAGGGCGTACGAGCCGGTTCCCGTGCCCGCGGCCGGGTCGGGGTCGAGCAGCTCGAATGCCGCGAGGGCGAACGGCGACAGCGGCTGGTTCAGGGCGAAGTTCGGCTGCAGATCGACCGTGAGGCGGATCTCCCCGTCATCCGTCTGCTCGACGACGCCCGATTCGAGCAGCGTGCGGTAGATGCCGATCGCGCGCAGCGCGAGCTCGCGCTGCCTCTTGCGCGGCTCATGGTTGTCATATACCAGCGCACGCATATTTCCGAAGACGTCGCCGCCCCGGCCGATCACGTTGAGCATCATCGCGCTCGTGATCTGCATGTGCGAGGTCAGCGTCTCGGGCTCGGCGTCGATCAGCTTGCGGAACGACGGCTCGCCCCACGACACGAACCCGTCCGGCGCCTTCTTGCGGATGATCTTGCGCTTCTTCTTCGGGTCGTCGCCCGCCTTCTTGACGGCCGCGATGTTCTCGCTCTCGTGCTCCGGCGCCTGCGCGACGACGGTGCCGGCGGTGTCGAAGCCGGCTCGCCCCGCGCGGCCCGCGATCTGGTGGAACTCGCGGGCGCTGAGCTGTCGCATCCGGGTGCCGTCGAACTTGGTGAGAGCGGTGAAGAGCACGGTGCGGATGGGCACGTTGATGCCGACGCCGAGGGTGTCGGTGCCGCAGATCACGCGCAGCAGGCCCCGCTGGGCGAGCTGCTCGACGAGGCGCCGGTACTTCGGCAGCATCCCCGCGTGGTGCACGCCGATGCCCGCGCGGAGGAACCGCGAGAGGGTCTTGCCGAACGCGGTGGTGAAGCGGAATCCGCCGATCAGAGCCGCGATCTCGTCGCGCTGCTCGCGGGTGGCGACCTTCGTGCTCGACAGCGCCTGTGCCCGCTCCATCGCGGCCGCCTGCGAGAAGTGCACGACGTAGACCGGCGCCTGGCCGGTCGCGAGCAGGTCGTCGATCGTCTCGTGGATCGGCGTCGTCTCATAGAAGAAGTGCAGGGGCACCGGACGCTCGACGCCCGTGACGGATGCCGTGTCGCGGCCGGTTCTGCGCGTCAGATCGCTCGAGAGCTGCGACACGTCGCCGAGCGTCGCCGACATGAGGATGAACTGCGCCTGCGGCAGCTCGAGCAGCGGCACCTGCCACGCCCACCCGCGGTCGGGGTCGGCGTAGAAGTGGAACTCGTCCATCACGACCTGGTGCACCGCGGCCTCCGTGCCCTGGCGCAGGGCGAGGTTCGCGAGGATCTCGGCGGTGCAGCAGATGATCGGAGCATCCGGGTTGACCGAGGAGTCGCCCGTGATCATGCCGACGTTCGCGGCGCCGAACACGTCGACGAGAGAGAAGAACTTCTCGCTCACGAGCGCCTTGATGGGGGCCGTGTAATACGAGCGGCGGCCCTCGACCAGGGCGGCGAAGTGGGCGCCCACCGCGACGAGCGACTTGCCGGTGCCGGTGGGGGTCGACAGGATCAGGTTGTTGCCCGAGACGATCTCGATGACCGCCTCGTCCTGCGCCGGGTAGAGGCTGATTCCCGTCGACTCCGCCCATTCCACGAACGCCGTGTACACGGCATCCGCATCGGATCCGTCGGTCAGCGTGGTCGGGTCGAGGATCGCAGGCATGGTCTGTCGATCATCCCACCTCGTTCCGCGTTCGAATCGCGCGAATGACCCGATGTGCCGTGAAGATGCGGTCAGTTGCGTGATTCGAAAGGCCGAGACTCAGACCGAGGTCGCGGCGCGCAGCGCGATGCGGATCATGTCGCCGAAGGTCTGCTCGCGCTCCTGCGCGGTCGTCTCCTCGCCCGTGACGATGTGGTCGGACACGGTGCAGATCGCGAGGGCGCGGCGTCCGTGGAACGCGGCGAGGGTGTACAGGCCCGCTGCCTCCATCTCGACCCCGAGCGCGCCGTGCTTCACGAACGGCTCGGTGAGCTCGGGGCGGGTGCTGTAGAACTGGTCGCTCGAGAAGAGCAGCCCGACGTGCACGGCCGAGTCCAGCGGCTCGGCCTCGCTCGCCTCGACGGCCGCACGCAGCAGCCCGAAGTCGGCGACGGGGGCGTAGTCGAGGCCGTGGAAGCGCACCCGGTTGATGCCCGAATCCGTGCAGGCGCCGTTCGCGATGATGATGTCTCGGACCTTCAGCTTCTCGGTCAGCGCACCGCAGGACCCGACGCGCACGATGGTCTGCACGCCATACTCCTCGAACAGCTCGCTGGCATAGATCGCCATCGAGGGCTGGCCCATCCCCGACCCCTGCACCGAGATGCGGTGGCCCTCCCACGTGCCGGTGTAGCCGAGCATGCCGCGGGTCTCGGAGTACAGCTCGGCGTCGTCGAGGAAGGTCTCGGCGATCCACTTCGCTCGCAGCGGGTCGCCGGGGAACAGGACGATGGGGGCGATCTGACCGGGCGCTGCGGCGATGTGCGTGCTCATGCACTCAGCGTACTGACGCCGCCGATGGGGGAACCGAGGAGGATGCTCAGCCCTCGCGACGCCGCACGATCTCGCCGATCCACGCGGGCGCGAAGGGCGAGGTGCAGCCGGGCGCGGTGGGGTAGTCGGCCAGCACCTGCAGGCGTTCGCCGATCTCCAGAGCCCTGGCGCGCAGCTCCGGGTGGAAGATGCCGATGTTCGCGAGCGTCTCGTTCATCGACCACTGCAACCGCTTCGGAGCATCCTTCAGGTCGCGTTCGATCAGGTCGAGCAGGTGGTCGAGGTCGAGGCCGTCGGCGTCCTTCGCGACGCGCACGGTCGTGAGCGACCAGGCCGCGGCGGCCACGGTCGGGTCGGCGTCGTCGAACCAGCGCAGACGCAGCTCCTCGGCGAGCGGTGACTTCTTGGCCACGTAGTTCACGAACCAGTCGTTGACCTTGGGAGGGCGGGTCTCTCGCAGCATCGCGTCGAGCTCGTCGGCGGTGAACCCGCGGGGCCTGCAGATCAGCAGCGCGAGAAGGCGCGGGCCGGTCTCGCCCGTCGCCCAGAGCTCCTTCGCGAGGCGCTGATCCGTCTTGATGCGCTTGGCCACCCCGCGGAGACGGCTGAGGTTCATGCCGTGATCGTCGCCGCGCTTCTCGTTCGCGGCGCGCATCTTCGGATCCTCGATCGCGGCCAGCTCGGCCAGGGCTTCGGCGACGGTCATGTCGGACATGTCACCAGGGTAGGCCTCGTCCCGCTCTCGTGCTCAGTCCTCGTCGACGAGCTCGCCGCGGATGCGCCGGAGGTCCTCCATGAGCGATCCGATCAGGATCCAGTGCGTCGATGCCGGGGGTCGGATGACGAGCGGCGCCGTGAGCGCGGGGATCACGGAGGTGAGCGTGTCGGGTTCCGGCGCCACGTCGGCGATCTGCACGGCCAGCCGTACGTCATGACCGGCTCGGCGCAGCTGCTCGGCGATCGCCGCGACGGCCGGCTCCTGTCCGATCGAGTCGTCGTAGTGGTCGAAGTATGCGCGGGTCATGCCGATCGTCTGCGTCACGATCGGCGAGAGGCGTTCGAGCAGCGCGCGCATCTCGACGAGCTCCTCGCGATGCGTGGACCGCCTCGGGTTCAGGGTGAGCGACTCCTCGCCCGCGTCGATCGAGGCCTCGGCGGCATCCTTCATGGGTCTCAACAGCCGCGCCTCGAGCATCATCTCCTGCAGCCTGGCCGGCGTCTGCGGTTCGGGCAGGGCGTCGGCCAGCCGGTCGAGGCTCGCGGCGAGCTCCTTGCCGAGCAGTCCGAGATCGCGGCGGGCGGGAGCGACGAGCACCGGTGGCACGATCAGCGCGTTCACCACGATGCCGATGGCCACCCCGATCAGGGTCTCGACGATGCGCGCGAGAGCGTAGTCGGGTGTCGACCCCAGAGCGAGCACGAGCATCGCCGAGATCGCGACCTGGTTGCCGGTGCCGGGAGTGGCGCGGAGCGCCCAGGCGACGAGCATCGCCACCACGATCGCGAGCAGCACGATCCAGCTCGGCGACCCCAGCAGCAACCCGAGCAGCACGGCGATCACGACGCCGACGATCACCCCGATGCTGCGCTCGAGCGCCTTCGACAGCGACTGGTTGACGCTGGGCTGCACGACGAGGAGTGCGGCGATCGCCGCGAACACGGGCAGCTGCCCCGGCACGACCCATCCGGCGAGCAGCCACGCGGCGATCGTCGCCGCGGCGGACTTCACCACCTGCAGCAGGGATGAGCGCTTCGAGGCGCGGATCGCGGCATGGATGCGCATGCCGACAACGCTACTCGCGAAGCGCTGTCGGGAAGCGCCCCTGCTCGGTCGAGAAGTCAACCCCATCGCCAACGTCCTCGGGCGGGCGCTGAATGGGATGACACGAACGACGAGCAGTGAGGAGCATCACATGGTGCAGATCATCGAGACCATCGACGTCCACGTTCCCATCGACGTCGCCTACAACCAGTGGACCCAGTTCGAGAGCTTCCCCCAGTTCCTCGACGAGGTCGAGTCGATCGTCCAGATCGACGACACGCACAACCGGTGGACCGTGAAGGTCGGCGGCGCGACGCGCGAGTTCGACGCCGAGATCACCGAGCAGCACCCCGACGAGCGCATCGCCTGGCACAGCCTCGGCGGCGACACTGAGCACGCGGGCGTCGTGACATTCCACAAGATCGAAGACCTCACCACGCGAGTGACCGTGCAGATCGACTGGGAGCCCGAGGGGCTCCTCGAGAAGGTCGGCGCACTCGTGGGTGCGGGTTCGCACGCGGTGAAGAAGGACCTCAAGAACTTCAAGGTGTTCATCGAGAAGCACGGCGCCGAGACCGGCGCCTGGCGCGGTGACGTGAAGGCCTGACATCGTCAGGCGAGAGGTCCGAACGGCGGTCGTCCCCGTCGCCGTTCGGGCCTCGTTCTCTGTGTGCAGGGCGGCGCGCATCGGCCGGGGGCTAGGGCGGTGGGGCGCGCGAAGATAGGGCATCCTCCCGATGTCGACGGCGTACCTCAGAGCGGAGTGTGGAGACATCCCAACCGAGGAGATGTCATGTACGAGCACCCCTACCTCGCCTACACGGTGAGCGAGCACGACCAGGAGCAGATCCGGCGGGCCGCCGATCGCCGGTTCTTCCTCGAGGAGCACGCCGATCAGATCGTGCCGCGCGCCGCGGGGCGGGTCCGCCTGCTCGGTCGACGGATGCTGCGCGCCCTCACCGGCTCGCCCGCCCGTGCGCTCGCCGAGACTCCGTCCGATGGGAGGACGGCGGATGCGTCGCCCTCGGCCGCGAGGGGCCTGCCCGCCGGGTGCGAGCCGGCCCCGGCACGGTGAGTCCCGCGCCGCTGGCCACAGGCGCGCAGAGAGTCTCCGACGTCAGAGGGGCGCAGAGAGTCTCCGACGTCAGAGGGGCGCAGCGCGTCTCCGATCGCAGAGGGTCGCAGAGCGTCCGTGATGTCGGAGGGGAGTGGGACGATGAGGGTATGCCCCCGTCCGCCCCGAGTGCTGCGATGGTCGGCCGCGAGGCCGAGCTCGCCGTCGTGCGCGGACTCTTCGAGCGGGCGGTCGACGGCACTCCCGCCGCGGTTCTCATCGAGGGTGAGGCGGGCATCGGCAAGTCCCGGCTGCTGCGCGAGTTCGGCGACGAGATCGCGACCCGCGCCGACGTGCATGTCGGGTGGTGTCTCGACCTCGGTGCCTCGCGCACGCCCTTCGGACCCCTCACCGGCATCCTGCGCTCGATCGTGGCGCGCCTGGGCGCCGATCGTGTGCGCGACGAACTGGGCGTCGGGGTCGAGGGGCTGGGCATGCTCCTTCCGGAGCTCAACCCGACCGACCGCTCCCAGACCAGTCCCGATCGGCTGCGCGATGCGATCGCCGCGCTCATCGAGGCCGCAGCCGCGCATGCGCCTCAGGTGCTCGTCGTCGAAGATCTGCATTGGGCCGACGAGTCGACGCTCGCGCTGCTCTCCTACCTCCTGCGCGCGCTGGCTCGCGGCCGCATCCTGCTCGTGCTCACGTGCCGCAGCGACGATGTGCGCCGCGGCGATGCGGTGAGCCGCTTCATCGGCGAGTCCACCCGCGCCCGTCTGCTCGAGCGGGTCGCGGTCGAGCGTCTCGAGGCGTCGGCCGTGCGGCAGCTCGCCGAAGCGATCACGGGCGAGCCGCTCAGCGACGCCGCGCTCGACCGCATCCACGAGCGGGCAGAGGGCGTGCCGTTCTTCGTCGAGGAGCTCGCCGGATGCTCGGCCGGACCGCTGCCCGGTTCTCTGCGCGACCTGCTGCTCGCTCGGTTCGATCGACTGGGAGACGACGCGCGGCGGGTCGTGCAGGTCGTGTCGGGAGCCGAGCGTCCCCTGACCCACCGCCTCGTCACGCGGCTCGCGGGGCTGCCCGAGGACCGGCTCGACGAGGGCATCCGCGAGGCGACGCTGAGCGGCATCCTGGTGGTGATCGACGAGGACTATCGCTTCCGTCATGCGCTGCTGCGAGAGGCGGTGCACGACGATCTTCTGCCCGGCGAGAGGGCGCGCCTGCACCGGGCCTACGCCGAGGCCCTCGAGGCCGACGACTCCGGCGGCGCGGATCCCGCTGCGCTCGCGTACCACTGGCAGCTCGCACAGGACGACCGTCGGGCGCTCGCCGCGGCCGTGACGGCGATGCTCGATGCCAAGTCGCGCTTCGCCTTCGCCAGCGCGGCGCGCTTCGGCGAGCTCGCGCTCGACCTGTGGATCCAGGTGCCCGACGCGGCGAGCGTCGTCGGCGTCGAGCGGCTCGAGCTGCTGCGCACCCTCGGTTCGGTGCTGCGCAACGCCGGAGACGGAGAGCGAGCGCTCGCCGTGGTCACTCTCGCGCTCGACGAGGTCGACCCCGAGACGGTCGACCCGCGCATGCACGCACGGCTGCTGCGTGACAGGGCCTACTACCTGATGAACCTCGGCCGAGCCGGGTCGATCCCTGTGCTCGAGCGGGCGCTGGCCACTCTCGAGGGGCGGGTCGACGACGACCGCCTGCGCGCGTCGATCCTCAATCAGCTCGCGAGCAGGCACATGATCGCGGGACGCCTCGTCGAGGCGGTCGCCCTGGCCACAGAGGCGGGGGAGCGCGCTCGACGCGCCGGATCCGACGACGAGCAGTCGATCGCCGCGAACGTCCGCGGCGGTGCCCTGGCCCATCTCGGCGATCTCGACGCCGGGCACCGGGAGTACGCGCTGGCGCTCCGGCTGGCGAAGGGCACGAACGCCGAGATGCGGTATCGGGTCAACTACTCCGACCTGCTCGGGCTGCTGGGGCGGTACACAGACGCGATCCGCGTCGCCGAAGACGGCCTGGCTCCCGCCAGAGCCTTCGGCGTCGAACGCACGACGGGTGCGCTGATGACGCAGAACATGGCGGTGCCGCTGCTCGAGCGTGGCGAGGTCGAGCAGGTCGAGGAGATCCTCGCGCGCGAACTCGCGCAGCGCACCCTGCGCATCTCGCACATGTACTCGACGATGACGCGCGTCCGGGTGCTCTCCTGGCGGGGCAGACACGACGAGGCGGCCGAGATCCTGCGCGAGTGGCATCCGTCGTTCGAAGAGACCGGCCGGGTCGAGCGCCAGATCTGGTACGACGAGGTCATGATGCGCGTGGCGGTCGCCGAGGGCGGTGGCGACCTCGCCCGTGCGCTCGACGAGATCAGGCGGATGCTCGCCGACGACGGGCCGGTGTTCCTGCATCAGCGACGGCTCCTGCTCGAGGCGGGGTGGATGATCGCCGAGCTCCGCGCCTCGGGGGCCGACGTGGGCGACGCGGTCGACGAGGTGCGCGCCGCCTGGGTCGGCCAGCCGACCCAGCTGCTCGACGACGCCTGGGGGAGGATCCTGGATGCCTTCCTCTCGCCGTCGATCTCGACGATGCGGGCCGCGGTCGACCTCGCCGATCACGACGATGTTCCCGTGACCTTCCGTGTGTCCACGCGCCTCGCGCTCGCGCGGCTGCTCGTCGACGCCGGGGACCGCACGGCCGCAGCCCCCGTGCTCGCCGATGCGCTGCGCGAGGCCGAACGCCTCGGTCACGTGCCGCTCACTCGGATCGTCGGTGCCTTCTCTGCGGCGTCCGGCCTCGCGGCGGTCTCCGCGACCGTGCATTCCGCCGACTCCGACCCGCTCACGGCGCGCGAGGGGCAGGTCCTGGCGCTGATCGCCGAGGGTCTCAGCAACCGCCAGATCGGCGAGCGCCTCTTCATCAGCGCCAAGACCGTGAGCGTGCACGTGTCCGCCGTGCTGCGCAAACTCGGTGTCAGCACGCGCACAGAAGCGGCCGTGATCAAGAAGAAGTCCGAGTTCATGGCCAGCGGTCAGCATGCCGTGCTACGTTGAGAGAGCGCGTATGTCGGACGTTCCGACACGGCGTGGGCCGCGCAAGCGGCCGTTTGAAAACAGAAAGTAGAAAACACATGGCCACTGGCACTGTGAAATGGTTCAACGCGGAAAAGGGCTTCGGCTTCATCGCTCCCGATGACGGCACGGACGACCTCTTCGCCCACTACTCGGCAATCACCGGCTCCGGTTTCAAGGAGCTTCGTGAGAACCAGAAGGTCGAATTCGACGCTGAGCGTGGCCCCAAGGGCATGCAGGCGGCGAACATCCGCGCTCTCTGAGCGCGCGCTGACTTCCTGAAGCCGGCCGGATCCTCACGGATCCGGCCGGCTTTCTGTGTACCCGGGGTCGACAGCGCTCCGCGCCGGGATGCGGGGTCGAAAGCGCACCGGAATCGCGGTTCTCCGGTGCTTTTCCGACCCCGCACGCGCGGCGGGTGCGGGTGCGGTGCGCTTCTGGCCCCGCACGCCCCGCCGAGGAGGACGAACGGCGGTCGGAGCTCGGGGCCTGGATCTCGAGATGAGGCATGCCTAACTTTCTGTTAGATTAGGCCAGGCTTACCAAAGCCTTGGCGCCTCTCCGCGCCGCACCCCCACCCGAACCCGAAGGGACCGCCTGTGCGCACTTCCCGTCTTCTCGCCGCCGTCGGCACGGCTGCCGCGCTCGCCCTGAGCCTCGCAGCCTGCGCGACGCCCGCCGCCGACACCGGCTCCGACTCCGCCGCGGGCAACCCGGCCGACGACAGCGCCTTCCCCGTCACGATCGAGCACGTGTACGGCGAGACCACGATCGAGGAGAAGCCCGAGCGCGTCGCGACCCTCGCGTGGGCCAACCACGAGGTCCCGCTGGCCCTCGGCATCGTGCCGGTCGGCATGAGCAAGGCCACGTGGGGTGACGACGACGACAACGGCATCCTGCCCTGGGTCGAGGAGAAGCTCGAGGAGCTCGGCGGCGAGGAGCCCGTGCTGTTCGACGACGGCGACAGCATCGACTACGAGGCCGTGGCCGACACCGCGCCCGACGTGATCCTCGCGTCGTACTCGGGCCTGACGCAGGAGCAGTACGACCAGCTCTCGAAGATCGCTCCCGTCGTCGCGTACCCCGGCGTCGCGTGGGGAACGACCGTCGACGAGATGGTCGAGATGAACGCGAAGGCGCTGGGCCTCGAGGCTGAGGGCGAGGCTCTGATCGAGGAGCTGAAGACCGAGGGCGAGGCCGCACTCGAGGAGAACAGCATCCTCAAGGACAAGAAGGTCCTGTTCGCCTACGTCGACCCGACCGACCTGAGCCAGATCGGCTACTACACGGCCGCGGACACGCGCCCCGGCTACCTGCACGACAACCTGGGGCTCCCGCTCCCGGAGATCGTCGAGGAGAACGCCGACAGCGAGGAGTTCTACCTCTCCGTCAGCTCCGAGCAGGCCGACAAGTTCGCCGACGTCGACGTGTTCGTGACCTACGGAGACGAGTCGCTCATCGCGACCCTGCAGGCCGACCCGCTGCTGTCGAAGATCCCGGCGATCGCCGAGGGCCGCATCGCGATCCTTCCCGACGCCACCCCGATCGCGGCCTCGGCGAACCCGTCGCCGCTGTCGATCCCGTGGGGTCTCAGCGACTACCTCGCCCTTCTGGCAGCACCGCTCGCGCAGTGATCCCAGGCGTCACCGCCTGATCTGACCACTCGTGACCGCTGTCACCGTCCCCACGCCGGGCACCGCAGACCTGCGGCGTCCGGCGTGGGCGCGCACCCTCTGGCTCCTCGCAGGAGTCGGGGTGCTGCTCGTGCTCTGCATCCTGTCGGTCTGCTTCGGCGTGCGCGCCGTGAGCATCGACGACATCTTCGCCGCCCTCGCGGGGCAGGATGACACGCTGGCCCAGGCCGCGATCATCAAGCGCCTCCCTCGCACGGTGCTCGCGCTCCTGATCGGCGCCGCACTCGCGCTCTCCGGGGCGACGATGCAGGCCGTCACGCGCAACCCGATCGCCGACCCCGGCATCCTCGGCGTCTCGAACGGCGCCTCGCTCGCCGTGGTGCTCGGACTCGCCTTCGTCGGCCTGACGAACCCCTACGGGCAGATGGCGCTCGCGATCGCCGGCGCCGCCGTCGCCGCGACCTTCGTCTACACCGTCGGATCGCTCGGGCGCGGCGGTGCGACCCCCCTCAAACTCGCCCTGGCGGGAGCCGCGACCTCCGCCGCCTTCGCCTCACTGATCAGTGCCATCATGCTGCCCCGTGTCGACCTGCTGCAGGCCTTCCAGTCGTGGCAGATCGGCGGCGTGGGCGGAGCCGAATGGCCGCGCATCGCCATCACCGCTCCCGTGCTCGCCCTCGGTGCGCTCATCTGCGTCGCGAGCGCCCGGGGCATGAACTCGCTCGCGCTGGGCGACGACATGGCCAAGGGGCTCGGCGAGCATGTGTTCCGCACCCGTCTGATGTCGGCGCTCGGTGCCGTGATCCTCGCGGGTGCCGCCACCGCCATCGCCGGTCCGATCGGATTCGTCGGACTCGTCATCCCGCACGTCTGCCGGATGCTCATCGGCACCGACCACCGCTGGCTGCTGCCGTTCTCGGCGCTGGCGGGAGCCGCGCTGCTGCTCGCGAGCGACATCATCGGCCGCGTCATCGCGCCCTCGTCGGAGGAGATCCAGGTGGGGATCATCACCGCGATCATCGGCGCCCCGTTCTTCATCTGGATCGTGCGTCGCACGAAGGTGCGTGAACTGTGAGCATCATGAACCGTCTCGCCCGCTCGCAGACGACGCCGCCGGCCGCCGGCAGCGCGCAGGTCGCCGCCGTCATCGCCGGTCGTCGCGCCCGCCATCGCCGGCACGCGACGGCGACGATCGTGCTCGGTGCGCTGCTGCTCGGCCTGTTCACGGTGGCGCTCATGATCGGCAACACGTTCTACTCGATCGATGAGGTCGTCCGCGTGCTCCTCGGTCAGACCGTGCCCGGCGCCTCGTTCACGGTCGGCGAGCTTCGTCTGCCGCGCGCGGTGCTCGCGATCCTCACCGGCCTCGCGTTCGGCATGGCGGGCGTGACGTTCCAGACGCTGCTGCGCAATCCGCTCGCGTCGCCCGACATCATCGGCCTGTCGAACGGCGCGGGCGCCGCGGCCGTCGTCGGCATCGTCGTGCTCTCGCTCAACGGTCCGGTCGTCTCGCTGTTCGCACTCGGCGGCGCGCTCGTGACCGCAGCGGTCATCTACCTGCTGTCGATCAAGAACGGCTTCGCCGGCACCAGGCTCATCCTGATCGGAATCGGCATCGCGGCGATGCTGCAGAGCGTGACGTCGTACATCCTGTCGCGCGCTGCGAGCTGGGACATCCAGACGGCGATGCAGTGGCTGACCGGCAGCCTGAACAACGCCTCCTGGGAGCGCGTCGCACCGCTCGCGATCGCCGCGGCCGTCATCGTGCCGCTCATGCTCTCGCAGGGACGTGCTCTCGGGGCGATGCAGCTCGGCGACGACTCGGCATCGGGGCTCGGCGTGCGCGTCACCGCCACGCGCCTGCTGTTCATCCTCGGAGCTGTCGCGCTGCTTGCCTTCGCGACCGCCGCCACCGGCCCGATCGCGTTCGTCGCGTTCATGGCCGGTCCGGTCGCCGCGCGCATCACCGGACCGGGGGCCAATCTCCTGGTGCCGAGCGCGTTCGTCGGCGCCGTGCTCGTGCTGGCGAGCGACCTGATCGGACAGTTCGCCCTCGGCGCGCGGTACCCGGTCGGCGTGATCACGGGCGTGCTCGGCGCCCCGTACCTCATCTATCTGCTCATCCGCACCAACCGCTCGGGAGGCTCCCTGTGACCGAGGCGCACACCCTGACCGCTGAATCGGTCACGCTCGCCTACGGCGACCGCACCATCATCGAGAACCTCGACCTCCGGGTCGCGCCGGGCAGGATCACGACGATCGTCGGCGCGAACGGATGCGGCAAGTCGACGCTGCTGCGCTCGCTGGCGCGCCTGCTCTCGCCCACCGCCGGGCAGGTCGTGCTCGACGGCAAGTCCGTGCATTCGCGCCCGACCAAGGAGGTCGCCCGCGTGCTGGGCCTGCTGCCGCAGTCGCCGATCGCGCCCGAGGGCATCGCCGTCGCCGATCTGGTGGGTCGCGGTCGGCATCCGCATCAGAAGGTCCTGTCGCGCTGGAGCGCCCACGACTACGAGGTCGTCGCGGATGCTCTGGCGGCCACCGGCACCACCGAGCTCGCCGACCGCAGCGTCGACGAGCTCTCGGGGGGCCAGCGCCAGCGCGTGTGGATCGCGATGGCGCTCGCGCAGGAGACCGACATCCTGCTGCTCGACGAGCCCACGACGTTCCTCGACGTCGCGCACCAGGTCGAGGTGCTCGACCTGCTCACCGACCTGAGCGAATCGCGCGGCACGACGATCGTCATGGTGCTGCACGACCTCAATCTCGCCGCGCGCTATTCCGACGAACTCGTCGCCATGAAGGACGGCCGCGTGCACGTGGCCGGCGCTCCGCACGACGTCGTGACCGCGCAGCACGTCGAAGAGGTCTTCGGCCTCGCGAACCAGATCACCATCGACCCGGTCTCCGGCAAGCCGATGGTCACCCCGATCGGAAGGCATCATGTCCGCTGAGACCACCACCGAACGCCCCACCTACGTGCTGGCTCGCGCCGAGGTGCGCGGGGTCGAACGCGTCTCGCCGAACTTCGTGCGCGTCACGTTCGGCGGCGACGACCTGGGCGACTTCGGCACCCCCGGCGACGTGTTCGACTCACGCATCAAGATCGTCTTCCCGCCGGCATCCGGCATCCTTCCCGACCTCGACCGCTCGACCGGCGACTGGTGGGGGTCGTTCCTCGCCGTGCCCGAGGCGGACCGCGGCTCGATGCGCACGTACTCGGTGCGCGACCTGCGCGCGACCGAGGAGGGCACCGAGCTCGACGTCGACTTCGTGCTGCACCTGGCGCCCGGTCTCACCGGGCCGGCGTCGCGCTGGGCCGATGCGGCGGCCGTCGGTCAGGAGCTGTTCATCGTCGGACCGCGACGGGGAGTGCCCGCCTCCGCCCATGGTGGCGCCGAGTACGAACCGGGCTCGGCCGCATCGGTCGTGCTGGCCGGCGATGAGACGGCGGCCCCGGCGATCGCCCGCATCCTCGAAGATGCTCCGCGCGACCTGCGCGGCGTGGCCTTCATCGAGGTGCCGTCTCCCGCCGACGTCCTGCGCATCGACGCGCCCGAGGGCGTCGAGGTGCACTGGCTGCCGCGTGATCTCGGCGAGCCCCATGGCGTGCGGCTGATCCCCGCCGTGCTCGGATACCTGGGCGACGCGGATGCCGGCGAGCAGATCGACGTGAAGGACATCGAGTCCGAGGACCTGCTCTGGGAGACGCCCGACTACTCGGGTCTCGGCGAGGAGATCGCGGCGACGGATGCTCCCGCGGAACGGTACTTCTGGATCGCCGGCGAGAGCGGCGTGGTCACCACGCTGCGCCGTCACCTGGTGAAGGACCTCGGCGTCGACCGCGGTCAGGTCGCCTTCATGGGCTACTGGCGCCACGGCGTCGCCATGCGCGGCTGAGGCGCGTCTCCTCCGGCGGTCCGGCCAGTGTCTTCGCGAGCTGGTGGTCGGCGTACGGCGATGCGGAGAAGGGCTCCACGGGCTCATAGCCGAGTCGTCGGTAGAGCCGATGTGCGTCGGTGAGATCCTCGCGAACGGTCAGCCTCAGCGTCCGGATGCCACGACGGGCGCTGATCGATTCGATCTCGGCGATCACGGCACGGCCGACACCACGACCGCGTACGCCGTCGTCGGTGAACACGCGGGTGACCTCGCCGACTCCCCGCTCGACGACGCGCATGCCTCCGCATCCGACCGCTTCCGCGCCATCCCGAACGATGAGGAGGAAGCCCCCGTCGCCGTCGAGGTCGTCGCTGGGCTCATCGCGCATCGCCTTCTCGACCTCCGCGGTCGTGGCGGGCCGACCCCAGTACCGGCTGACGATGTCGTCGAAGAAGCGGGTCACGATCGCTCTCGCTTCGGTCGATCGCGGGTCCACGAGCGTGATGGTGAGCGAGTCCTGCATCACACCAGTCAAGCAGCATCGAGCCGCCCGCACTCGGAACCGAACCGCTGGCGCACGCAGAGGCCGCGCCGTAGCATCCCAGTGGAATCGTTCGACGGCGAGGAGGCCCCTGATGACGCAGCACACGCTCGAGCTCCCCGAGGTCGACCTGGTCTACGACGTGCACGGGCCGCTGCCGACGGCGGATGGTCGTCCTCCGCTGATGATGATCGGCCAGCCGATGGATGCGAGCGGATTCCAGGCGCAGGTGACGCTGTTCGACGACCGCACGGTCGTGACGTACGACCCTCGCGGGCTGGGCCGGAGCACCCGCAAAGACGGGGGAGTCACCAACGACCCCGAGGTCCAGGCGGAAGACGTCCACGCGATCATCGAGGCGCTCGGGGCCGGCCCCGTCGACATGCTCGCGAGCAGCGGGGGCGCGGTGACCGCGCTCGCTCTGGTGACGGCGCACCCGCACGACATCGCGACCCTCGTCGCGCACGAGCCGCCGATCGACAGCGTGCTGCCGGATGCCGACGCGGTGCATCGAGCGCGGGTGGCCTATACCCAGGCCTATCAGGACAAGGGGTGGGGTGCCGGAATGGCGGCCTTCGTCGCGATGACGTCGTGGGAGGGTGAAGTCACCGACGAGTTCCTCTCGCGGCCCGCGCCCGACCCTGCGGTGTTCGGAATGCCGACCGAGGACGACGGCAGAAGGGACGACCCGTTGCTGTCCGACCTCTCGTGGGCGGTGCCGCTCTACACGCCGGACATCGAGGCGCTGAAGGCGTCGCCGACCAGGATCGTCGTCGCGGTCGGCGAGGAGTCGGTGAAGGTCTACACCGGACGCACCTCGCTCGCCCTCGCCCAGGCGCTCGGCCAGCAGGCGACGGTCTTTCCCAGTCACCATGGCGGTTTCCTGGGCGGAGAGTTCGGCTACGCCGGCCAGCCCGAGGCGTTCGCCGCCAAGCTCCGCGAGGTGCTCGACCACGCCTGAGGGAAGCTCCGGCGTACGCACCGACGGCGCGAGTGGCCGGACGCAGCCCGAGGCTCAGGCGCTCTCGCGCACCACGAGCTCGGTGTCGAGGATGACCGAGCGGGGGGATGCTCCCGCGATGACCTCGAGCAGCACCGCGACCATCTGCGCACTGATCTGATCCCAGGGCTGGCGCATGGTCGTGATCGGCGGCTCGTGCGTGGCGGCGAGACCGGAGTCGTCGAAGCCGGCGATCGCGATGTCCTCGGGCACGCGGCGCCCCGCACGGCGGGCGGCGGCGATCGCGCCGGCGGCCATGCGGTCGGAGGCCGCGAAGACGGCGTCGACGTCGTGCTCGAGCATCCGGGTCATCGCGGCGACGCCCGACTCGTACGAGTAGTCGCCGACCTCGACCAGCGCCTCGTCGTACAGATCGCCGAGCTCCTCGCGGAAGCCCACCAGGCGGTAGCGACCACCCGGGGTGTCGTCGGGGCCGGTGATCATGCCGATGCGCCGGTGCCCCTGCGCGACGAGGTGCGCGGCCATCGTGCGGGCGGAGGCGACCTCGTCGACCGAGATCGTCGAGAGCTCGCGCTCGTGCCCCAGCGGCAGTCCGCAGCACACGGTCGGGATGCCGACCTCGATCAGCTGGTCGAGCAGCGGGTCGGACTCGTGGGATGAGATGAGCATGACGCCGTCGACGTGACCGGCGCTGAGGAACTGGGCCACGCTGGCGCGCTCGGCGGGGGTGCCGGCCACGAGGAGCACGAGGGTCATCGACCTCTGGGCGAGAGCTTCGGCGGCGCCGCGCAGCAGCAGCGCGAAGGTCGGGTCGTCGAACAGCAGCTGCTGCGGTTCGGTGAGCAGGAACGCGAGCGACCCGGCCCGACCGGTGGCGAGGCTGCGCGCGTGGTGGTTCGCCGTGTACCCGCTGGCGAGGATGGCCTCTTCGACCGCCTGCCTGGCGTCGGGGGAGACCCAGTGGCCGCCGTTGATCACGCGCGACACGGTGCTGCGGGATACTCCCGCCTGCACCGCGATCTGGCGGATCGTCGGCTTGCGCCGCGCGCTGTCGTCACTCATCGCTGTGACTCTACAGACACCATCCCGTCCAGTGGTAGTCGAAACTGGGACCGGTCTCAGTTCGGTAACGGCGGTTGTGATCGCGGCCCGGCGTGGGGTAGAACTGAGACCGGTCCCAGTCCGTTTCCTGAGACAACCTGAGACCGGTCCCAGTCGAATGAGCGACAGCCTGTTGGGACACGCACCACGACCGCACCGACCCGATGGAGTGCCGATGACCTCCCCCCACGCCTGGCCCGACCTGCGCGGAATCGCCTATGGCGGCGACTACAACCCCGAGCAGTGGTCTCGCGAGACCTGGCGCGAGGACGTCACCCTGATGCGTGAGGCCGGCGTCAACCTGGTCAGCGTCGGGATCTTCTCGTGGGCGCTGATCGAGGTCGCCGAGGGCGAGTTCGACTTCGGCTGGCTCGACGAACTGCTCGATCTGCTGCACGAGAACGACATCAAGGTCGACCTCGGCACCCCCACGGCATCGCCGCCCGCCTGGTTCTTCGCGAACCACCCCGAGGCGCGGGTGATCGACCGCGAGGGCCGCACCATGGGCTTCGGATCCCGCGGCATGGCGTCGCACTCGTCGCCGGCCTACCGCGAGGCGATCGTCCGGATCGCGGATGCTCTCGCGGCACGCTACGCGCAGCATCCGTCCGTGGTGCTGTGGCACGTGCACAACGAGTACGGCGTGCCCGTCGGCGAGGACTACTCGCCCGCCGCGGTCGCCGCCTTCCGGCTCTGGCTCCAGGAGAAGTACGGCTCGCTCGACGCGCTGAACAGCGCGTGGGGCACCGCCTTCTGGGGTCAGCACTACTCGGCATGGGAGCACGTCGGCGCCCCGGCCATCGCTCCCAGCGTCGTGAACCCGGCGCAGCGCCTCGACTTCGCGCGCTTCACCGATCACCAGCTGCGCGCGTGCTTCATCGCCGAGCGCGACGCGATCCGCGCCCACGCCGATCAGCCCGTCACGACCAACTTCATGGCCAACCAGAGCTGGACCACCGACCTGTGGGCCTGGGGCCGCGAGGTCGACATCGTCTCGGACGACCACTACCTGTGGGCGGCGGATGAAGACGCGCACATCGGCCTGGCGATCGCGGCCGACCTCAGCCGCTCGGTCGGCGGCGGCAAGCCGTGGATCCTCATGGAGCACTCGACCTCGGCGGTGAACTGGCAGCCGCGCAACATCGCCAAGCGCCGTGGCGAGATGACGCGCAACTCGCTCACCCACCTCGGTCGCGGGGCCGACGGCATCCTGTTCTTCCAGTGGCGTGCCGGACGTTCGGGCGCCGAGAAGTTCCACTCCGCGATGCTGCCGCACGCCGGCTCCGAGTCGCGGGTCTTCCGTGAGGTCGTCGACCTCGGCGCCGCCCTCGGTCGCCTCGACGAGGTGCAGGGCAGCACGGTGAAGGCCGACGTCGCGATCCTCTGGGACTTCGAGTCGTTCTGGGCGCAGGACCTCGAGTGGCGTCCGTCTGAAGACGTCACGCACGCGGCGCAGGTCCGCCGCTTCTACGAGCAGCTCTGGCGTGACGGCATCACGGTCGACTTCGCCCTCCCCGGTCAGGACCTCTCGGGCTATCGCCTCGTCGTCGCCCCGGCGCAGTACCTGCTGAGCACGGCGGATGCCGCGAACCTCACCGCCTACGTGAACGACGGCGGCACGCTGCTGGTGTCGTTCTTCTCGGCCATCGTCGACGAGAACGACGCCGTGCACGCCGGGGGCTTCGTCGCCCCGCTGCGCGACGCGCTCGGCCTCACGGTCGAGGAGTTCCTGCCGCTGCGCGAAGGCGAGAGCCATGGCCTCGACTGGGTCGACCACGAGGGCATCGTCGCCGACGTCTGGCAGGAGGACATCGCGCTCGACGGAGCCGAGGTCGTCGCGAACTTCTCGGGCGGACCCGGCGAGGGCGAGCCCGCGATCACCCGCCACCGGCACGGCGCGGGCACCGGCTGGTACGTCGGCACCCGGCTGGATGCCACCGGCATGCGCGCGCTCCTGCACGAGGTCTATGCGGATGCCGACATCGCACCGTCCGGCCTCGCCGAAGGACTCGAGGTCATCACGCGTCACGGCGCCGACGCGGTCTACCGCATCGCCGTGAACCACCGCGACGAGGACGTCGAGCTCGATGCCTCGGGCGTCGATCTGCTCACCGGCACGGAGCTCTCGGGCTCCCTGACCATCGCGGCGGGCGGCGTGGCCGTCATCCGCACGTCCACCCACTGACAGCACCACCC
>Ga0308156_1001881_pt1 | contig 21309 bp, 22 predicted proteins | sample PhyAR2_FD_201041 | JGI IMG/M metagenome (GOLD analysis project Ga0308156, IMG submission 201041) | Phyllosphere microbial communities from UC Gill Tract Community Farm, Albany, California, United States - DLSL A.R2 | ecosystem: Host-associated > Plants > Phyllosphere > Unclassified | place: USA... | reverse complement strand
GACGCCGTCGACCACGCCGTCACCACCCTCGACCACACCCTCGGCCGAGCAGTCCCGGTCCTGGTCCACCTCACCGGCGGCACCCGCACCACACTCGCACGACCCACCCGCGTCCACTGACGCACACCACCACACCGCGGCCGGGGACGCCCTCGGCCCACGAGAGAAGGGAACCCACCATGGGACTCGACGACAAGATCAAGAACGCTGCCCAGGACATCGCGGGCAAGGCCAAGGAGGCCTTCGGCAACGCGACCAACGACGACTCGAAGGTCGCCGAGGGCAAGAAGGACCAGACCGCTGCGAGCGCGAAGCAGACCGGCGAGGACATCAAGGACGTCTTCAAGAACTAGCGGACCACGGCCGCCGCTCCCCCTCGGGAGCGGCGGCCCTGCTGTCCCGAGGAGGAAGCCATGCAGCACGATCCGAACGCCAGGACCCAGGTCACCGAGGTCGACCTGCCGTCCGAACTGACCACCCCGCTCCCCGACGACGCCGGGCCCCTGGTGGTCGCCGCCCGCACCGCTGCGGTGACGGCACTCGGCGTGCCGGGCGTCCACCACCTGGGCAGCACCGCCGAGCGCGCTGCTGACCGTGTCCGTGCGCAGCTCGGTCGGTCCGCCGGTACGACCGGCGTGCAGGTCGACGATGCGGACGGCACGCGCGACGTGACGGTGTCGCTCGTCGTCGAGTACCCGGCGCCCGTGCAGGAGGTCGCCGAGGAGGTCCGCCACCAGGTGACCGCCGCGGTCTCGCAGCTCGGCGCCGGGCAGCCGACCACCGTCGACGTCCGCGTGCTCGACGTGCACGGTCCGTTCGACGACGAGCCGACACCGGTCGACCGGGCCCGCGACGCGGTCGGCGACGCCGTCGACCGCACGAAGGACGCCGTCGCCGGTGCCGCCGAGGACGTCCGGGAGGGCGCCGCCGACGTCGCTGAACGCGCTCGGGACACCGCGCAGGACGCCGCCGACGCGACACGACGGGCCGCGGGCCGCGCACGTGACGCCGCCGGAGACGCCGCCGACTCGGCACGTGCCACGGCGTCCGACCTGGGCGACCGGGCATCCGACGCCCTCGACGCCGCACGGGAGCGCACCGCCGACGCCGTGGACGGGGCACGCGAGGCCGCCTCCGACGCTGCCGAGCGTGCCGCGCAGAAGTCCTCTGAAGCAGGTGACGCGGCAGCCGACGCAGTGCGCGCCGCGAAGGACGCCGCGGCGGACGCCACCGCCGAGGTCCGCGACCGCGCATCCGGTGCCGCCGCTGCCGCGACCGACGCCGCAGCCGACGCCGGTGCCGCCGCGTCCGACGCCGCCGACTCGGCAGCGGACGCCACGCACGACGCCGCAGCGGACACGCGCCCCACGGACGACCAGGACGGTGCCTCCGCCCCCGCCGACGAGCGCGTCGCCGACGCCCTGGACGACGCCGCGGACCGCATCGAGCACGCCGCCGACGTCGTCCGTGACGAGGCCGCCGCCCGCCACCAGGGCGTGGACGGCGGAGCGGAGCGCTGATGCCCGCGTGGACGGGGCGGCGCGGCACCGCGTTCCGCCGCCCCCGTCCGCGCGGTGTCTGGGTCGCCTCGGGCATCGGGGTCGTGCTCGTGCTCGCCGTGGCCCTCGGCGCCTGGTTGCCCCTCGTGGGCTTCCTCGGCGGGGTGACCGCGACGACCGCGGGACTCGTGCCCTTCCCGTTCGTCCAGATCACCCTCGTGACCCTGCTCGGCGTGATCCTCGTGCTCGCCCTGCTGCTGCTCGCCCTCACCCGGCGGCACACCGCGACCACGGTGGTCGCCGTCGTGGTCGCGGTGCTTGTCAGCCTCGCGGTCACCGTCTACCCCGTCGTGACGATCGCGATCGCCTCGGCCGACCGCGCGGGGGACGTCTGGCCGATCGTCACCGAGCTCTGGCAGCGCTTCACCGGCTGACACCGAGCCGGACGGGAGGCGCGTGGCCAGCGCGCGCCGCGCCTCCCGTCCGTCGCCGGGTCAGCCCCGGGTGGCCTCGCGCAACCGGGCGAGGCCCTGGTCGATCGTGACCGTCGGGGTCCAGTGCAGGTCCTGCCGGGTGCGTCGCTGGTCGAACCAGTGCGCCGTCGACAGCTGCTCCGCGAGGAACCGGGTCATCGGCGGTTCGTCCGCACCGGGACGCACCCGCCACACGGCCTCGACCACGGACCCGGCGACACGGGCCAGCCCGGACGGCACGTGCACCCGCGGCGCCGGGACACCGGAGGCGACGCAGATGCCCGCGAGGAGCTCCCCCACCGGCCGCGGCTCGCCGTTCGTGACGACGTAGGCGTTGCCGTGCACGGCGTCGTCGGCAGCGTGGTCGAGCGCCGCGACCATGGCCGAGGCGGCGTTGTCGACGTAGAGCGTGTCGATGAGTGCGGCCCCGGAGTCGAGCAGCGGCAGCCGACCGGTGCGGGCCCGCTCGACGATGCGCCCGACCAACTGCGTGTCGCCCTGACCCCACACGAGGTGCGGCCGCACCGCGACGACCGCGAACCCCGGCGCGTCGGCGGCCAGCGCCAGGAGCTCCGCAGCGGCCTTCGTGCGGGCGTAGTCGCCACGTGCCGCCGCCGGCTCAGCGGGGTCGGCACCGACGCCGGCGAGCGACGAGCCGGTGTGCGCGACGGAGGGCGACGAGACGACGACGAAGCGCACCGCCCCGGCGGCGCGGGCTGCGTCGACCAGCGACCGCGTGCCCTCGACGTTCACCCGGGCGAACTCGGCCGGGTCACCGGCGAGCGAGACCTTCGCCGCCAGGTGCACCACGGCGTCGACCCCGGCCACGGCGCGCTCGACGGCGGCCGGATCGGTCGTCGAGCCGAGCACGTCGGACACCCCGTCGACACCCGACGGCCGGCGCTGGAACGTCCGGACCTCGTGCCCGGCGTCACGGACGGCCGCGGCGGTCGCCCGGCCGAGGAACCCGCTCGCGCCGGTGACGAGGACCCTCACGGGCGGACCATCCGCCCGCCGCCCAGGACGGACGTGGCCCACCGCGACAGCCGCGCACGGTCGACCTTCGAGTTGTGCCGGATGTCCGTCGGGAGCACCGGGACGACGAGCACCGCGGCGAGCGGGACCCCGGCGGCAGCACGGACCGCGGACGCGAGCGCGGGGTCCGCCAGGCCCGGGCGCCGGGCGGCGGGCACGGTCTCGACGACGGCGACGACCTGCTGCGTGCCGGCGGGGCCGGTGCCCGCGATGCCGACCCGCCCGATGCCGTCCTCGCGCTCGATCCGCTGCTCGGGGCCGACCGGCGTCACGACGCCCCCGGCCGTGGTCAGGACGTGCTGCAGGCGCCCTTCGATCCAGAGTCGACCGTCGGCGTCCAGGTGCCCGACGTCACCGGTCCGGTGCCCGCGCGGGTCGTCGACGCCGAGCCGCGAGACCCGGTCGGTCCGCCACAGCCGGTCGTAGTGGTCACGGACGTGCGGGGCCGCCACCACGACCTCGCCGGTGACCCCCGGAGCGGTCGTGAGCGCGCCGGTCGGCCTGCCGTGCCCGTCGAGCGGGGCGATCCGGACGTCGACGCCCGCCGCCGGTACCCCGACGCAGATGCCCTGCTCGGAGGCGTCCTCGGCCGCCCGGACCCCGTCGAGATCGACGTCGGTCATGAGCAGCCCCTCGGTCATGCCGTACGGGGTGTGCGCCTCGGCCCCCGGCATGAGCGCGGTCGCCGCGGCGAGGAGCGTGGCCGACACCGGAGCGCCGGCGGACAGGAACAGGCGGACCCGTCCGAGGGCGGCCCGGTCGGCGTCGGTGAGCGCGGGTGCCGTCGCCACGACGTTCGCCAGGGCGGCCGGCGACAGGAACACGACCGTCGCGTCGGCCGCGGCGACGGCGTCGGCGACCGCGCGGGCCGTCAGCGTCCGGGGCGCGGTGACGTCCATGTCGGGTGCGACCGACCGGGCGCCGAGGGCGGGACCGAGCAGCGCGAACGGCGCGAAACCGGCGACCAGGCCCGTCCCGACGCCGACGTCGTACTGCGCCGCGAGGACGTCGCGCACGGCGGCGAGCTGTCCGTGCGTGTAGACGACGCCCTTCGCCGGACCGGTCGAGCCCGAGGTGAACAGCACGGCTGCCGGGGCGTCCGGCGCCGGGGCCGCGGGGAGGTCCGCGCCGGCGGCGAGGCGACGGGCTCCGCGGCGGGCGACCTCGACGAGCGTGTGCTCGACGCCGAGCGCCGCCCGCGCGGCCGTCGGGAGCGACACGGTCGCGATGCGCCGACCGGGCCAGCCGAGGGCACGCGCCGCTCCGAGGCCCGGCAGGGCACCGATGACCCAGTCCGGTCGGGCGCCGCGCACGGCACGGGTCAGGCCGCGCAGACCGAGGCCCGCGTCCGCGACCACCACGACGGCACCGAGGCGCACGCACGCGTAGAGCACGGCGGTCAGGTCCGCGCCGGGTGTGACGAGCAGGGAGACGCGGTCACCGTGACGGACGCCGAGGTCGTCGAGACCGGCGGCGACCTCACGGACCCGGCGCGCGAGCAGCCGCCAGGTCACCGTGCGGGGACCGCCCGCGGCGGCCATCTCGACCAGCGCCGGCCCGTCGTCGTCGGCGAGGTCGTCGAGCGCCGCCCACAGGGGTCGGTACGCGGCGGCGGTGCCGTCGTCGGTCGGACCGTCGGACGGGAGGCTCCGACCGGCTCCGTCGACCGGCTGACCCTCCGGCAGGCGGTCGCCCAGCCAGTCGAGCACCGTCCCGGCGACGTCGGCGTCGTCCGGCAGCAGGTGACCGGCACCCTCGAAGCGGTGGACGTCGGCGTGCGGCAGCCGGTCGACGAGGTCGTCGAGGTACCGCTCCAGGAACACCGGGTCGCGCGGCCCCCACAGCACGAGTGCGGGGACGTCGAGGGCTGCGACCCCGGCGGCGACGCGGTCGAGCTCGGCAGCGCTCGGGTGGCTCGCGTCGACGGGGATGTCCGCGACGAAGCCCCCGATGCCGCCGCGACGCGCAGCACCGCGGTACGGCGCACGGTACGCGTCGGCGGTGGCCCGGTCGAGCCTCGGGTGCGCGATCGCGAGGGTCGCCTCGAGGAAGGCCGGCGTGACGACGGTGCCGCGGCCGAGCACCCCGGGGCGCAGGGCCAACCGGAGCGGTGCGGGGATCCGGGCGGCGTCGGGCTGGTGCACGGCGGTGTTGCACGTCGCCACACCCACCACGAGGTCCGGGTGGTCGACCGCCCAGCCGAGGGAGACGACACCGCCCCAGTCGTGTCCGAGGGTGACGACGGGTCCGGTGAGCCCGAGCTCGTCGGTCAGGGCACCGAGGTCGCGGACGCGGTCGGCCAGCAGGTGCTGGTGTGCGGTGCGCTCCGAGAAGCCCATGTCGAGCTGGTCGACGGCGACGACGCGCCACGCCGGGCCACCGGCCCGGGCGGTGTCGAGCGTGCGGGCCGCGACGGACCGCCACAGGTACGACCACGTGGGGTTGCCGTGCACGCAGAGCAGGGTGCCGACCGGCGTGACGCCGAGCGCCTCGAGGGAACCGGCGGTGTCGAGGAGGTGCCAGGTGCGGTCGGGGCGGGCCGAGCCTCCCGACCGACCGTCCGCGGTCCCCGGGACGGTGACCAGCCGGGACCATGCCGGGTCGAGTCCGGGCAGGGGCGGCGGGAGCGTCGCCGGGGCCGTGCTGGCGGCGACGCGCGGGAGGCCGGACCTCACCAGCGGAGCTCCATCATCGCCGTGTTGATGCCGGAGCCCACGCCGCCCAGGAAGACCCGGTCGCCGCGGGTGATGCCGCCGCTGGCGACCTCGTCGGCGAGGGTGATCGGGATCGACGCCGGGCCGACGTTGCCGAACCGCTGGTACGTCGTCGGGACCTTGGCCCGCGGGATGCCGATCGCCTGGACGAAGGCGTTCGTGTGCACGTCGGAGACCTGGTGCAGCACGTAGCGGTCCATGTCGGCCCAGTCGAAGTGCGCACGGGCCTCGGTCCACGCGGCGACGACGAGCTCCATGCCGCCCTTGAGCAGCATCTTGGCGTCGGTGAACATGCCGTCGACGCTCCCGACGCAGAGGTCGTACCACTGCGTCGCGGCGCGGGTGACGCCGCCGATGATCCGGTGGCCCTCGGGGTGGACGTCGCTCGGGCCGAGCACGGCGGCCGCGGCGCCGGACCCGAGGGTCAGGCTGGCGAACTCGCTCATGAAGTCCTTGCGGTTCCGGCCGCCCTGGTTCAGGCGGTCGATGGTGTTGAGCTGCACCTGGTCGGCGTCCTCGCCGTCCACGACGAGCGCGTACTTGATCTGGCCGGAGTCGATCATGCCCGCGGCGACGCTCATCGCGTTGACGAACCCGAGGCAGGCGTTCGCGATGTCGAAGTTGATCGCCGACGTCGGCAGCCCGAGCCCGTGGTGCAGGCGGACCGCGACCGACGGCTCGAGGTGCGGACGGGTGACGGAGGTGTTGATGAGGAGACCGATCTCCTCGGGGCGGACCCCGGCCTCGGCCATCGCGCGACGGCCGGCGTCGATCGCGGCGTCCTGGAACGTCTGGCCCTCGCCCCAGTTGCGACGCTCGGTCACCCCCGCGACGCGCTCGAGCAGCCCCATCGGCAGGCGGAGTCGACGGAGCGCCCCACGGAGGCGCTCCTCGATGTCGGCGGACGTCGTGACACGCTCGGCGGTCGTGGTCGCCACGGAGAGCAGCGACACGTTCTGGTGCTTCGCCGTGGCGTTGCCGGGGCGCTCCGGTTCGCTGCTCGTCGCCTGGTCGACCGGCCGTTCCGTCATGATCGTCACCGACACATACTTCCGCATCTGACCTGGGTACGCGATCCGGGTGCGTTCGGCGGCACCGGTCAGGCGTCCTTCGGCAGCTTGCGGACCTTGGATCGCCGACGTCGACGGTCCGGGATCATCGAGCGCATCTCCTCGAGCTTGCCGAAGCAGAGCAGGCGGTCACTGGCCTGCAGTTCGACGCCGCTGCGGGGGTTCGGGATGACCGACGCGCCCCGGTGCAGGGTGAGCACCGTGATGTCGCGGTCCCAGAGGCCGGACTCCTTGATCGTCCTGCCCACGAGGTCGGCGTTGGTGTGGACGAGCAGCTCGGCGACGCCGTACCCGGTCGAGACGCTGAGGCGCTGGCGGACGTCGATCTCCGGGAACGCGACCTGGTTCCCGATGAAGTCGATGATCGCGCCGGCGACGTCGAGTCCGGTCGCCCGCTCGATGCCCTCGAGCCCGGGCGACGAGTTGACCTCCATCACCAGGGGACCGTCGTTGCCCTCGAGCATGTCGACCCCGGCGACGCGGAGGCCCATGATCTGGGCCGAGCGGACCGCGGCTTCCTCGTACTCCGGCGTCAGCGTGACCTTCTCGACGGTGCCGCCGCGGTGCACGTTCGAGCGGAACTCGTCGCCGCTGGCGCTCCGACGCATCGCGGCCACCACGCGGTCGCCGACGACGAGCGCGCGGATGTCCTTCCCGCGGCTCTCGGAGATGAACGACTGGATGAGCACGTTCTGCTTCGTCGAGTGCAACGTCTCGACGATCGACTCGGCGACCTTCGCCTCGGGCGCCAGGATCACGCCGATGCCCTGCGTGCCCTCGAGCAGCTTGATGACCACGGGGGCCCCGCCGACGCGGTCGATGGCCCCGCGGACGTCGGCGCGGCTGTTCACGAACGTCGTCGCCGGCATGCCGATGTGGTGCCGCGAGAGGATCTGGTTCGCGCGGAGCTTGTCGCGCGAGTTCGTGATGCCGGTCGCGGTGTTCGGCGTGTAGACGTCCATCTGCTCGAACTGCCGGACGACCGCGGTGCCGTAGTACGTGATCGAGTTGCCGATGCGCGGGAGCACGGCGTCGTAGTCGCTCAGCAGCTTGCCGCGGTAGAGCAGGTCGGGTTCGTCGGCGGTCAGGTCGATCGCGAACCGCAGGGTGTTCAGCACCTTGACGTCGTGCCCGCGGTCGATCGCCGCGGCACGGAGGCGCTGCGTCGAGTACGCGTGCGGGGCACGCGACAGGATGGCGAGTTTCATCGGGGTGCTCCACGGGGCTCGAGGACGACGACGGCGACGTCCCATCCAAGCATGCGTCAGGATGGGCGCATGGCCCGGAACACGACGATCGCAGGTTGGCGTGAGTGGGCTGCCCTGCCGGGGCTGGACCTGCCGTGGATCAAGGTCAAGCTCGACACCGGCGCGCGGAGCTCGGCCCTGCACGCCTTCGACCTCGAGGAGCTGCCCGGCGACCGCGTGCGCTTCTCGGTGCACCCGTGGCAGGACACCGACGATGATGCCGTCACGCACGAGTGCGACGTGCACGACCGGCGTGTCATCCGGAGCTCGACGGGGCACACGCAGGAGCGGATCGTGGTCCTCACGCCGATCACGTTGGCGGGCCGCACGATCGACGCCGAGGTCACGCTGAGCAACCGCGACCAGATGGGCTTCCGGATGCTCGTCGGCCGCCAGGCGCTGCGCCAGGGGTTCCTCGTGGACCCGGCCCGGTCGTTCACGGCCGGCCGGGCGCCGAAGGAGATCCGGCGGCGCAACCGCGGTCGTTCCTGAGCGACCGGCGCCGGCCGTCCCCCGTGCCGTGACGCCCCGTGACACGACCGGTACCGGCCCCGGGTCGCGGTGCCTACGCTCGCCCCACCGGCGCCGTCGCCGGATGCGTCCCGGACCCGAGGAGACCGACGTGACCGACCAGACCATCGCCAGCAAGGTGGGCGACTTCAACCAGGGCTTCACCGCGCAGATCGGCCCGGAGCTGTCCGCGGTCTTCGCCGGCGAGCAGGCCGACCTGCGCGCCGACGGGGTGCCCGACGGCGTGGTGGCCGCCGGTGGTGCCGCCCCCGACGGCCCGCTGGTCACCCCGACCGGCACGGCGACCTCGTTGGCGGCCGTCCGTGGCGACGCCCCGACCGTCCTCGTGTTCTACCGCGGCGCCTGGTGCCCGTACTGCAACATCACGCTGCGCACGTACCAGCAGGAGCTGCTGCCGGCCCTGCAGGAGCGCGGGGTGCGCCTCGTCGCCGTGTCACCGCAGACGCCCGAGGGGGCCGAGCAGTCCATCGCGAACGGCGAGCTCGCGTTCCCGGTGCTGACGGATCCCGAGAACGTGCTCGCGGCACGCTTCGGCATCGTCACCGCGCCGAGTGCCGGCGCCCGTGCAGCGCACACGCAGCTCGGCTTCGACGTCGCCGACAGCAACGCGGACGACACCGCGGCGATCCCGTTCCCGTCGGTGTTCGTCATCGACGGGACGGGCACCGTCCGGTTCGCCGACGTGCACGTGGACTACACGACGCGCACCGAGGTCGCCGAGGTGCTCGCCGCCGTCGACGGGCTGGTCGTCCCCGCCGGCTGAGCCTGCAGGGTACGTCGCGACGTGGGGGCGGCGCCGAACGGGAGGCCCGGCCCGGGTGACGCACGCACGTCACGCTGGGCGGGCCTCCCGCCCGTCCGCCGCTCGGTCAGGCGGTCAGGTGTCGTCCCAGGAACGCGATCTGGTCGGGCGCCGTCCGGCGCCAGAACGCGCGGTCGTGCCCGCCCGGCTCGAAGCCGCCGGCCGGGGCCTCCCGGAAGCCCCCACGGTAGGCGCGCACCGCGGGTTCGAAACCGTCGCCGCTGCCGCAGTCGATCCGCACCGCGACACCGTCGAGTGCGCGCTGCCGTCCGAGCACGGTGTTCGAGCGGAAGTCCGCCGCGTCGTCGAAGGCACCCCTGGCGGTGTCCCCGGCGGTCGTCCAGAGCGCGGGGCTGAGTGCGGCGACGGCACGGACGCGGTCGGCGCCGAGCACCCCGCCGAGGTGCAGCGCGCCGTAGCCACCCATCGAGTTGCCCGTCAGCGCGAGCCTCGTGGTGTCGAGCCCGCGGTCGCGGAGGAACGGCAGGAACTCGTCGACGACCATCGCCGCGGGGTCGTCCCCGTCCGCTCGACGGTGCCAGTACCGGTTGCCGCCGTCGACCGCCGCGATCGCGAACGGTGCTCCCCCGGCGCGGAGGTGCGCGGCGAGGAAGCGGTCGTACCCGAGCGCGTTCCCGGAGAACGTCCGGTGGTCGCCGCCGTACCCGTGCAGGGCGACCGCGACGGGCAGCGGAGCGGACGAGGGCGGCGCGGAGACGGTCCAGCCGACGGTGCGGCCGCCGCGCGCCGTGGACACGAAGGTGCCCGAGGTCGAGGGCACGGGTGCCACGTCCGGGATGCTGCCGGCAGGACCGTTCCACCCGAGGACCCGGTACATGGTCGAGCGCCCGGGGAGCACGCGCCGGTCGACCGCCTCGAACGCTCCGCCGACCAGGAGCAGCGAGCCGCCGGCGGCCAGGAGCGCGCGACGGGTGATCACGGTCGTGCGGGGGCGGGTCGGCACGTGCTCATCGTGGCGGGCAGCACGGCGGCCGCGGCTGCGGATCCGCCGGGACCGGGCAGCGGGAACGTTCAGGGAAGCAGGGCCGCTGCGATCGTGCGGGCGGTCGACGAGTCGGCACCCGGGTCGCGCAGACGCATCGCGAGGGACCCCGACACGACGAGCAGCAGCTGCGCGGCGAGCGCCGGGGCCCGGTCGCCGACGAGCGGACGAGCGGTCTCGGTGAGCCGACGTCGGAGCGTGTCGGTCTCACGGTCGAGCACGGCGCGCAGGTCGTCGGGAGCGTCCACGTACTCGGCCGCGGTGCCGAGGAAGGCGCACCACCGTGAGCCCGTGGGGGTGGACCGGTACTCGTCCAGGGCGTCGAAGACGGCGAGCAGCCGCCCACGGTCGTCCGTCGCCCGCCCGAGGGCACGGTCCCAGGCCGCGACCCAGTCGTCGTGACGGCGGTCGAGGGCCGCGGCGACGAGGGCCTCCTTGCTCGGGTACCCGCGGTAGAGCGTGGCCGAGGAGACCCCGGCGCGCTCGATGACGGCGTCGATCGGGGTGGCAGCGATGCCGCGGGTGAAGAAGAGTTCCTCGGCGGCGTCGAGCACCCGCTGCTCGGTCCCTGGACGCATCGCCATGCCGTCAGCCTAGGGTCGCAGAAGTGAAACGTTCGTTTTCGTTGTCCGACCGTCTCCTGCTCGGGACCGGGCTCGGGCTCGTCGCCGCGACCTACGGCCTCGTGCGCCTGGCCTTCGGCCTGTTCCTGCCCGACGTCCGGCACGACCTCGGGTTCGGCGCGGACGTCGGGGGCGCGGTGTCGTCCGGCGCCTCCGTCGTCTACTGCGTCGGTGCCGTCGCCGGGTTCCTGCTCGCGGCGCGGGCGGCGCGGTGGCTCGTCGTCGCGGCTGCCGCCACCGCGGGGTGCGGCGCGCTCGTGACGGCCGTGAGCCCGACGACCGCGGTCTTCGCCGTCGCCACCGTGGTTGCCTCGGCGGGGGCCGGCCTGGCGTCGCCGGCGATGGTGCAGCTCGTCGCGGCGCGCATCGGTCCGGACCTCCGCGACCGCGCCCAGGCGATCGTGAACTCAGGGACCGGTCCCGGACTCGTCGCGGCGGGCGTGCTCGCGCTCGTGCTGCTGCCGGACTGGCGCACCGCGTGGGCGGTCGCCGGCGTCCTGACGCTCGCGGTCGGCGCCGCGCTGTTCCGCGCCGCGGGCCGACCGGCACCGGCCCCTCGCGCCGCCCTGCCGACACCGCCCTGGTTCGTCGCCCAGGCCGTGCCGGTCGGGGCCGCCCTGCTCTTCGGCGCCGGGTCCGCGGTGGTGTGGACGTACGGACGCGCGACCCTCGTCGACGCGGGGGTCCCGAGCGTGCTCACGGTCGTGGCGTGGGTCGCACTCGGCGTCGGCGGTGCAGCGGTCGCGCTGACGGCCCGGTGGACGAGCCGGTCCTCGCCCACCCGCCAGTGGGTGCTGACCACGGTCGTGGCCGCCGCGGCGGTCCTGGCGCTGGGCACCGCACCGCACCTCGTGGCGGTGGCACTCACGGCATGCGCGCTGTTCGGGTGGGCCTACACCGCGGCAACCGGTGCACTGATCGCCTGGACCACGGCGATCGACGCGGTGCACGCCGCCGCCGGCACCTCGGTCCTGTTCGTCGTGCTGGTCGCGGGTCAGGCGGTCGGCGCGGCGCTCGCCGGGTCGGCGATCGGGCTGCTCGGCGCGGCGACGACCTCCGCGGTCGCTGCCGCCGTCGTCGCCCTGGCCGCGGCCCTGCCGGTCCTGCGGCGCCGTCCGCAGCGCGTCGCCGCCTGAGCGGTCAGAGGACCGGGCGGAGCTCGACCCGCCGGTTGCACGCGGCGGAGGCCTCGGACGCGGTGCGGAGCGCGGTCTCGACGTCGGGCAGTTCCACGACCCAGAAGCCCGCGACGTAGCCCGGCGTGTTCGAGACCGGGCCGGGCCGGTGCGACTCCTGGCCGCCGCGGCCGTCGACCACGACGGCGTCGGTGGGCGCGGACACCCCGGCGGCGAACAGGACCGCGTCACCCAGTCGAGCGGTGAAGGCGTCGACGGCGTCCGACTCGGACCGTGTGGCGGACTCGGTGCGGCCGGCGACCTGCGCCTGCCCGTCGTCGATGACGTTGACGAGGAACTGCACGGCGTACTCCCCTGCTCGACGCGGCTCGGTCACCGTCGACCACGCCGTCGTGGCGGACAGTACTCCGGCGAGGGCGCACCCGCTAGCGTGGACCGCATGGGGCGGACGGCGGAGGACTGGTCGAGGCTGCCCGTCGGGCCGCGCGAGCACCGGCAGGACGCCCTGCTTGCCCTGACCCTCGGCGCCGGTCTCGCGGTCACCACGACGCTGTACGGCGCCGCCGGCGTGTACGGCGACGACCAGGCCCCGTGGTGGGTGTCCGCACTCATGGTCGTGGCGAACGCCGCCCCGATCGCGTTCCGCCGCCGCTGGCCGATGACCGTCGCGGTGGTCGCGGCACTCGCCTTCGCGGCGACGCAGCTGCTCCACGTGCCCGAGCTGGTCCTCGTCAACTTCACGCTGTTCATCGCGCTCTACACGGTCGGCGCGTGGTGCTCGGACCGTGTCCGCGCCGAGGCCGTCCGCTGGGTGGTGATCGGCGGGATGTTCGCGTGGGTGTTCCTCGCGATCTCGTTCGGGTGGTCCGTGCCGAGCGCACTGCCGAACGACGACGACGCCCTCATCCCGCCGTACGTGGCGTACTCGCTCGTGAACATCCTCATCAACGTGCTGTACTTCGGCGGCGCCTGGTACGCCGGCAACCGTGCGTGGTCGGCCGCGCTGGCGAAGCACGAGCTGGCGGAGCGCACGGCGGAGCTCGCCACCGAACGGGAGCGCACCGCGGCCCAGGCGGTGACGCTCGAACGCGTCCGCATCGCCCGGGAGCTCCACGACGTCGTCGCCCACCACGTCTCGCTGATGGGTGTGCAGGCCGGCGCCGCGCGACGGGTCGTCGACCGCGACCCCGCGCAGGCGACCGTCTCGCTCGGTGTCGTCGAGGACAGCGCCCGCACGGCGGTCGAGGAGCTCCGGCGCATGCTCGGGACCCTGCGCGAGGACGACGGCGGTCACGACGGCCCCAACCGCGCGGACACCGCGCCGAGCACGGCGGGACTCGGGCGGATGCCGGAGCTCGTCGAGGCCGTCCGCGGCGCCGGGCGCGACGCCGGCTACGTCGTGGTCGGCACGGAACGGCCCGTCCCGCCCACCGTCGGGGCGGTCGCGTTCCGGATCGCGCAGGAGGGCGTCACCAACGTCCTCAAGCACGCCGGCCCGACCGCCCGGGCCGACCTGCGCCTGCGGTACCTCGACGACGGCATCGAGGTCGAGGTCGCCGACGACGGCCACGGAGCCCGTGCAGCCCGCGACACGAGCGGCAGCGGCCTGGGGCACGTCGGCATGCGCGAGCGGGTGGCCGCGGTCGGTGGCCGGATCGAGATCGGGCCGCGCGCCCGGGGAGGGTTCCTGGTGCGGGCATGGCTGCCGACGACCTGACCATCGTGCTCGCGGACGACCAGGACCTGGTCCGCGCCGGCTTCCGGGTGATCCTCGAGTCGGAGCCCGGCTTCCGGGTCGTCGGCGAGGCCGCCGACGGTGCCGCCGCGGTGGAGGCCGTCGTCGCCCTCCGCCCGGACGTCGTATGCCTCGACGTCCAGATGCCCGGGGTCGACGGGCTCGAGGCCGCGCGGCGCATCGGTGCGCTCCCCGACCCGCCGGCCGTCCTCGTGCTCACCACGTTCGACGACGACGACGCGCTCTTCGCGGCGCTCGAGGCGGGGGCGAGCGGCTTCCTGTTGAAGAACGCCTCCCCCGAACGGCTGATCGACGCCGTCCGCACGATCGCCGCCGGGGACGCCCTGCTCGCACCCGACGTCACGCGCCGCGTCATCAGCCGGGCGACCACCGGACACGGCCCCGGCTGTCCGACGAGCGACGGAGCCGGCACGGCCACGGGTCCGGGGACCGCCGCCGCCGGTGCGGCCGCCGTCGCCGCCGTCGGCCTGACCGAGCGGGAGGCCGAGGTGCTCCGGCTGCTCGCGCGGGGGCTGAGCAACGCCGAGATCGCCCGCGCGCTGTTCGTCGGCGAGGCGACGGTGAAGACCCACGTGTCGAACGTGCTGCAGAAGGCCGGGGTGCGCGACCGGATCCAGGCGGTCGTCTGGGCCTTCGAGCACGGCGTCGCGACCGCGGGCTGACACCGGCGGCGCTCCCCCACGCGACCGCCACCGACGTGCCGACGCTCCCCCGTGCGGTGGAGCCGGGTGCGCGCGGAAGTCCCGCCTTCCGCCGGAGGTGGGTCGCGCCTCCCGGCCGTAGCGTCGAGACGTCGGCGAGGACCGCCGGCGGGAGGGGAACGGGCGATGCTCACCATCGAAGGCGTGACGAAGCACTTCGGCGACCGCCGCGTGCTCGACGACGTGGGGTTCACGGTCGGCAGCGGCCGACTGACCGGGTTCGTCGGCGGCAACGGCGCCGGCAAGACGACCACCATGCGGATCCTGCTCGGCGTGCTGCAGGCCGACGCCGGTCGCGTGTCGATCGACGGCACCGAGGTCGGTCCAGCCGACCGACGGCGGTTCGGCTACATGCCGGAGGAGCGCGGGCTGTACCCGAAGATGCCGGTCGCCGAGCAGATCACCTACCTCGCACGGCTGCACGGTGTCGACAAGCGGCGCGCGGGCCAGCGCACGACCGCGCTGCTCGAACGACTCGACCTGGCGCAGCACGCCGACGACGCCGTCGAGAAGCTCTCGCTCGGCAACCAGCAGCGGGTGCAGGTCGCCGCGGCGCTGGTCCACGACCCGGAGGTCCTCGTGCTCGACGAACCGTTCTCGGGGCTCGACCCGATGGCCGTCGACACCGTCCTCGGCGTCCTCCGGGAGCACGCCGCGAAGGGCGTGCCGGTGCTCTTCTCCAGCCACCAGCTCGACGTGGTCGAACGCCTGTGCGACGACGTCGTCGTCATCGCCGGCGGCACCATCCGCGCCGCCGGGCCGCAGGAGGAACTGCGACGGAGCGCCGGACCGGCCGCGTGGGAGCTGCTCGTCGACGGCGACGTCGCCTGGCTCCGCGACGAGCCCGGCGTCACGGTCCGCGAGTTCGACGGCGGGTACGCCGTGTTCGAGGCGGACGACGCCGTCGCGCAGCGCGTCCTGCAGCGCGCCGTCCAGCACGGCACCGTGGGGTCCTTCGCCCCGCGGGTCCCCCGACTCAGCGAGGTCTTCCGGGAGGTCGTCCGATGACCAGCCACTTCGTCGACGCCGTCCGGCTCGTCACCGTCCGCGAGATCCAGGCACGGATCCGCAGCAAGGCCTTCATCGTGTCCGCCGCGATCCTGCTCGTGGCGGTGGTCGCCTCCATCGTCGTCGGCGGCATCGTCGGCAAGGCCACCGCCGACGACACGACCCCCGTGGCGGTCGTCGACGGGGTCTCCCTGCAGTCCACCGACGGCTTGGACGTCACGCCGACGCGGACCGTCGCGCAGGCCGAGCGCCTGGTCCGGGACGGCGAGGTCGACGCCGCGGTCGTGCCGTCGGACGACGCGCTCGGCTACGCGGTCGTCGGGCTCGAGGACGCCCCCACCGACGTCGTCGGCGCGCTCAGCGTGGCGCCGTCGGTCGAACTCCTCGACCCGGGTGCCCTGCCCGCCGGCCTGGTCTCGCTCATCGGCATCATGTTCGGTGTCGTGTTCTTCGCCTCGGCGGTGACCTTCGGGTCGTCGATCGCGCAGAGCGTCGTCGAGGAGAAGTCGACGCGGGTCGTCGAGATCCTCATGGCGGCGATCCCGGCACGCGCGCTGTTGGCCGGCAAGGTGCTCGGCAACAGCGCGATGGCGTTCGCACAGATCGTCGCGGTGGCGGTGGCTGCCGTCATCACGATGGCGGTGACCGGGCAGGACAACCTGTTCGGGTTGCTCGGTCCGAGCGTGCTGTGGTTCGTCGGCTTCTTCGCCGTCGGGTTCGTGCTCATCGCCGCGCTCTTCGCCGCGTCGGCGGTGCTCGTCTCGCGCCAGGAGGACGTCGGCAGCGTCACCATGCCGGTGATGATGCTCGTCATGATCCCGTACCTGCTCATCGTGGTGGCGTCGGACAACGAGACGATCGTGGGGATCATGTCGTACGTGCCGTTCAGCGCACCGATCGGGATGCCGATGCGCATCTTCCTCGGGACCGCCGAGTGGTGGGAGCCGATCCTGTCGCTGCTGATCGTCGCGGCGTCGGTCGTCGTCGTGGTGGTCGTCGGCGCGCGGATCTACGAGAACGCGCTGCTCCGGACCGGCGGTCGCGTGAAGCTGGCGGAGGCGCTGCGCGGCTGACGCCGGAGGACGGGAGGCGCGGTGCCGGCTGGCAGCGCGCCTCCCGTCCGTCGTGTGGTCACGCTCCCACGTCGGTGGAGCAGGAATCGTCGGGTCACCGGGCCCGACCCGACGTCTTCTGCTCCACCGACGGCAGTGGGAGCGCGCGGGGGCGCGGGGTGCGCGCGGCGCGCGGCGCGCGGGCGCGCCCGCGGTCAGAGCTGGCCGAAGGCCGCCTGCACGCCGAGACTGGTCGCGGCGACGAGCACCCACAGCGCGATGCCGAGCAGCATCGGGCGGAACCCCGCACGGCGCAGCGCCGCGAAGTCCGTCGAGACCCCGACCGCGGCGAGCGCCACCGTGATGAGGAAGGTCGCCGCGGTCGAGAACCCCGGAGCCGCCGCGGCGGGCAGGACCCCGGTGGTCCGGAGGACCACCACGACGAGGAAGCCGACCAGGAACCACGGGACCAGCCGGAACACGCGGACGCCCCCGGCGCGGGCCGTGCCGTCGGTGGCGGCAGGCTCGTCGCGGGCGGTGCGGCGGGCCTCCAGGCCGGCGAGCCCGATGACGATCGGGATGATCATGAGCGTCCGCACCAGCTTCACGACGACGGCGGTGTCGGTCGCCTGGCGCCCGTAGATCGTCGCGGTGGCGACGACGGAGGACGTGTCGTTCACGGCGGTCCCCGCGAAGACGCCGAAGGCGTGCTGTGACAGCCCGAGCGCGTGTCCGACCAGGGGGAAGACGAAGACCGCGGCGATGTTGCACAGGAAGATCGTCGACAGGGCGTACGCGACCTCGGCGCTGGCGGCACCGACCACGGGCGTGACGGCCGCGATCGCCGAGGCGCCGCAGATGCCGGTCCCGACGCCGATGAGCGTGCGGAGGGTGCTGGACACGCGGAGCAGTCGACCGATCCCCCACGCCGCGACCAGGCAGACCACGAGCGTGGTGAGCATGACGGGGAGGGTCTCGCCGCCGATGCGCAGGACCTCGCCGATCGACAGCTGCGCCCCGAGCAGCACGACCGCGGCCTGCAGCACCCGGCTCGACGCGAACTTCACGCCCGGTTGCAGCCCGCCGAGGTCCGACGTCCCGCCGTCCTGCTGCCGACGGCGCCGCACGAGCCACCCGACGAGCGCGCCGAGCAGCACGGCCGGCACCGGTCCCCCGACGACGGGGACGGCGCGGCCGACCAGGGTCGCGGCGAGCCCGATCGCGATCGCGAGGGCGACGCCGGGCAGGGCGGCGGCGACCGCCGGGCGGGACAGGGGCATGTGGTCAAGCATCCCACTGTGACGAGGTCAGGACGCGGGCGGCACGTCCCCGGTCATCTCGACGCGTCCGGCGGCGTCATCCCACGTGTAGGTCGCGGTCGCACGACCACTCGGGGCCGCGTTGGGGTCCGTCGCGGTGGCGTACTCGTAGTCGACCCGCAGCGAGTCCGGTGCCGTGCGGGTCACCTGCGGCACGAACGGGTACTGCTCCTTCGTCGCCGTACCGAGGTAGGAGCCGTCGTGGAACAGCAGGACAGCAACGGGCGAGCTGGCGGTGCCGTGGGCCACCGTGACCGTCACCGCCGAGAGCGCCGCGCACGCGTCGTACGCCGAGGTGTCCGCCGTCGACGCGTCCCAGCGTGCGGTCTCGAGCCCGGCCGGCAGCGGCAGGTCGGCGATCGGGGCCGACGCTGCGGCGGCGCCGTCGGACGGCCCGCACGTCGGGGTGGGGGTCGGGGTCGACGAGGGGGTCGACGGCCCCGAGGAGGTCGAGGGCGACGGCGATGCGGCCACCGTCCTGGTCACGGTGGCGGTCGGGTCGCTGCTCGAGGCACCGGAGCACCCAGCGAGCGCGACGGATGCGGCGGCGACGAGCACGAGCAGGCCCGTGGTGCGGAAGGTGCTGGTGGTGCGCATGGGACCAGGATGCCCGCCGCGCTTCGCGGATGTCCGTCCGCAGGGCGAACCGCCCCTGGAGCGATGCCGTGCCCGGGCGTACCATCACCCACGGAAGCAACGGCGGTTCCAGTGATTCCCCGACGCCCCGACACCCAGGGGCGCGGGTCGAGCAGACAGATCAGAGCACGCCGTGACCCAACACCTCATCGAGTACGTCGCCCGCGACCGGACGGGCATCACCGCCGTCGTCACCACGACCGGTGTCGTCGACGTCGACACCGTCATCGACCACATCCACGCCGGGCACGCCGGCTACTACGTGGCCGCGGACTCCTGGAAGCGCACCCCCGTGCGGAGCATGTCGTTCATCGGCGGCTCGTACCTCTTCGCGAACTGGGACGGGTCGAAGCGCAACATGCTGCACGACCTGGCGTTCCGGATGCCGACGCGTGCCGTCCAGGTGGTCGACCGGCCGCAGCGCGGCTGGCGGTTGGGGCGCGCCCTGCGCGCGCTCTTCACGCGGGCGGCCTGACCGGGCCGGTCACGTCCCGTCTGCGCGACCGGCGGACGGACGGGAGGCCCGGTGCCAGCTGGCACCGGGCCTCCCGTCCGTCGGTCGGTCGCGTCGTCAGACGTCGCGCTTCTTGACCGCGGCGAGCGCGAGCGCACCCACCGCGACGACCCACGCGGCCAGGACGCCGAAGCCGGCCCAGCCGTCGAGGACGACACCCTCGGTCTGCTGCTGCCCCGAGGCCTCGTAGGCGTAGAGCTGCCCGCCCGCCTGGTCGGGCAGGAACCGGGACACGTCGAGCAGCCACTGCTGGTCCACCAGGCTGGCGACGAGCTGCACCACGATCGGGAGCACGAGGAGCATGCCCAGGGCGATCGCGATGCCGCCGGCACTCGACCGCACGAGCAGCCCGATGCCGAAGGCGAGCAGGGCGATGAGCGTCACGAAGACCGACGCACCGAGGATCGGCATGACGACCGCCGGGTCGGCCAGGTCGGCGTGCACACCCTTGTCCGCCTGGAAGACGGAGACGAGCACGACGCCGATCCACGTCGCGACGGCGCTCACCAGGAAGGTGGCGACCGCGAGCACCACGGCCTTCGCCAGGATCGCGCCGACGCGGCCGGGGGCGGCCGTGAAGGTCGAGCGGATCTGCCCCGTGCCGTACTCACCGGTGATGATGAGCACGCCGAGCACGGCGGCGACCAGGACGGTGAAGCCGACGGACGAGGTGCTCAGCGTCACGATCTGCCGGTTCGCGATCTCCTGCGTCACCTCGGCGCCCTCGGGCAGGCCGAAGACCGGGGCGTTGAGCCCGATCAGGGCCGCGAGGCCGATGGTGAGCGCGACGATGATCGCGTAGCACCAGAACGTGGAGCGGATGCTGCGGAACTTGATCCACTCGCTGCGGACGAGCCGACCGAAGCCGAGTCCGACGCGTCCGGGCATCGTGGTGGTCGTGGCGGCGCTCATCGGGTGACCTCCGCCTGGTACTCGACCTCGTCCTTGGTGAGGGCCATGTACGCCTCCTCGAGGCTCGCACCCATGGGGGTGAGTTCGTGCAGGACGGCACCGGCCTGTGCGGCGATGGTGCCGATCTGGTGAGCGTCCGGTCCGACGACCACGAAGGCGCCGTCCTCGCGCGGGGTGATCGACGACGCCGCCGAGCCGACGGCGGTGAAGAGTTGGTCCGGGTGCGGGGTGCGGACGAGGGTGCGGGCTCCGCCGCCCTGGCCGCTGCCGGCGACGAACTCGGCGATCGGGGCGTCGGCGAGCACCTTGCCCCGACCGAGCACGACGACCCGGTCCGCGGTCTGCGCCATCTCGCTCATGAGGTGGCTCGACAGGAACACCGTGCGCCCCTCGGACGCCAGGTGCCGGGCGAGCTGGCGCACCCACACGACGCCGTCCGGGTCGAGGCCGTTCACCGGCTCGTCCATGATCAGGGTCTTCGGGTCGCCGAGCAGTGCCGCAGCGATGCCGAGGCGCTGCCCCATGCCGAGGGAGAACCCGCCGACGCGCTTCTTCGCGACGGACTCGAGCCCGGTCAGCTCGATGACGGTGTGCACCCGCGCCTTCGGGATGCCGTGCGTCGCGGCGAGCGACAGCAGGTGGTCGTGGGCGCTGCGTCCGGAGTGGACGGCCTTCGCCTCGAGCAGCGCACCGACCTGGCGGAGCGGATCGCGGAACGAGCGGTACGGCTGCCCGTTCACGCGCACGGTCCCGGACGAGGGCGTGTCGAGGCCCATGATCATCCGCATGGTCGTGGACTTGCCGGCACCGTTCGGCCCGAGGAAGCCGGTCACGATGCCCGGGCGGACGACGAACGACACGTCGTCCACGGCGGTCTTGGCGCCGTAGCGCTTGGACAGGTTCTCGATCTCGATCACGTCGACCACGCTATTGCGGCGGTCCCGCCCACCGCGTCCCCCCAGCGGTGGAGACCGGGTGTCATCCCCGGGGAGGACGCCGCATTGCGCAACACGCCGGTCACTTCTGCCGTCCGGCGACCAAACCGCCTGAGCGACTGCTACGAAAGACCTGAGTGACGACGCCACGACCCTCGTGTCGTGGCACGGGAACCTCGTCACGATCCGCACTCGGAAGGACTGCACCATGACCAGCAACGCAGCAACACGCACCACCGGTTACGGCTCGACGCTGACGCAGAAGGGCGCCCTCCTGTTCGGGGTCGTCTTCCTGATCGTCGGCATCGCGGGCTTCATCCCGGGCCTCACGATGGACATGGGC
>Ga0308156_1001880_pt1 | contig 21313 bp, 30 predicted proteins | sample PhyAR2_FD_201041 | JGI IMG/M metagenome (GOLD analysis project Ga0308156, IMG submission 201041) | Phyllosphere microbial communities from UC Gill Tract Community Farm, Albany, California, United States - DLSL A.R2 | ecosystem: Host-associated > Plants > Phyllosphere > Unclassified | place: USA... | reverse complement strand
GGATCCAATGATAATCAAGTCTGCATTAAGATTCTCTGCAAGCTTAAGAATCTGATCTTTTGGCGTTCCGCCAGAAATAATATGGTGTTCAATTCTGTCTTCAGAAATATTGAATTTACTCACAATTTCTTTGAGTGTTGTTAAAGCGATATCTTTCACTTTGCTCTCATCAAGAGCATCCATTGTAAATGCAAAACTCAACGTTGCAGCGTACTGATAAGACGGAATTACTGAAACAAAATGGATACGAGCATCATTCTGTTCTGCTAAATCCTCAACATGCTTCGCGGCCAGAGAAATCAATGTGTCTTCATCAAGATCAATTGGAACGAGGATTGTTTTGTACATCAATTATTCCTTATCAATTAATAACTATGTGGGATTTATTCCCAATATAGCATCAAATTATCTAAGGGTAATCAATGATAAAAAGTCACCGACGTAAGTGTGCAATCTGCCGAGAGTGGTTCATCCCACGCTTCCAAAATGAACGATGGTGCTGTCCTGAACATGGGGCAGAGTTAGGCGTCAGACTTAACCTAAAGAATCGAGAAAAGGTGATAAAGGCATTAGAAACCAAGCGACGACAAGAGCAGAAGAAAAAGAAAGACAAACTTAAAATCCGAAAGTTATCAGTCAAACCCCTCAGTTACTTCGCAAAACAAGCCCAAACCGAATTCAACGCCTACATCCGAGAACGTGACTCAGCAGAGCCATGTATCAGTTGTGGGCGTTTTCATAATGGGCAATACCACGCCGGACACTTTCGTACCGTTGGCGGTAACCCAGAGTTGAGGTTCGATGAGGACAATTGCCACAAGCAGTGCGCCCCCTGTAATAACCACCTCTCGGGAAATATCGCCGAGTACCAGCCCAATCTACTCGCGAAAATTGGCACTGAGCGGTTCAACAGGCTTATGGGGCCGCATGAGGCTTGTCATTACACACGGAAGGACTTTGAGCGCATCAGAGACGAGTACAAAGCGAAGCGTAAGGCATTAAATCAGGAGGCTGCATGAATCTTAAAGAAGCAATCTCTACTGCGCGAGAACGGCGCAGCAAACGGGAAATGGCTGGAAAGGGAGATCACTATTCGGTCGTTCAATTCAATACCGGTCTCCAGGTATTCAGAAACGATAAGTTACTCAGTGTGCACAAGGTTGTATTTGACACTCATCGCGATAAGTTTGGCGGCATAGTTCATCCAAATGAGAGGGTGGCATGAGACCAGTAGACGCAATATATACACTGCCCATGGTATTCAGGCAGGCAGACCTACGGAGACTCTGGTGTCGAGGGAAGAAGACCATCACGCCATCACAGCGCGTATGGACACGCTATATGTTGTCGCTCTGGGGGCATTACCTCGGAGGTGACGAGGCACCTTCTGGCTGCGTTAACGTAATTGGTCGATTAATGGTTCGTTCAGAATGGAGTGAAACACAGTCAGAGCGGATAGTTGAAGTGGTGAACAGCCTTCACAAGCAAGGTTATCGAGGTGAAGAGTTGTTTAAAAAGTCCCGCGAAATTGTGATACCAGCAGCCTCAGCAAGCAACATCATCGCTCTCGCCAAAGAATCAGATGATGCCGCTTTTGTTGAGTCAGTCATGAAGAAAGTAATCAAGCGTGAAAGCCCGATCCGCGATGTAGCTATTAAACGATATTGCGACCGCAAATGCCCGCAAGACATTGCACAGATGATTTCATACATCACTGGTGCAGATGTTCAATTTTGCCGAAAGCGGGTTATCTGGTGTGAAGAGATACTGGAAGAGGAAATGTACTATGCAATGAAGCATGCAATGGAGAAGGAAATACTTCAAAATGCAGCATGAGTAAAAACATTTACTATTTCTCTTGATTTTGGGAAATGAAAGTGTATATTTTAGTGCATGCTCGGGAGCAAAAGCGAAAGAGCGCAGTAACAAAGAAAAGGCTGGCTTAATCGCTGGCCTTTTTGCTTTCTGGATAACCTACGCGATGTTAGAAAAACAATCGTGCAGTAGATAAGTTCGTCTTGTTAACCACTATCCACACCAATTATGTGAGTTATTGTTATTTCTGAAACCAGAAATCGACGAATTGAAAACTCGTTGATTAAACTTAGTGGTCAGAAAACATGTGTCTAAATTTGCGTGGTAAGAAAAATGTGTCATGTGTTAGTGGATTAAAACGGCATATCCAGCAGATAGATTAGGATAATCAGTTAGTTACTGAAAAAGTGAGTTTTCTTTAAGAATGCTTTCGTTACCAAGTTGGATGAAATTATAAGTTCTGGGAAGTGTAAAAAAGACTGATAAAACAAGGTTTATCTTAAATTACCATACGTTTATTGCATGTATTAATCTTAGAGAATACGATGCGCTGCGTTGTGAGGATACGCCTAACTAGGTAGAAGAGCGTTATTAGTGATTGCGAAGTTTGACTAATAGCATAATTGGCCCTTTAGCTCAGTTGGTTAGAGCAGTCGACTCATAATTGATTGGTCGCTGGTTCAAGTCCAGCAAGGGCCACCAAAGCTGTCATCGTATGATGGTTTTTACCACAGTCTTACAAACTGAAGATGTGGGTTCAATTCCCGCTGACCACTCCAACCGTCACTAGCTCAGCAGGAAGAACCGATAATTATTTTAGTTGTAGATGAGGGGGACGAGACCTCGGTGACGAAACAATTCTCTGAACAGAAAAGAAATGAAGCAACCACCTGATCTAGATCTTTTAGTCGTTACTGCATTGTGTTTGCTAATGACGATATTCTATTTTTCAATGGTTTTGTTCTATGAATAAGTAAGCATATAACTCTGCGAAGCATGATAAACGGAGCGTTTGATTTACTGCATTATCAACTTTAAGTCTCTGTTCTGTGAGATTGATAAGTATCTAAGTAGCAGGATAATAAACAATTAATAAATAGCCAAGGCAAAGTAATTGTCTGAATATTCTCCTTAGATTAACATACCCATGTTGCAGAGCAGGTTCGCGGGATTTTCTATCAGAGAATTTTCCTGTTCTGTGACACCCAATTCAAAGGCTACCTTCGGGTGGCCTTTTTCAAATCTAGCAAGCAGAAAAAATGGTGATAGCTAACTTTGTCACGATTCCGGTTGAACATATATTTAGTTCTCTAACAATGTACAGGTAAGAAAGCTAGAAGGTATTCAGAAAAGTATCTTTAAGCATTTTTCAAATGCGCAATGATCACAGCAGGCATCCCGCAAAACTAAAACGCTTAGTAAATGGATCTTAGAAATCCCTATGCTTTATCATCTAGCACTAATATAGTCATCTTAATGTTTTTGATAGAAACATCTCAAAACATAGATTTAGTAGAATATAATATGTTTAGTCTAGGAGACTTCATTAGTATTTAGAAAAAACTAATAATTTAATTATGGTTTCAAGGGGACTATTCTAACAGTATAGGAGATATTGAATGTCGTATGAATCTGATGATTTTGATGTACGGGTCTATCGCGAGGCTGAAGCAAAAAAAGTACTTGCCAGACTACAGTCTATTATTGACAATGAAAAAGAAAATCAAAGAGACATGATGGGGTCAGTTGGGGCAATCTCATCAATTTTAAGTGCCTCTGGTGATGTGCTAGGTATGATTTCTCCGCAAAAAAAAACTAGCAGAAGCGTTGCCTTTAAAATAAAAAATAATAGTCAAAATGTTTTCATTCCACAATATGTAACAATTAAAGATGTAAACTCAGTTAAAGAGAATATAGATATTTGCGCTCCTGGTAACAGCACACAGCTAAAAGTTTCATATAGTAATAACGGCGGTGTAAATTCTGGAGGCAATATTGAAGTAAGTTTTATGCTTGTCAATTCAAACTTTGAGGCTTTGAAGTGTCAAATTGATTTTCAACCTAATTATGATATTTGGCATCCACGAATGTTTGCAATCGTAGAGCCTGAATCGGACAAAATCATACTGAGGAAGTTTTTCAGTAGTGATGGCTATAGTTTAATCTATCTGAGGGTTGAACTTAATAATAATCAACCGCTCTCCTTCGGTTTAGCTACTTTTACTAGTCTTGATAGCAAAGGCGAATCTTATCTTAATCTCACTGTTACAGACTGGCGAAAAGATGCAGATGATGTGTTGAATTAAGGTTGAGTCAATATTAAAAGGAGATAAGAAATGGCTATACAAGAATCATCAAGAAATTCCCGAAATTACTCAGCTTGCCTCAAACTATCAAGAGCATACTGGAAACACATTCAACGGACTTCGGGGGATAATCAATCAACGAGGATTCTCCCTTATATCAGTTTGATCGCGGGAATGATTTCTGGAACAACGTCTCTAGTTAGTGGAGTTATGGGGCTTAAAAGTGCCAATAACTCTGTAAAATCTATCAACGTATCTATTAATAACTTTTCAAAGTATTCTTTGGTTATTTATAAATTAGTTAATGTCTCTGAAACAGAAATTAATGACATTGTCATCCCTAGGGATCAGAAAGGCACGCTTATAATTAACAATTGCAGCTTTAATGAGAACGATGGCCCTGAGTTACACATGATACTTGATGATGGCAAAGTCAACTCTCTGTGTATTGCAAAGCTAGGATGGACATCTAGTAAAGGTCAAATGCGTATCCGTAAACTGACTTTTAATGATAATAAGAAAGACATTATTTTTGATGATGAAGCGTGCAGTAAAATTAAGGGGGTTCTGGACTATCCTATATACAGTTGCGGAACATCTGGAAATGAAGAAGCTTCTTTTATCATTACGAATCCTCCAATAATGGATAATGAGTGTTGCATTAATATCAATATTTTTGACGGTGACGTGTGAGTTTACTGGCTCTATCGAATGTGTGATGGAGCCGATTATCACGCTAAATTATAACTTTTTGTATACAATGTATTTACTGTTTCTAGTGTAGTTTATTTATTCATGATTTATTGATGAAGCCATTTACTACAATGAATAAAGTCGTGACTTACATATTACTAACTACCATGTTTGCCCTCGGTGCAACGATGATCATAGGTATGTATTGTGAGTGCACTCGCTTCCCATTTTTTTTCAACAAATTAGTGCACTTAGGTTCTCATTTTAAAGATTTCGAAGTGTATCGACTGAGAAATACATGTAAGTTTTTTTAAATCATGAGCACCTCCTCTATATTGCAGTAACCAATTTCAAGGCCCTGAGTTAATAGCTCGGGGCTTTCTTGCATTTAGTGTCATCCAACACCAACCAACCACACTCACACATCCCTTGTCTGGCATGGATACGGGTGACGCTATTCCCTAATTAATTACACTGCGCCTAACCCTACGGGGAGGTGAGACGATGCTACGTATGGACAAAATCACAACAGGTATTTCCTACGGAGCGTCAGGCGGTAGCGCCTTATTCTGGCTTAAACAACTCCTTGATGGCTTCTCACCTGAACAGTGGGCAGCGTTTGGCGTTCTTGGAAGCCTGCTATTTGGCCTCCTGACGTTTCTAACGAATCTCTACTTCAAGATAAAAGAAGACAGGCGCAAAGCCTCAAGGGGTGAGTAATGAATCCATCCCTGAGAAATAAATTAAGCGCGGCAATGATTACTCTCATCGTATCTGGTGCATCTGCTCCGGTATTGCTTGACCAGTTTCTCAATGAGAAAGAAGGAAGCAGCCTAACAGCGTACCGAGATGGCGGTGGCATCTGGACTATATGCCGTGGTGCAACGATGGTTGATGGTAAGCAAGTCGTTCATGGAATGAAGTTAACGCAGGCCAAATGCAATCAAGTAAACGCCATAGAACGCGACAAGGCATTAGCTTGGGTGGAGCGAAACATTCGCGTCCCCCTTACCGAACCACAGAAAGCAGGCATTGCATCATTCTGCCCTTACAACATTGGCCCTGGTAAATGCTTTCCTTCGACGTTCTATAAGCGACTGAACTCCGGTGATCGGAAAGGAGCTTGTGAGGCTATCCGCTGGTGGATTAAAGATGGTGGCCGTGACTGCCGACTGACTAAAGGTCAAAAGAATGGCTGTTATGGTCAAGTGGAGAGACGCGATCAGGAAAGTGCGCTGGCGTGCTGGGGAATTGACCAATGAATACCAATTTCAGTTGGCGAATGATGACAATAGGTATGTTGCTGGTGGCGTTGGTCGTCGCTGGGAGAATAGCGAGCCACTACCGCGATAAATACCATCAGGTGGATAAATCGTGGCAATTGAAATGGGCGCAGCGCGATAAAGAGGATTCTGATGCTCTAGCCCGGCTACAGGCAAGCGAACGAGCAGAAGAGCAACGCAGGCAACAGGCAGCAAATCAGGCGGTCAAAGATGCAGGGAAAGACAACGAACAGCTTAAAGCTGATGCTATTAATGCTAAGCGCTCTGCTAACAGGTTGCAGCAACAGCTCGCACAGCTCAGGCAACAATTCGCAGACAGTGAAACCGGCAAGCTTTCCGGTGCTGCCAGCGCAAGCACGTCAAAGTCCCAAGCCATCATATTGCTTACCGAGTTGCTCAGCGAATCTAGCGAAGCAGCAAGAGAGTATGCAAAAGAGGCTGACCGTGCTCGTCGCGCTGGACAAACATGTGAAAACATCTGGGACACCGTAACCGGACTAAGTCCAAAACCATACAGAAAGGATAATTGATGAAATTAAAACTATTTTTACTCGCGATTGCATGTATGTCTCTTGCTAGCTGTACAACGCTTTATTACAGGTAACGTGTATGAGATATGTATTAACCGCATTTTTAGCTTTTTGCCTGAGTGGCTGCATATCTATCTATGGTCCAGTGAAGCCCGGAGTACAACAGCCTTCTAACAACAGCTCACCTCAGGCACCAGGAATGAGCGAGCTTGTATCGACAACTGTCATTAGCAATAGAAAGTCTGAAGAATTACTAAATGCTGTAGAGCTGTACTACAGAGAGAAAAATATTACTGCAAGTGTAAATGACAGAACCAGTGGGATAATCGCGGGTACGGGGGATGATCCTGAATTGAGTTCACTATACCTTGATTGTTCAGCTTTAGCTCAAACTCAAAATATTCAAGAAAGTTACCGTATTGTCACTCAGGTTTGGAGTGCGGGTGAGGGCAGTAATGTCACCGTAACAGTTACAGGCTTAGCGGGATTAACTGCCGCGGATGGTAACGACAAAATAAAACCGGTTGAATGTAAAAGCTCGGGGACTTTTGAAAAAGATTTATTGGAGCAGCTGCGAAAATAAATATTAAGCAGGAATTCAAGAGTGCCTGCGTTAATTCGAATATCACAGATACAGCCTCACTTCAGTGGGGCTTTTTTTATACCTAAGACATAAAGGGCATTAAATGAAATATGACGCTTTGAACTTACCTAAATCATTAAATAATTTAAAAGATGAATCAAAAGTTATGCCGAAGGGGGATCCTTCTGTCGGTTATCCGCAAATTTGTATTCGTTCAAACCGGAAACCTGAACGAACAGATTTGGAAGCTATTTGCGAGATTGCGGATGAAGCCGCTGCCCAGTATCCAAATGACAAAGAGGCACGTGCAAAAGCGGTAGTTGCGGCGCTAAATAAAATTTTAGGTGGCGGAGCACTTGGACACGCGTGGATCATCGTATTTGAAAGCGAAAAGGTTACGGATGCTAATAGCCACCGTTATGGTTACCACGAGGGTTATGGATATACTAAAAACAAATCTAACGACCGTGTAGATCGTGGTTTTGCTTATCAACTGTGCATGAAAATTAGTGATAATCAGTTTAAAGATTTAGAAAACAAAATTATTCCACAGCTAAATATTGAAAGTACGGAAATTGCAAAAGGTTTCCATATGGAGCCAGGTAAAGGCCAACAGGGTGTATATACGCCGCTGACAAACTGCACTTGGTTTGCAGGAAATGTTTGGAATCGCACAATGAATCAGGATGTTGTGTTTAATCAGCCATTTGATGGAAGTGCGCATGCAGAAGACTGGGGCATTGACGCAATCGAAAATGTCACTGAAGTAGCCGATCCTGGCATGTTGTCGGAAAGCATGAAAGCTATTTTAGGTAAGTAGCGGTAATAAATAAGTTCTTTCAAAAATGATATTGCCCCGCATCTGCGGGGTTTTTTTATATCTGCATTTCACCGCGCTTTCTCCGCGCATTAAAAAACCAAGAGCCTTTCGGGGTAGAGCTTGAGATAGGGCAGTGGTTATCGCTGACCGCTCTTGGGCTGCCTACATCTGGAGAACAGGCTCTATCACCAAAAGGTAACAGCAATATGAATAATTCAATGATTGTTCTTCCTGCCAATGAAGCTCCGACCATGAGCAGTTTAGAAATGGTCGATTACATAAATGCTGATCGGAAATCAAAAGCTGAGGCTCAAGGACTGAAGTTTCCATGTAAGCAGATCAGAAAGCTTGAACATAGAAGCTTCATGAAAAAAGTCCCAAAAGTAATAGGGGAGGCAGCTGCAAAATTTTTTGCATCTGATTCTTACATCAATGGTACTGGCGGGAAGGTAGAGCGAGATATTTATAACTTCCCAAAACGCGAAGCTTGCCTAATGGCGATGAGTTACAGCTATGAGCTTCAAGCTCAAGTATTCGATCACATGACCAAGCTTGAGGGGAGCAATGAAGTTAATCTCCTCGACTTTTCTGGATTGACTGAGCTAGCCATAAGTGAAATGCAAAATAGGGTAGCCGCTGCTGAGAAATTCTCTTTTGAGGAACATGGTCAGGCTGGAAGTGCGCTCATGACTCGCCGTAAGAAAGAGAAAAAGGTTATCAAAAAGGCTGAGCAACTAGTGAAAGACCTTATCCAGTTCAAGCTCTGCGACCTTGGCGACTTCCCTAATGGAGAACTGGCATGAACCCAACCCAGTTCATTCACTCCAACGTGAAAAACGAGCTGGTAAAACAAGGCTATGACCAAAACGTAGCCTTAATGGGGGCAGATATGGCGGTAGACCATTACCGCCGCTGTTCTCAAGCCAGCAGAAAGGGCGCGATATTCGATGATTGCTTACGAACCGCCAAACTCTGGGCAGATAAATACGGTAAGAAGCCAAAAACAAGTGCCGCGTAGCCACTACAAAGCGTCTCAAGTAGGCGCTTGATAGTGTCACTGCTAAAGGGGTGAACCAATCTTGCTGTCGGGTAAGCCGTAAGTCAGTTAGCACCTCTGCGAAGCGGGGCGAGTCTGGCGAATCAGCTATTAACGAGTTGGCAAAGGGCTTCTTCGGCTTCAGATAGAGAGAAGTTAGGTATGAAGTTACCTTGATATAGTTCACCAGTGCGAGATATACGCCATACCCCTTTGCGTTCAGCATCCGATGAGAGTTCATCTCCGGCATCCAGATCAACTTCTATCCCAACAACGTGAAGGCAATAAAAATCATTGCGCTTAACGATGAGCACGAACTGAGGGCTGGTTTGCATTCTTACTTTCTTAACGATAACGGCTTTCATGGTGACTCCATAGCTACAACGGCGATAGTTATACACCGTGACTATGAAGAAACAATGGAAAACATCTGAAAATTAAATTGCGTAGGGTTGTCGCAGCATCTCTGTATTAGCCACAACCAGTTTCTCTCCTGACTAATAGCGTACAGAGAGATCAATAACGACCAATGCCGAGCGCCCACCAAGCGACTCTCATGGCGGTGACATGAACCGTGGCAGAAGAATCATGGAGCAATACAGTGTGTTTTCACTGAGAGCACACGATATTGCAGCATAAGTTCACATGGCGCCCTCGGGCGGATACTCAAAAAAACAGAGGAATGTTCGCTTATGGCTGATAAGTACAACGTCAAAGCAACAAAGAAAGACGGAACCACATACGAAGGCGTCATGACAACCAAAGAGCCAAGACTGGTTAACGGTCTATTTGCTATCTCGGAGCATGACGGCTCATGGACATACATTCAGCCGGATGAGTTGAGTGAGATCACATTCAAGCCGGTAGTGGAAGAGCAGGATTGACATGTGGCCGAAATGAAATCGGCCACGATATTTACCCTCTGGACTCTCTACCGTCTTCGTCTTCATTAACACGGTAGCGCCAGTATTTATCTGGTTTGACCCAAACAACTCTTTCACCGCTCTCAACTCGGAAGGCCTTTATTACCTTGGTTGATAAGGCTTGATTCCCATCGGCGTTTTCTTTGAGATGCTGTTCGTTTCCTGATTTCACCAAATGATCAACAACATCCTGCTGATATAAACAACCATCAGCCGTTAAGGTGGACATCATCCATTGTGTAACGTCAGAAACAGTAAACACTTTGATGTCTGGGCTTACGGCTTTGGGGAAGGAAATGCTAATGATTCAGGAGCAAACCGACCTTGTTCAAGCTTTTTACCTGCAAACCATTGGCACACTATTTCATCAGAATAGATGGATTTGATGGTCATTTCTGGTCCGCCGGATTTTAATACAACCAAATCACCGGACTTAAATTCTTCACTCATAAAAGCTCCTTTGGGAATAAAACATGGCACTCACCGACAAACAAGAAATGTTCTGTCGCGAGTACCTCATCGATTTAAATGCCACACAAGCGGCTATTCGGGCGGGGTACAGCGAAAAGACTGCAAACCGCATCGCCGCCCAACTGTTGTCAAAAGTTGACATCCAGAACAGCATCGCGCAACTGAAAGCTCAACGCAATGAGCAGGTTAACATCGACGCGGCTTATGTTTTGAGACGTTTGGTTGAAATTGACCAAATGGACGTTCTCGATATTGTTCGAGATGATTTATCGCTTAAGCCTGTTAGCGAATGGCCTTCATCGTGGCGTCGCTATATCTCAGGGTTCGACTTAGCCGAGATGTTTGAGAACACTGGCGAGGGCGGCGGCAGAGAATTAGCCGGGATCATGAAGAAGATTAAGTGGCCAGATAAGGTTAAGAATCTGGAGCTACTTGGTAAGCATGTTTCCGTGATGGCCTTCAAAGAGCAGATTGATCAGAAGGTCACCGCTACTCACAACATTATGCCAGTCCCAACCTGCGACAGTGCGGAATCATGGGAGGCAATCGCACAGAAACAGCAAGGCGAGGTACTGGGCAAATGAGCTACAACGTAGTTTGGAAGCCGTTACCCGGATCGCAGTCACTGTCTCTGAGTTGCCCATGTGATGAGATTCTTTTTGAGGGTACTCGCGGCCCCGGTAAAACTGCGGCGCAGCTGGCTAGATTTCGCCGATTGGTTGGCACCGGCTACGGCACGTTCTGGCGAGGTGTGATATTTGACACCGAGTATAAGAACCTTGCAGACATCATCACGCAGTCTAAACGTATGTATCGGTTGTTTGGGGATGGGGCGAGATTCTTAAACTCTGCCTCAGAATTGAGATGGGTGTGGCCAACCGGTGAAGAGTTGCTGTTTAGGTTCGGCAAAGAAGAAAAAGATTACTGGGATTATCATGGGCAAGAATTCCCGTTTATCGGATTTAACGAGCTAACAAAGCAGCCTAATCCTGATTTCTACGAATCTATGTTCTCATGTCGGCGATCGTCATTTAGGCCGCAGGACTACCCACTGCCAGACGGCAGCTTGTTGCCAAATATCCCGCTAGAGACTTTCAACACTACAAACCCATTCGGCATAGGCCATACATGGGTTAAAAAGCGATTCATTGACCCAGCACCGCGTGGAACCATCATCCGCGATAAGCAGATAGTGCCTAATCCACAAACGCAGCAGGATGAAGAGATTACGCTGACTCGCGTAGCTATTCATGGCTCGTTCAAAGAGAACCCATATCTCGATCCTGTATACATCGCCACGCTGATGAACATCAAAGACCCTAACAAGCGCAAAGCATGGGTTGAAGGTTCATGGGATGTGACGAGCGGTGGGCGATTTGACCACCTGTGGAATGAATCGCTGCACGTCATCAAGCCATTCACCATCCCCGAAAGTTGGACGGTTGATCGCTCACATGACTGGGGCGAGTCGAAGCCGTTCGCTAACTTGTGGTGGGCACAATCAGATGGAACAGAAGCAACACTCCAGGATGGGCGCAAGTTCTGCCCGCCGACAGGTTCATTGATTCTGATTGGTGAGTGGTATGGCTGCCCGCCTGAAGAACTCAACAAAGGCCTGAATATGTCATCGACAAACGTTGCTAAAGGCGTGGCGTGGGTTGATAAGCGGCTTATGGGTGAAGAGGTTGAAGAACCTGAAGAGACTCAGGGAAAAGGGCAGATGCACATCGTGCCTGGCATATGTAGCAGCGTAATACCCGGTCCGGCTGATGGCGCGATATTCAACACTGGAGATAATGAGCTATCCATTGCACAAAAGATGGAAGCACAAGGCGTTACGTGGCTGGCAGCAGATAAAAAGCCCGGTTCACGTATCAATGGCGCATCACTCTTCGCGGACATGCTAGAGGCGGTGATAGAAGGAAAGTCCACAGAATCAGGGCTTCCTGAGAAGCCAGCCTTCTATGTCATGGAACATTGCCGTGGCTGGATTAGCCGCATACCGGTGCTTGTCCGTGACGATAAGAAGCCAGACGACGTCGATACCACTCAGGAAGATCACGACTTCGACGCTACGCGCTACCGCGTACTGCATTCACCTAAACAAATCACCGGCATGTTGGTGCGTTCGCGCTGACGGAGGACATCGTGGCCGAAAGCGAAATTAAGCAGAATCTCACCACAAACGCCAGCGTCGACCGTGAGCGCATGCGTTATGTAAACGCTATGTTCAATGGCACCAGTAACACTAAACGCAAACGGCTGTATCAGGAATTTGGCTACCCAGTTGAACTCTGCTTCGACGATTTCTATCGTGCATATCGTCGCAATGCAATCGCTGGCGCTGCCGTAATGCGAGTTGTTGATGGATGCTGGGAGGATTACCCGGAAATTTACGAAGGCGACATTACAAAAGACGCCACGGAACAAACCGCGTGGGATAAGCAAATCAATAAGCTTCTCAAGCGATGCTGGAAACAAATTAAAGGTGCCGATAAGCGCAACCTGGTCGGCCGTTACTCTGGATTATTGATTCAAATAAAAGACAGTAAGTCATGGTCAGAGCCTGTTGATAAGGCCATGGTCGGCAGACTGAAAGAAAAGGCACTCGTCAGGCTAATACCGGTTTGGGAAGCGCAGCTTGACCCTGTTAGCTATAACGAAGATCAGAATAGCGAGAATTACGGCGATGTCAGCATGTACTCATTCACTGAGATACCTGTACAGCAGCAGCGAAGTAATCAGCCTGGCAGGGTCATTAACGTTCACCCAGATAGAGTTATTATCCTTGCAGAAGGTTCTGACGACGGGCGACTTGATTCCGGTGAGTCGCTGCTGGAAGAGGGATTCAACAAGCTGATGGATCTCGAGAAAGTTTCGGGTGGCGCTGCTGAGGGATTCCTCAAGAACGCAAGCCGACAACTTAATTTTAACTTCAGCGCCAAAACGAACTTCGCTCAGCTTGCGCGTGCTCTCGGAGTCTCCGAATTTGAGTTATCGAATGCAATGGACGATCAGGTTAAACGCCTGAATGACAGTACCGACAGCGCCGTAATGATGCAGGAAGGTGATGCCAGCGTACTCTCGGTAGAAGTAGCAGACCCTGAGCCGACGTGGCGTACTGCTCTCAATGAGTTCTGCGCAACGGTGCCGATCCCCGTGAAGGTACTGGTTGGTATGCAAACCGGTGAACGGGCCAGCACGGAAGATGCGAAGGATTGGGCCAAAACCCGAATGAGTCGACGTAATGGATTCTTGACTGACCTCATCACTGACATCGTTTCCCGATTCTGGAGCCTCGGATTTATATCACCGGCGAAGGACGAAGAGATTTCTGTAGGGTGGTCAGATTTGCTTGCACCAAGCCAGGCGGAGAAGATTGCCAATATGGATAAGCTCGCCGATGTCGCAGTGAAATCAACGAACGCATTTGGTCGCTCAGCAATCACCGAAAACGAAATACGTGCAGCAGGAGAGCTTCAGTCTCTTCCTGAATTAGATGATGAGGTTCCGCCAGATGACAGCAAGCCAAAGCCTGACCCACTGGCAGACCCAGAATCAGAAACCGAAAAGTCCGGTAATACCACGGTCGAAAGTTGACCCCACGATGTCGCGAAAGTCAGTCAGCAAGATGGAGCGCGACATCGAGGACCGGTATTACTCAATTAAGGTTGCACTGAAATCATTGTTCGACCAGCGCCTGACCGGGCGAGAGCGTGAGGTAAACAGCCATAACTGGCACTTCCTTTGCCACGACAACGGCGAGGATATGCGGCTCTATCAGGTCAACGCTGGCAAGTTCATCTACGACATGTCGGCGCAAGAGTTGGCTAACCTGCTAGAGGCAGTGCAGGGCATTCTCGACGATTACCTGCTGGATGGTGGAGAACAAAACCTGTGGGCGATGGATTTCGTCGCCGTAGAAGCACAGCGCGGCACGCTGGAGGCTTTCAATAACCTCTCGCAGCAGTCGCAGGTATACGCCAGCCAGACGACGTTACAGCAACTTTTAAACAGTCCTGGTTATCTAAACCAGATTGCAGCGGCAAGGCTGACAACGTTCAGTGACTGGAAGGTCATTAGCGATACCGCTCGCGGCGATTTGACCAACATCATCACCGATGCAGTGGTCAGAGGCGTTAATCCGCGTGAGACGGCCAGCGTCATCAGCAAACGCCTCGATGTCAGTATGTCGAAGGCCAAGACCATCGCTCAGACTGAGCAGGTCGGCGCACTTCGGCAGGCACAATGGAACGAAACGGACTGGGCCGCTGAAAGGCTAGGTCTTAATACTGGGCTCCTGTGGCTGTCAGCATTAAAGCCAACAACGCGCAGCTGGCACGCCAGACGTCATGGAAAAGTCTACACCACTGAAGAGGTGCGAGACTTCTACGCCGAGAACGGCAACCGGTACAACTGCTACTGCAGTCAGATCCCAGTACTGCTCAACGACGACGGCAGCATATTCAATGAAGGGCTTGCAGAGAAATTGGAGACGGAGCGCAGGCATTGGAAAAATGATAGTTGAACGAATTTTTTTTTCTAGACATATTAATGCCCTACACATAGGAGAATAATATGTCGTTATATAATAGCGTTCAAAGAAAGTTAACTGAATACAAAGAGGCTGAACAACGTTACTGGGACGATCTCAAGGAGCGCCTTACCCTATTCAAGCCTAAACTTATTGATTATCTTGGCGTTGAAGGTATGGAACTTTGTGATGCTCATGATAAAAATAAGTACCCTATCGTCTTGGTTGGCAAAAAAGTAGGCGAAGAAGTTGAAGATGAATTAGTAAGAAATTTTGAAAAAGTAGATGGACAAAAGCCCAGCTTGCGTTTCTTTGTTCAGATAAATCTTTCAAAATCCTATAGTGAAATTTATGTGAAGTCGGAGATATTTGAATGTCTTTTCTGGGGGAAAGACGATAGCTACACTATGGATATCTGTGGGGAAAGCGTTGGTTGCAGGAAAGTTACGGATAAGACTGATTTTACCAATGCCTTTGATTTTATTATCAAAAAAATTGAAGAGTCTGTCGATGCAGAGCGATTTTTATAATCAGTAAATACGAACAACAGAAGGTCGCCACGGCGGCCTTTTTTAATGCCTGAAATCCACCAATGAGGACCCAGCATGAAACGCAACCGCGTTAACGTGCTGACCGTCGTCAACTCCGCTTCAAATATCACAACTGAAACTATCGACGGCAAGCCACATATTGTGGTTCGCGGCATCACGCCTGTCGTGGACGATATCGTGATGAACCGGAAGTTGTACCCGGCAGCAGAAATAGAAAAGGCCTACAACACGCTTGAACGTAACCCGATGCCGCTGGGTCACCCAAAGGTGGATGGCAAGCATGTCTCGGCGCGCGATGTCCGGGCGGTGAACGAATTCCACGTCGGAGCTTGGCTACAGAACGTCAGCCACAAAGACGGCAAGGTAACTGGCGACATGTACGTTAACCGGCAGTACGCCGAATCCAGCGATAAGGGCAAACGCCTGATTAACCGCTTGGATGACATGTTGTCTGGTGCTAACGCTGACCCGATCCACATCTCCACCGGCCTGCTGTATTCCGGCATTACTGCCAACGGCGAGTCGAAGGGAAAGAAGTATAACGAGATCGCCACCAACATGATGTTTGACCATGTTGCTGTGCTGCTTGATGAGCCTGGTGCCGGTACGCCGAATGAAGGCGTGGGCATCTTCGTTAACTCTGACGGAGATGAGCAGCAGATTGAAATGGCGAACCTGGCCGACGCCTATGACTGCACCCGCGAAGGGATGCTCAACAAAACCAGGTTCTTCTTCACTAACGCCTCCAACTTTTCCTTCGACGATATCCAGCGTGCTATCAGCGACAAATTGCGCGAGGGCGATATCGAAGATAAGTGGCTTTGGCCTGAAACGGTGTGGCCTGACAGCTTCATTTACCAAGATGGCTCAAAACACCTGAAGCAAAAGTACCTCATCGATGATGGCGGCAAGGCCGTTTTCGTCGGCGAACCTGTAGAAGTCGTGCGCAAACCCACTGAGTACGAAATTAAAACCAACGGAGCTGAAAACCCGATGAAAGACATGATCGTTAACGCGCTGAAAGCGAAAGGTAAGCCGACTGAAGGCAAGACCGACGCAGAGCTTTTTGATGCATTCAACCAAATGAATGCGGAAGAAGCAGCAAAAACCGAGACGCCAGAGCAGAAGGCGGCACGCGAAAAGAAAGAGTCTGATGAAAAGGCTGCAAAAGACAAGGCCACCAACAGCGAAGAAATGCCAGCCTGGGCTAAGTTGCTCACTGAGCAGGTATCGGCGCTGAACACCCAATTCGCGGCCAACTCTGACAAAGAGAAAGGCGAGAAACGTGCAGCAGTCAAAGCCAAGTTCGGCATGACTGATGTTGCGGTTAATGCTCTGGACGGCGAGCCACTGAATGAGCTGTTCGCTCAATGTTCAACCTCTACAGGTCTGAATGGTGCATTCCGCCAGACTAACTCTTCTCAACCAATCAGCGAAATGCCGGAGTAAATAATGGCTAAAGATGGAAAACACGTAATTCACGCCGGTGGCGTATTCCCTAATCCGCTGCTCAATCGTGAAGGCCGCGCGACAGCCGTTAAGCCTGGCACTTTGGGCTTCTTCGATGCTGGCGTATTCAAAGCATCCGTAGACGGAAGTGAAACCGCTGTCATCTACGCTGCTGACTTTGATTATCTTCGCTGCAAGTCAGTCGATGACACATTTGCAGTTGATGATCTGTTAGTGGCAATTCACCCGCTGCCGGGCATGTTCCTTAACGTGCGCGCTGCAGCAGGCACCTACAAAAAAGGCGATGCACTGTCAATCGTCAACGGCCAGGTGAAAAAATGGGCCACCGGTGAGGCAGATCGTTGCTACTGCGACGAAGAGCACTCAATTACCGCCGTTGCTGGCGACCTCATTCGTGTAGTGATTAAGTAAGGAGTCACTGAATGCTTGTTTATTCTAAATCGCTGGGCGAAAAGACCGGCAACCTGGCGGTTAACCAGTACCAGTTCGGTATGCTTTCTCAGGAGCGTGATGCCGCCCTAAACCATCAAGGTGTCAATGTGATGCAGGAGATGGCAGACCGCATTAATGCTGTTAGTCAGTTGAATGGTATCAACGCCGTACGCTCACCTGCAGATCTGTATAAAGCGTTTGACCAGACCGTGCTGCGCCAATTTCAGCCGAACACTGAGTTCACCCTGTTCAACGACCTGATGCCGCTGTCTCGTTCCGTGCGAATTAACCAGACCGTGTACGAATACGCGAAGTCCGGCGGCCGCATGTGGGCACACACCTCCATGTCAGGCCAGATTGGGGCGGCGCTGGATGCTGTCCAGTACCAGTACGACAGTACGATGGTGCCAGTGCATGATACTGGCTTCAAATTCCACTGGCGTGAACCTCGTCTGAACAACCCGGATGCGTTCGACATCATCTCTGATGCACAGTTCGAGTCCACCAATGAAGTACGACGCCAGTACGTGGATTACATCTACAACGGATATCGCGATGCGGAAGGGACTTACATCAAGTTCGATGAGAAGACCTGGAAGGGCCTGAAGAATGATGAGCGCGTAGCAATGATTGACCTTGGCGCATCTGGCCTGAATATCGACTTCACCAGCGCGTCGGCGACCGCTGAGCAGATCCGTAATGCGGCAATCAAGCTGCGCGATACGCTCAAGCTGACTAACAACCAGTACGCCGAGCAGACCTGGTATGTGTCGAGTGCCATCATCTCCAACTTGGAGCGCTACTTCAGCGACAACTACCAGTCTGACACCATTCTGCAGGAGCTTCTTAAACTGTCCGGTATCTCTGCAATTAAAGAAGATGCTCAGCTGGCGAAACTCGATACCAGCGGATGCACCAGTGAGCTACCGATTAGTGCAGGTAACAGCGTTGGCCTGTTCATGGTTGTCGGGGGTTGCTGATGGTGTGGATTGACGTAACAGAACGCAGTCCTAAACCATTCTCTCGTGTATGGGTTCGCACCGATACCGGACGTGAAACCACCGGTTATGTGAATAGCTCCGGTGAGTGGGTGATTAACTGCAAGCGCATTCGTGATAGCGGTGCAAAGGTCGAGAGGTGGCGAGAATGAGCAGCGTTGCCAACTGGAGCTATACGGCACAAGCCACAATCTGGCGCATCCTCGGAACTGATGAGTGGAATAAGCCATCATTCGCCGCACCTTTCACTATTGCATGCGACTACGGTGGTGACTCTAAACGCGGTAACGCTGATGTTGGCCGCGAGTTCGTGGTGAAGGATACAGTCTGGACTGAGTACGCAGAAGCTAAAGAGGGTGACTACCTGCTGATCGGAGTATCGACCGATGCCAACCCTATCGATGCCGGCGCAGATGAGATTAAGCACATCATTCGCTATGCGGACACATTTGATCGCGTTGCTGATGATTATGCATTGATAACCGGAGTCTGATATGGGCGTTAAGGTGAAGGGGCTTAAACAGGCTAAGGCTAACTTTGACCATTTGATTGATGACGTGGTCGGAAAGAAAGCCGTAAGGGCTACATATCGAATCCTGCTTATCATAGGGACTCAGGCATCTATTTACACTCCGATCGACACATCGACCCTCATAAACTCACAGTTCAGGGAAGTGAAAGCAGGCAATAAAATCATCACTGGTCGAGTTGGTTATTCTGCTAACTACGCGGTGTATGTTCACGACCCGAACGTGAAGCAGAACTTCAGGCGCTCTACCGCTAAAAAAGAATTTCTTAAACTTGGTGCTGATGATTCCAAGGGGCAAATCGATAGGGCAGTTGCTGAGGAGATGAGCCTATGAGTACGCCAGTATTCATTAAGTTTCGTGAGTGGCTAGAGGGAGCTGGGCTAGTTGCTGGATACAAAGTGCAGATGGTGCAGTGGGTAGAGCAGAAGAGTGACTCTGGGAACATGAAATACATTGTATTTCAGCCAAATGGCGGCACTCCACGCGTTAAAGACCTGAGTGCTGATGATAATGTTCAGGTTATTCTCGTTAGCGCTAAGAATGACACTCAGACCGTAGTGCAGCGTGCACAGGACATACTAGATTATGTGATAGATAACCCTGATGACTCTTGCCTCAATTCAGTCTTCAATCTCGGCGGGATGCCAACGCCAATACCTACGGAAGAGGGAAGAACGGTCATCAGCCTTTTGTTCCGCTGCACTGCATAACAACATTCAAAACTAACAGGCTGCCTTATGGTGGCCTTTTTTATTTCCAACAAAAGAGGTAAGTCACCATGGCAGATTGCCAGAATGATTACGGGAAGTTAATTGGCCGCGTCGCTATTCTGCGTCTTGCCGAAGGCTGCCCAGATACAGTCCCAGAACAATCAGAGTTCGTGCGTATGGGCGCTCTGACTACCAAGTCAATCGACTATTCAATGAACACTGTTACTTCTGAGGCTGATGACACCAAAGGTCTGGTTGAGAACCTTGTCACTAACATGGACCTGACTATCAGCTTTGATGGTGAGTGGCGTAAGCGCGATAAGCCAACTGACTTTGGCCCAATCAAACTATCCAAAGAGCTATTGGCAGAAACCAAATCTGGCCGCCAGCCGACTTACTGGGTTCAGTTTGATTTCACCGGTGAAGACGCCGTAGTTCTCCAAGGCTATATGGCTGCGACTTCATGGTCTGGCGAGTTCGGGGCATCTGACATCGCAACTTATTCCGGCGAATTCAAGGTGGCTGACGCTGATACTGTCGAATATCTGGAAGAGGAAGTTCCTGTTACGGGTGTAACTGTCACTCCGGCCAGTGGAAGTGTTGCCGTTGGCGCAACGACCACATTTACGGTAGATGTAGCCCCTGCTGGCGCAACCAACAAAGCCTACACGGTAACGTCATCAGCTCCATCAAAGGCGACGGCAACACTGTCTGGCACCACGGTAACGGTAACTGGCGTGGCGGCTGGTACGGCAAGCATCACTGTCACCACAACCGACGGCGCAAAGTCTGCGGTTTACGCGGCAACAGTAACTGCTTAGTAAGCACTACAGAGGGTATCGATGATGCCCTCGATACTGCTCACAAGGAATTCACATGACACCGATCACCGACATTGGCGAAATGCTTATTTCAGACCGTGAGAGAGACTATTTCTTTCGGCCTTCTCTTGTTTCTATGGCAAGAATCGGATCCCCCTCTGAAATAGTTGCCGCGCACGCAACCATGAATGGATTTGAGGTTTTTAGGCTAATTTCACAAGCCTCTGATGCATGGGGAAAGGTCCCTGAATGGCTGTTAAAAACAATAAAGACTCCCGTATATGGCCGCCCCGTCTTGGCTACAGCGATGAGCATAATGCAGGCGTGCTGTGACGATGATTTAACCTTGCTGATTGGAGAGTGGAGACCCGGTAAAAAAGGTGTCGTCTACCGCAAAGGGAAGATGGGGATCGGGGAGATAATCATCATTGCGCGCGAGCTAATCGAGCATGGTGTTATCGGTAAGGCTAAGCTCAGAAAGCTACAAAAGCATGAAAGCAAAGATGAGTATTCATCAGAGTTTCGAGTGGTCGATTATATAAACGCGGCGCGGGCTCATTTCAACATGCCTAGAAGCGAAGCTGAACAGCTAACCATGACAGAGTTCCAGCTCATGCTTAAAGCTAAGTATCCAGAAGAGAAAGGATTCACGAAGGAAGAGTATGACGCGGTCATCGACGCGGATGATAAACGAACAGCTGAATTGCTCTCTGGTCGCCGCAGATTGGTCAAGTCTAAGAAGTTACCGGCTAAGGCCGCTTAATGTCACAACCTGCTCCGGCAGGTTTTTTTATGTCTGGAGATCGT
>Ga0308156_1001878_pt1 | contig 21350 bp, 28 predicted proteins | sample PhyAR2_FD_201041 | JGI IMG/M metagenome (GOLD analysis project Ga0308156, IMG submission 201041) | Phyllosphere microbial communities from UC Gill Tract Community Farm, Albany, California, United States - DLSL A.R2 | ecosystem: Host-associated > Plants > Phyllosphere > Unclassified | place: USA... | reverse complement strand
GCGAACGCGCTCGAGGGTGTCGGACATGAGTGTCTCTCTGCCTGTTTGAAATCGCCGTAGAGGCGGGGGTAGCTCAGAAATCGCCGTCTCACGGCAGCGAAGGCGACGCAAGCCCGAAAGCCCGAACCGCCGACGCATTCAACCCTTTAGCACAGGCTTTCGGGCTGGAAATAGTCTGTTGCGCGACGTGATAAGGGCCGCAGCCCTTAAATCATCGCCATGCCGCCGTTCACATGCAGGGTCTGGCCCGTCACATAGGCGGCTTCGTCGGACGACAGATAGACGGCGGCGGCGGCGATCTCGTCGCCCGAACCCAGCCGGCCCGCCGGAATCCGGCCCAGGATGGTCTCGCGCTGCTGCTCGTTCAGCACGTCGGTCATCGGCGAGGCGATGAAGCCCGGCGCGATGCAGTTGACGGTGATGCCGCGCGAGCCGACCTCCTGCGCCAGCGACTTCGAAAAGCCGATCATTCCGGCCTTGGACGCCGAATAGTTGGTCTGGCCCGGATTGCCGGTCACGCCGACGACCGAGGTGACGCCGATGATTCGACCTGAACGGCGCTTCATCATCCCCTTCACCGCCGCGCGGGTCAGGCGGAAATAGCTTTCCAGATTGACGGTCAGGACCGACTGGAAATCCTCATCCTTCATCCGCATCAGCAGGCCGTCCTTGGTGATGCCCGCATTGGCCACCAGGATGTCCAGCGGCGCGGCCGCCGCCGTTTCGGCTGCGTTGACCAGATTGTCGACCGATTCCGGGTCCGACAGGTTCGTCGTGGCAAAATGCGCCCGCTCACCCAGATCCTTGACCAGATCCGCCAGCACGACCTCGCGCGTGCCCGACAACACCACGGTCGCGCCCTGGGCGTGCAGCGCCCGCGCCACCGCCCCGCCGATCCCGCCCGTCGCGCCGGTCACCAGCGCGGTCTTGCCTGCAAGATTGAACATCTGTTCCCTCTATTCCTTCCGTCATCCTCGGGCTTGACCCGAGGATCAGGCGCTGTGCGGCGCCGATGTCGATAATGGCGCTCAGACGCCGAAGTGCGGACCGTCCGATCCTCGGGTCAAGCCCGAGGATGAAGACCTAGGCTTCACACCGATTTCGCGAACGCTTCCAACTCTTCGGGCGTATTCAGCGGCAAGGCCTCGGCGTCCGGCGCGATCCGCTTGGCCATGCCGGTCAGCACCTTGCCCGAGCCGATCTCGACAAAGCGCGTCACGCCGCCTTCGGTCGCCATCCACTCCATGCTCTCACGCCAGCGCACCCGGCCGGTGACCTGTTCGACCAGCAGCCGACGAATGATTGCCGGATCGCTCTCGGGCCGCGCCAGGACGTTGGCGACCACCGGAATCACCGGCGCGACAATCTTCGCCTCGGCCAGGGCCGCAGCCATTTCGTCCGCCGCCGGCTGCATCAGCGGGCAGTGGAACGGTGCCGAGACGTTCAGCGGGATCGCTCGCGCGCCCAGTTCCTTGGCCTTCTCGATGGCCCGGTCCACTGCGGACTTGTCGCCAGAGATGACGATGTTGCCGTTGTTGTTGTCATTGGCGACCACGCAGACGCCGATTTCCGAACCGGCCGCCGCCGCTGCTTCCGCCAGCGCCAGATCCGTCTTGGGTCCGATCAGCGAGGCCATCGCACCCTGCCCCACCGGAACCGCGCGCTGCATGGCCTGACCACGCAGTTTCAGCAGCCGCGCCGTGTCCGACAGCGAGATCGCGCCCGCGGCCGCCAGGGCCGAATATTCGCCCAGCGAGTGACCGGCCACATAGGCCGCGCTCGCCACGTTTAAGCCGAACTCAGTCTTCAACGCCCGGATCGCCGCCACGGACACCGCCATCAGGGCGGGCTGGGCGTTCTCGGTCAGGGTCAGTTGATCCTCGGGGCCTTCGCGCATCAGCACCGACAGCTTCTGGCCCAGCGCCTCGTCCACCTCGGCGAAGACGTCGCGGGCGGAGGCGAAGGCGTCGGCCAACTGCGCCCCCATGCCGACGGCTTGGCTGCCCTGTCCTGGAAACAGAAGTGCGAGGGTCATCGACCGCTCCCTGAATCATTGATCAAGAGCGCGGACCCGTAAGCCCAGACTTACCCGAGGGCAAGCGGAGGTGGTGGGGGCCTGTGCGTCGGACCAATTTCACGACCGCAGATGCTGCCCTGAGTCCGCCTAGCGGCGCCGGTATTGTGCGAGCAGCCGATCACGCGCGGCGTTGACGCGCATCGCCAGTCCCTCCGTGCCGCCCTGGTCTGGGTGGGCGCGGGCCATGGCGCGTTTCCATGCCGCGCGGATTTCAGCCTCGGTCGCAGTTGGCCCGACGCCCAGCACGGCGCGCGCGTCAGCCTCGCTGATGGGTTCGGATCTCACGATTGGTCGGAGGCGGGAGGACCAGGCCAGATAGAGTCCTGCCCCAGCCAGCGCCGCCGCCGTCAGCCACGATCCACGAAACGCCGCCAGCGCGCCGCCCGCCAGCAGCACCGCGCCCAGCAGGGTCGCTGTCACGCGCCAGTGAGCGCGTCCGCGTCGCTCGGTCTGCCGGCCCATCCGCACCAGCGCCCAGACGGCGATCGCCGCCAGGGCCAGCCAGATCAACCCCATCAGGCGATCAGGCCGCCACGTCCAAAGGGCTGAGAACCTGCTCCAGGCCCATGGCCATCATCAGATTGCGCATCTCCTGGCGCGCGGCGACATGGGCCAAGGACACCGCGACCGGCCGGATGTCGTTCGACAGGTCCGCCACCGTCAGGCCAAACGGGAACAGTTCGCGATAAATGACCCGGTCGCGCAGGCCCGGACCGACGCGGAAGCCGACGCGCTTGGCCAGCTTGGTCATCCGTTCTTCCAGACGCTTGCGGTTGCGGGCCTCCGCGACGGCGAGGCGATTGGTGACCACCAGCCAGTCGATCGTGGCGTGACGGCCCTGGGCGATGGCGCGTTGCTTGCGCGCCTCCCAGACGCTCTCGGAATAGATGGAGGGCTTCAGCAGTTCCAGGGTGACCGGATCGACGTCGCCCAGCAGGTCGAAATCGACGAAGCTGTCGTTCATCGGCGTCACGATCTGATCGGCGCGGGCGTGGGCGGCGTTCGAAACGGCCGTGTCGCCGCCGGGCGTGTCGATCAGGATGCAATCGACGCCCCGCGCCGCCGCCTCATCGAAAGCGCGCTCGAAGGTGGCGATCTGTTCGGCCACGTCCGCCTTGGCCAAGGCCTTGCCGTCGCCCATGTCAGGAATGAACGGCTGGGGCAGATCGTGCCCGTTCGCGGCCAGCCAGGCCAGACGATTGTGGAAGAAACGCTGCATCGAGCGCTGGCGCAGGTCCAGATCGATGATCGCCACCGAGCGCCCGGCGTGCAGCAGGCCGGTCACGATGTGGATGGCCAGGGTGGACTTGCCCGCCCCGCCCTTTTCGTTGCCGAGGACGATCACATGCGGCTGCGTCATTCGAGGGAATCCTCTGTGCCGACCGCGCGACTCAGACTGCGCGGTCCTAGGTCCGGCGAGACTCGGCCTCAACGGGCCAAACGTCAACGGAACCTTAACGCAGACCTGTGGACGGCGAACCGGGGTCGGTCAGCTGTTGCGCGCGCACCAAGCGTCGGCGACAGCGGCGGAGCGGCACACCGCAGCGGCGGTTTCGGTCGAGACCGGCCCGACCTTCAGCCGCGTCAGCCGACGGCCGTTGACCTCGACCTCCTGATAGATCGGCGACAATCCCGACAGGTCTGACGTAGCCTTCATCCGATCCCAAGCCAGACGCGCGCCGGCCGCACTGGAATAGGCGCCCAGTTGGATTGTTCGCCCGGTTTCCCGCGTCGCCGGAAGGCTGGCGGGACGCAGCACCGGCGCCTGAACCCGCGAGATCGCCTCATCCGCAACGGCTTTCACGACCGCCGGCGAGGCAGCCCGTACAACCGCGTCGCGCAGCCCGGTATCCTCACCGACGGGGCGCAGACCCGCCTGAACGTCACGAGCGTCCCACATGGCGTGAGGATCCATGACCGCCACCTTGACCGGCGTGAAGCGCACAGGCCGCAGTCCAGCCTTTTCAGCCACGGCATGCCGGGTTTCGCGATCGCGGGCCGATAGCGGAATGTCGATCGACGCGACGTTGTCGGCCATCGCGCTGAACCGATGGGGATCGCTGTCCACCGCGCCACAACCGGTGACGGCTAGGCTGCTGGCGAAAGCCAGGGCGATCAGAACTGGACGGGTCGCTTCTGCGGGCGTCATAAGCACGACCATAGAGCCCAGACTTTGCGGTCTGGTGCATCAACAGGCTTAAGCGGAAAGGTTAATCGCTTCATCATGATAGACGCCGCCCCCCTCCCCGTCGTCCGCACCGTCGCCGACCTGCGGGCGATCGTCCGGGACTGGAAACGTCAAGGCCTGAGCGTCGGCATGGTTCCGACCATGGGCGCCCTACATGAAGGCCACCTGACCCTGGTGCGCGAGGCCGCACGCCGCGCCGACCGCGTCGTCGCCTCCAACTTCGTCAATCCGACCCAGTTCGCGGCGCATGAGGATCTGGGCAAATATCCCCGCCAACAGGAGGAGGACGCCCGTTTGTTGGCCGGCGCCGGCTGCCATCTGATGTTCGCGCCCTCAGCCGACGAGATGTATCCGGAAGGCTTTGCGACAACCGTCGCCGTCGCCGGCCCGGCGCTGGGTCTGGAAGGCGACTTCCGGCCGCAGATGTTCGGCGGGGTCGCCCTGGTCGTCACCAAGCTGTTCAACCAGGTCCAGCCCGATGTCGCGGTCTTTGGCGAGAAGGACTACCAACAGCTGATGGTCGTTCGTCGGTTCGTGCGCGACCTGGATCTGCCAGTCGAGATCGTCGGCGCGCCGACGGAGCGGGATGGCTGGGGCCTGGCCCTGTCCTCGCGCAACGCCTACCTGTCGGAGACCGAGCTTGAGACCGCGCGCCGGCTGAACGGCATTCTGGCGGAGGCTGGCGTCCATGCCTCAAGCGGCCGCCCCCTGCCCGGCGTTGAGCGTGAAGCCTATGCCGCCCTTCTAAAAGCCGGGTTTGAGCGGGTCGATTACGTCGCCATCCGCCACGCCGAGGACCTTACGCCGTTCCGCAACGACATCGTCGACGCCCCCGCCCGCATCCTGGCCGCCGCCTGGCTGGGCAAGACGCGCTTGATCGACAATATGGCGGTCTGAAAAGAAGGGCCGCATCCGTTTCTGGACATAGGCCGGCGAATTGCACGTGTGAAAAGTGGTGCAATGGCGTGCAATTGACCCGGCGCATCGTTGTTTTCGTTGAGGAAAACAACAGAGCCCGAATTGCACTGTGCAACGAAGTGCAGTTCGGGCCTGAAGGCTGGACTCGGGAAAACAGTCAAACGAGCCGGAGTCTCGTCGAGGAGTGGCGCTGCCAAAGACCGAGCCGGCATCATAACCGCGTTTGACATCGGGCTCAGCAAAAAGCCGATACCGTCCGTCAAGCCCTTGAAAAGATGCGATTTCGCTTAGACGAAATGCATGGCTGGCGGCGATTGCGTAGCAGCCGCCAGTCAAGAACTCGGGTTTGCCTCAAACGCGGACGGGGCTAACCGATCGCGCCGACACAACCCTCGGCGTCGCCCGGCGCCAAGTCGGCGTCGGTCAGGGCGATGGTCCAGCCGTGATGCGTGTTCAGCCCCCAGCGCCTTGCGCCGCCGCCGTCGCCGGCGTCCCCACCGGCGGTGACCACCACGCGTCGGCCCTTGGGCAGAGCCGGCGGATCGATCTTGCCCACGGCCAGAGACGTCGGCGTCTCGCCGCCGTAGCCGTCGAACACGCTCAGCATCGACCACTCGCGACGCAGGCCCATCCACCAGGCGTCTTCTGTGTTGATCGCCAGCACGGCGATCCCGTGGCCTTCGGCGGCGAAGGCCAGGGCCTTTTGCGGATCGCGCACCATCTTGATGTCGGCGGCGGCCCCGAAACGCAGGCGCGCGCCGTCATAGGCGCGGGTCGGTTCGATGGGAGCCCAGACCTGGACCTGAAGCCGGCCCTGGCGCGCCAAGCCCCAGCCGACAATCTCGCGCCACAGATGTTCAACCGCCTCGGCGTTCTCGGGCTTGGCCTGCTTCAACATGCGCGAGAGGACGGTCTGCTCGCGGTCGGGACGCAGCTTGGTGTGCGGTCCCGTGGGGGCATCCTTGGCGCGGCCGACGGTGGCGGCGATGGCCAGGCGTTGCTCGAACAGAGCCAGGATCTGGTCGTCGATGCCGTCGATCTCGGCGCGCAGGGCGGCCAGCGCCTGCTGTTCGGGGGTCAGGTCGGCCATGTCAGGCCAGACTTGCAGAAGGTTGGAATGGGGCATGGAAAAGGGCTTTCGGCATTCTAAGATTCGATATGTGCAGGGGCGAACAGCCGCTCTGGTCCAGAGCGGTCGCCGGTGAAGCAATCAGGGACGGAGTGCGCCCGACGCCTCAGCCGGCGTATCGAAAGCCGTAAAAGCCGTAGCCGAAATAGAGGCCGGAAACCGCGCGCGAACGGTCGAAAGAAACAGAAAGAGCGCGCAGGCGGGACATGGTCCGGTTCCGGTTTATGCGGATCGTGTTGCGATCCGTGGGTGTCTTAAGGACGCAAAGACCGTGCGCCGTCAAGCCTCAGGCAAGCTCAACAGGACAAAACGCGTCTGATTATCGCCGGAATCCTGCAAGTCGTTGCGCAGGATCGACAGACCATAGACTTCGGCGGCGCCGACGGGAGCGATGGCCGCCCGCGTCGGATCGCCTGCGTCAGCGACATCGCGCGCCGCACCGGCCGTGTCGAAATGCTCGACCACCTTCACATGCAGCGCCTTCAGCGTCCGCTCGCATTGAGCCAGGGCGATGGGATGGCTTTCGACCGAGCGGATGTCGGCCAGCCGCGCGCCGGGCACGGCCATCAATGCATGGCGGATGGGCCGCCACACCTCGGCGGTCGGGTCGAAGCCCAGCCCCCCCACCAAAGTCGCCGCAGGCTCGACCACGCCGATGGTCGAGTTCTCGACCGGGATCAGGGCGCAGCCGCAGTCGCCGGACTTCAAGGCGTCGATGGCGCTCTCGAAGGTCTCGAAGGCCACAGCCTCGTCCCAAGGGCGCAGGGCAAGACAGGCTTCATGGCTGAACGATCCGGGCGCGCCCTGATAGGCGACCCGGCCGGGCTTTTCTTCCTGCGTCAGAGTTTCCATCGACCGTCACCTTGAAGAGCGCCCCGAAGGTTCGCTCCTTTCCATCATCAACTTCCAGACGTGACGCCGCCGCGATGGCGCGACCATGACCGGAAAGGCCCTAATCTGAGGCCCCGCACACCCTCGGGAAAGACGTCCGTCAGGCCGCCGCCGACTGCGCGACCCGTCCCGCCTTGAGCCGCTCGGCCACCAGGAAGGCCAGCTCAAGCGCCTGGTCGGCGTTCAGTCGCGGGTCGCAGTGGGTGTGATAGCGGTTGGACAGGTCGTCCTCCGTCACAGCCTGGGCGCCGCCGATGCATTCGGTGACGTTCTGGCCGGTCATTTCCAGATGGACGCCGCCGGGGTGAACCCCTTCCGCCTCGGCCACATCGATGAAGGTCCGGACTTCGCCCAGGATGCGGTCGAACGGCCGGGTCTTGTAGCCGTTGCCGGCCTTCAGCGTGTTGCCGTGCATCGGGTCGATGGACCAGATCACCTTGCGGCCCGAGGCCTTCACTTCGCGCATCAGCTTGGGCAGGCGCTCGCCCACCTTGTCGTGACCGAAGCGTCCGATCAGCGTCAGGCGACCCGAGACATTGTCCGGGTTCAGGGCGTCGATCAGCGGCAGCAGGTCGTCGGCGGTCATGGTCGGCCCGCACTTCACGCCGATCGGGTTCTTGATCCCCTTCATAAACTCGACGTGGGCGCCGTCCAGCTGACGCGTGCGCTCGCCGATCCACAGCATGTGGGCCGAGGTGTCGAACCATTCGCCGGAACCGCCATCCAGACGCGTCAGGGCGCTTTCGACGTTGAGCAGCAGGGCCTCGTGGCTGGTGAAGACCTCGACCCGGCTGAGGTCCGGATGGGTCTCTGGCGTGACGCCGACCGCCTCCATGAAGGCCAGGGCCTCGGTGATCTTGTCGGCCAGCTCGCGGTACTGGGCGCCGGCGGCATTGTCTCCGGCGAAGCCCAGGGTCCAGCGATGGATGTTGTACAGGTCGGCATAGCCGCCGCCCGCGAAGGCCCGCAGCAGGTTCAGCGTCGAGGCCGACTGGTTGTAGGCGCGGATCAGACGCTGCGGATCGGGCGCGCGCTCCTCGGCCGTGAAGCCCATGCCGTTGATGATGTCGCCGCGATAGCTGGGCAGTTCGACGCCGTCGATCTCCTCCAGCGGCGACGAGCGGGGCTTGGCGAACTGGCCCGCGATCCGCCCCACCTTCACCACCGGCTTGCGTCCGGCGAAGGTCAAGACGACCGCCATCTGAAGGATCAGGCGGAAGGTGTCGCGGATATTGTCGGTCGAGAACTCCTTGAAGCTCTCGGCGCAGTCGCCGCCCTGCAGGAGGAAGGCGTCGCCTCGCTCGACCTGCGCCAGCTTCGACGTCAGGCGCCGCGCTTCGCCGGCGAAGACCAGCGGCGGCAAGGCGCGCAGCTCGTCTTCCACCCGCGCGAGGGCGGCAGGATCCGGATAGTCCGCCGGCATATGCAGGGCGGTCTTGGTTCTCCAGCTTTCGGGTGTCCAGCGTGTCATCGCGCAAGAATAGGACTTCGCGCCTATTCAAACAACGAAAAGCCAGGCGGATTTTGCCGCGAAATGTCAGTCTTCCGAAGAAGGCGACTTTTCCGCCGCAGCTTCGGCCTTGCGTTCAGCCTTCGCCGCCGCCTTCTCGGCCGCCTTCAGCGCTGCGGCGCGCTCGCGTTCCTGACGCTCAAAGCTGTAGTTGGGTTTGCGAGCCATCGGCGTCCTCGTCTCATATCTTGATCTTGCGGTGAAGGTGGCGATGCATTGGGCCGGACGCAATCGCCAAATCCCGCACCCTGCAAAAGCGGCTCACAACAGTCTCTCCTTGCGCGTCAAAATCTTGGCGGCGGCGTCGAAGGCGATGAACAGGCGGGCTAGAAGGGTCATAGGGTCTGAACGCTTGGCCCTATTCGATGTTCAGTCCCGCGAACCTTCGTCGCACCCGAAAGGCAGGCGCCCATGTCGACCCAATCCATCCTCATCGGCGGTGTCGAAGCCGGCGGCACCAAGTTCATCTGCGGCGTCGCCGCCGCAGACGGCGTGATCATCGACCAGATCCGTATCCCGACGACGTCGCCCGACGAGACGCTCGATGCGGTCGCGGCCTTCTTCGTCGACGCTCAGTCGAGGCACGGCCAGCTTTCTGCTCTGTCGATCGTCAGTTTCGGACCTCTGTCGTTGAAGCCCGGAGCGCCGGATTTCGGCGCCATCACCAGCACGCCCAAGCGCGGCTGGAGCGGCGTCAACCTGTTGGCCCGTCTAGGCCGTTTCCTCGATGTTCCCATGACGCTGGACACCGATGTGAACGGCGCGGCCGTGGGCGAACGCCTGTTCGGCAGCGGGCAAGGACTGGAGAGCTTCTGCTACGTCACGGTCGGCACGGGCGTGGGGGTCGGGGTGATGATCGACGGGGCGCCGCATGGCGGAGCGAACCATCCCGAAGCCGGTCATATCCGGCTGCCCAGCGCCAAGGGCGACGAGACGTTCTCCGGCGTTTGTCCCTTCCATGGCGACTGCCTGGAAGGCCTGGCGAGCGGGCCGGCGCTGCAAGCGCGCTGGGGCGCGCCGGCCGAGACGTTTTCTCACGATCATCCGGCCTGGCCGATAGCGGCGGAGTATATCGCCGGTCTGTGCACCAACCTGACCTACACGCTGCGGCCGGAGCGAATCATCATCGGCGGCGGCGTGATGCAGCCGCACATGTACGATCTGGTCAGACAGGCTCTGGTGAGACAGCTCGGTGGCTATGACGCCAGCCTGAAAGGTCTGGATACGAAGACCTACATCGCGGCACCGACTGCGGGCATGTCCGCCGGCCTGATCGGCGCATTGGCCCTCGCCTACCGTTCCGTCGCGGGCGCGTGGCCCAAGGACTGGGGCGCGAAAGGCCAGGATGAGATCGAAGTGGAGATGGTGGACGCGACAGGGATTGAACCTGTGACCCCCTCGGTGTGAACGAAGGGTGTTCCGCCTGAAAGGCCCTTGCCGCTTGGTTTGGGCCTTCGCTACTTTCCGGTTTCGTTCACGGTGTTTTCGACCATTTGCGGGAAGTAACTGGGAAGCATCAGCGCATCGCGCGGCGCGCGGCGGATTGGTGATCCGGCCTGTGGTGCCCGTAATGGCTTTCCAAGGTCGCTGTCGTCATGCCCAGATAGCCCGCCGCTTCCCAGCCATCGACGTTCTGCTCCATCAGCCATGTCGCCGCCGTGTGTCGGAGCCAGTGCGGCGTGACGCCCGAAAGCCCGGCCGCTTTGGCGCAGGCGGCGAACCCGGTTCTCACCGATCCGATCTGCTCCCCGCCATGATGGATGACGATCGCCAAGCCCTTCTTCTCGTCGATGCGGCGCCAACGTCGGAGGTGCGCCAGAAGCCGGGGCGGCAGCTTCACCAGGGGTCGCTTCTTGTTCGCCGCGACGCTTTCATTCCGGCCGCGCCGATAGATGATGCCGCGCTCCAGATCGACCCAGGGGTTATTCAGGCTTTCCAGCCACGACAGACTCTTGATCGCTGTCGAGCGAGTGCCGGTATAAAGCCCGATGAGGATGAAGCGGCGAAGGTGCGCGCGGTTCTCGCGGCCGGACGAGGAATCGCCTCTCTGCATGGTGGCCCGGAGCAGCGCCGCGGCCTGAGATCGCGTTAGGGCGTCCCGGTTGCTTTCCGCTTTCTCGGGGAGGACGACCATCGGCCGGCGCGTCAGGTGATGCTCTGCGTCCCAAAACCCGATCGCGGCCGATAGAACCTCCAGCTCGCGACGCGCCGTCTGCGCAGAGACCTTTCGCCCGGTTGAGCCGGTGCGGATGACCTGAGATGTCCTGTGGCGGACGTAGGCATTGCAGGACGACCGCTTGACGTCTGCGAGCACCTGCTCTCCCCAGAAGGCGTTCAGGTGACGCGGTTGATCCTCGCGCAGAAGCCTACATCGCCTCAGTCGGCACCTTCACAGCCGCTCGTGCCGCCATCGTGCGAAAGCTGTTCGCTGACATGGGTGCTGCGGCTGACAAGCTGCGGTTTCTGTATTTGTGCGCCGCCCACGATCTTGCGGCAGCAACACGCAACGTCATGAATCCTGGCAGTGATCCGATCACCGGTTCGGGAAGCGCTCTACTTAGAGAGGCGGACAGATGGCTGTCGGGCAACGTGGCTTATGACCAAGACGGGTTCCCTTTTGCCAACCCCATCTCACACACATACGGAACGAGAGCTTCAGGACTTAGCGGCGCGAGCCTTTTTGCAGGTCAATACCTGGCGCCACGAAATGGCACCGACGGTGTTGCGCTCAATAGGTCGTTCTCTTTGCCTGCTCCTGCAAATGTTTTTTACGGGTCATCAGGCAACCCAACCAAGAGGCTGGAGGTAGGCTATCCAGGTCAGTCTGTGGTTTTTCACGGCGTGGCGACAACTACATTTGATGCCGGCTTTCTGGCTTTCGGTCGCGACGGCACATCTGCTTTGGGATGGGTTGATGGCGTCCCGGCAAACAGTCCTCAGACTACTGCCCAACCGACTATAAACTTCACCGCAAGCGGAGCGCGGGGTTACGTTTCTTACTCACCCGCCCTTCGGGTCTCGATCCATTGCATAGGCGAGACGATGACTGACGCCGAAGTCTCGACCCTCAACACTGCTTTCCGCAACTATCTCACGGCCATCGGAGCACCTGTCGCATGACGTGGACGCTGAATAGCGAACCGATCCTTGAAGCTGGGTTTTCGGTCGAAGATGTAACCTATCCCGCCAACGTGCTGGACCTATGGCCACGCGCTGATCTGGAAGCCTTGGGCCTTATCTGGGTCGATCCGCCCTTGCCGCCCGAACCCACCCTGGAAGAGGCCAAGGCCGCCGCCCGCGCCAGCGTCAGGGGCAAGCGCTGGCAGAGCCACATCGTCGTCACCTTCAACGGCGTGGCCTTCGCCTCGGACGACACGGCCGCCACGCGCCTGGTCGCCGCCATCAGCGCGCGTCAGATCGCCCAGGCTATGGGTCTGGAGGCCGCGACGGCAACGGCCGGCTGGGAGGCCAAAGACGGCGCCATGGTCCCGATGACGCTGAACGATCAGCGCGGCCTGCTGCTGGCGGGCGTGGCCAAGACGCAGGCCGCCTTCAACCGTCAGGCCGAGCTGATGGCCGAGATTGACAGCGCCGAAACGGTCGAGGCCGTCAACGCCATCGATCAGGATACCGGCTGGCCCGAATGAGCCGGTTCACGGCGGCGCAATACGACCTGACCGGCGAAACGAAGAACGGCCGGCCGGTCGTGTGCCTTACGACGCCGCTGGACTATCACGTCGGCTTCCTCGGCTCTGGCTGGGTCATCACCGCGCCGGCCGGGTTCTGCTGCGACCTGGCCAGCCTGCCGATCTGGTTCGCGCAGACGAAGGCGGGGCGTCGGCTGGCGGATCTGATCGCGCGATCGGCCATCGTCCATGATCGGATGCGGCAGGATCGCGACTGGCCCAAGCTGCTGGGCGACTACGTCTTCCTCGAAGCCATGGGCGTCGATCGCGTGCCGTTAAGCTGGCGGCTGATCGCCTTCGCCGCCGTGCTGCTGAACTTCAACCGCGACTGATCAGAGGTCTTTCGCGGGTCCGTTGGGTTCGTCCGGTTCGCCATCGACATCCTTGTCCGTGAAGGAGCGTCGTCGGTTGAGCCCCTGAATGCCGTTCGACAGGGCGAACATGGCGAAGGCCAACAACACAACGACGATGAAGAACCAGATCATACCCATGGCTCTGAAGCGTCCCGCCTGACCGCTCGGTTCCCTCCAGCCGCCCGACGGCTGTTTCACTACGGCCTGACCATCTGGAGGGGCGGATGCTCGACCTACGTGATTTGCCCGGCTTCTGGGGCCTGTGCGGCGGTTTGATCGCGGGCGGGCTTGGGATGATCCCGGCCTATGGGTCAAAGGGCGCGACGCGCGAGGCGCGGGTGCGGGCTTGGCTGTCGCTGGGGATCGGCGTTTTCGCCGGGCCGGTGGCGGCCGAGGCGGCGACCTCGACCATCGTCGCTTTGGTCAAGGTGCTGGACTTCCGCGTCGCGGCGCTGGCGATCGGCTGGATGGCCGCCAACGATCCGCGCGGCTTCTTCTCTCTGGTGGGGCGCATCATCAAGGCCGGCCTTCGGGCCGCCGTGGAAAGCAAGGAGGCGTCGTCATGACGCATCACGCATGGGTCGTTCTGACGGGAATGCTGTTCCTGTCGGCAGGTGGGGTGATGACGGTCGTGTTCCGGTTGCTCGGGCCGACCTATCACACCCGGATTTCCGGCAGCTGGTTCCTGCGGCTGGTCGTCTTCCTGATCGCCATCTTCCTGATGGTCAGGGGGGCGACGACGGTGTTTCCGGGGCGGCTGGTCAGGGTCGAGCATATGTCGCCGCTGTTGCCGCTGGGCGCGCTCTGTTCCCTGGCCTTTTCGATGATCGTTCTGGACTTCGTGCAACATGACCGCAGCCCGCCGCCGTGGAGCGTGATGGCGATCCGGCTCTTCACACTGATCCGGCGCGAAGATTGGGCGGCCGAGGCGGCGATGAAGCTGCCGCCGGCGGGTCTGCTGGATCGGCCCGTATCAGACCAGCCGCATCACGGGCTGCGGGTGACGGTGATCGGGACGGCTCTGGTCATTGTCCTGGCGGCAGCCCTGACCATTGCGATCAACGGCCTATTCTCTGACGGGGGATTGGCGACCGATTGTGTGTGATCGTTGGATGTAGCAGAGGCTGGATTAGTCCTCTGGAGGAAGTGAGATACGTTCCGTAAACGCACCGCTAACCCCTCAGAGGCGTTTCTGAAACGTATGGCGTCGGAATCGCTCAAGTCTGGCTTCCGAATAGCTTGCGTCCGAAGCTCGGAAAGCTGCCGGAACAAGGCAATGACATCTTTGTTGACGAGACCTGCGCTAAAAAGGGCAAATAGTAAGTCCTCGTCTGAGAGATCCCTACTGCCAAATTTATCTCTGAGCGCGCTAAGCTGAACCTTGATGTCCATCCAAATGTTATCGATCGCAAGAGATGGACTGATTTCCAATATCTCTTCGAATGTCCGAGCTCTCGGACCACGAGTAGGGCGCCAAACTAAGGATTCGTGTGAAGGCGTAGATTCCGGTTGAGTGCTTTCTTGGGCTGGCTCGGTGGTTGCCGGGTACTCAGGTTTCTGCTGAGCCTGTGCTACGGGCGAAGGCAGAATTGCTTCGGATTTGACACCAAGGGTTTCAGCTTCCTGAAGTCGCCGCTCGAATAGTTCGGCCTTGAATTCTCCAAACCCTAACGCTTTGAAGCGATCAATAAGACGCGACAGCGGACTACGCATAGTCACGAGAGCTATGCCGAGAAAGACTGGCCAAGAAAGTGCTTGGACTGCTGCCGCTCCGACGGACGCCCACCCTTTGACGACTTCGGATAGCAATCCCAACAGGGCTATTTGAACGGGTTCAGAAGGCATCGGACAACCGTAACGCTTCGTGGATGAAAACCAAGGGCCGCGCCGCAACGTCGCTGACGTACTGCTGTCGTTGCATGTGATCCGAAGGAGGCCGGGGCATTTGCGGAACCGCCGGCCTTAGCTCCCCGCTAGAGCGAGCCGCAAGGCTCAAGCGTGACGCTATCGCGCACCCGTTAAACGCGCAACCCCCACAATCTGGAGACTGAACATGCTCGACGCCCGTCGATTGCAGGCGATCCTTGGCGTCCCGGTGGACGGCATCATCGGCGCCGGAACCCTGACCGCGCTGTTCGCACGGATGGGCGCCGCGCCGGCCATCGCCGCTGAACTCGGCCTTGCCGCCAACGTCCACTTCCGCACCTATGGCATTCTCGACACCGGCTTGCGCCTGGCACACTTCATGGGTCAGTGCTCGCACGAGAGCGGCGGCTTCCGATATATGGAGGAGATCGCCAGCGGGGCCGCCTATGAGGGCCGTGTCGACCTCGGCAACACCCAGACCGGCGACGGCCGGCGCTACAAGGGCCGCGGCCCGATCCAACTCACCGGCAGGGCCAACTATCGCCGCGTCGGTCGCCAGATCGGGATCGATCTCGAAAGCCGTCCTGAAATGGTGGCCTATCCGTCGATCGGTCTGCTGGTCGGCTGCGTCTATTGGGACAGCCGCAAGCTGAACGCCAAGGCCGACGCCGACGACCTGGAAGGACTGACCCGCGCCATCAACGGCGGCACGAACGGTCTTGCTGATCGGCGGGCCCAGACGGCAAGGGCCAAGGGTCTGATCCTGTGATCGCCGTCCTGGCCTTCCTCCGCTCCATTCCCCGTCTTCTCAATCCGACCGGTTGGCTGATCGTCGTCATCATCACCGCCTTCGTCCTGACCGGCGCCTATTGCGCCCACAGGGGCGCACAGGGCGAACGGGATCGTCAGGCGGTCGAGACACGGAACACCGAGGCGAAGGCGTCAGCCGCGCGGGAAACCGCTGCTGTCGAGGCCTCCGTTGAAACCTCCATCATCAACGCCCGCGAAAAGGATCTATCCAATGCGGTCAACTCGCTCCCTGATGCTGTCCCTAGCGCTCGCCGCGTCCGTCTCGCTTGCGAGCGCTTGCGCCACCAAGGCACCGCAGAGCGCCTTCTACCCGAGCCCTGCCGATCTGGCGGTTGAGCCGAAGCCGGTCCTGGCACCCGAGGCGATCTATTCAGAAGCAGCGCTCGACGCCTACGACATCGCCATCGAGGCGCGGGGGGATCGGCTGGCGGCCCAAGTCGGGCGCCTCTGCCGGTTCTTCGACACGATGGGGATGCGAGGGTTGGACTGTCCGCCGCCGCCCCGACCGGGCTAGAGGAAGCGCTCGCGGTGAGTCAGGATTTTCAGAAGGCTGTCAGCGCCGCTCAGGATGTTCGCGAGAATGGTCATGATAGACCAACGTAGGGTCTGACCCGCCGTTCCGCTATGTCCAGCGTCGAGCTTCGGCTGCGCCAGCGGGACCACTCCGGGAGACTGAACCGGGCCCTGACTCATAGTTCGCCTGCGAGCCAGCCAGCCTGCCCTTCAGTGGAAGATCCCAACAGCGCCGTCGACCCAAACAATAGCGATGACCGCAAAAATTCCCAAGCAGGCCAATACCCTCGCGGCAGGCGTCCATATTCTGGAAAGAAGCAGCTCAACGGCGAGACCGGCGACGGTGAGCAGCACGGCCATCACGCCGAAGTCAAAAGCAGTCCACGACACCTGAGGCGTGAACTGCATAGCAATCAGTGGTGTGACGAGAACCGAGCCGAGGCTTAGCCAGAGCAACAAACGCCAGCGTGCGGATAGAGGTCGGAAGAGCGATGCGACTTTCATGATGATTCTCGTGTCTGTGTTCGGCGGCGTCGTCACAAGATAACTTCAGCCCGAAGCGCTAATCCACCAGCCCGCGCCGCTGCATGTCGATGATGATGGGATCAGTCAACGAAGCAATGACCTCCATGTCAAAGGCATCTTCAGCCTCGAGTTCGTCAGCAAAAGTGCGCGGCTGGCTCTGGCGCATCGTCGTTAGCCGCCACGATGATCGTACGACCTGCTGACGGTCCAGGTGCTCGATGTGCTGAAGGCGGACGCCCGCGCGGGATTTGATGAGGGTCTTCCGTGTCGCCATGCCTCGGTCCTCCTGACCTTAAACCTGACACGGTGATGCGCGATTGTGGAGTCGTGGCCCCGTCACGGACGGCTGCACGTTGTACGCGTTAGGTCGTCACCCTCCCTATGACGGCCTTTCGCCGTTCATGCGCCCCGCTCTGCTCGCATGAACTCCATTTAACGGGTCACCCCCTCAACTTTGGCTTACGAACGCGCGTTCCCCTCCGTAGGAACACGGTGGCTCGGCTGATCCCCACCCTTTGCGAAGGGCGCCGGGCCACCACCCCGGCCGAACAAACGAGAAATTTGAGCGGAACCAGAACCGTTGTTCGGTGATTTCTGCTCTGAGACCGTTTGCGATACCGGTTTCATGTGTTGCCCGACCTGGCCGCCGTCCTTTCCAGGGCGGCGGCCTTTCGTTGCGCTCAGTTTGCGTCACAGCGGCGTAATAGGCATGAGTATCGGAACAAAGTGTTCAGCGCGCCGTAGAGCTGGGATGAAGTTCGTTTTCACTAGCGACGCCGGCACCTCATCGATGACGTGGTCATCAGACCTAGAGTCCGTGCGAGACGCAAAAATTGAAGCCGTACGAACCCTTGGCGAACTGTTGAGCGACGATGGGCCCCAATTTTGGGAAAGTCACGCAGTCGAAATGACGGTCTCCGATGAGACAGGCTTGATCCTGTTTCGTCTGTGCCTGGCTGCGAGCGAGTCTTCTACTTAAAAAGGCTGACAAGGTCGGTTCCTGAGGCCGGCCGCCCCCATTTTAGGACGGCTTAACCCCCGAGGTCGTTAGTCTTGTCTCCAGGTAGTTTGGGTCGAACTGCGCGATGCGCGCAAGACGACGCCAGTCCTGGACGGTGGCCTCGCCGCCTCTCCATTCCAGCAACCTTTGCCGACGAAGCGTCTTCAAAGTTCTGTTCACGTGAACCGAACTGATGCCGACCATATCGGCGATATCGGACTGTGTCAGCGGCAGATCAAATCGATAGTCGCCAGCCAGGCCCACCGCCTCGAGGCGCATGTAAAGTTCGCAGAACAAATGGGCTAAGCGTCCCACAGCTGGTCTTCTTCCCAATGCCGAGAGCCATTCACGCTGAATAGCGCCATCGACGACCGTCTCCCGCCACAGTGCGCGCATCAGATGAGGCCGCGTCTCGCAAACCCGCCGTAGATCCGCGTGAGACACCGCAGCGACAGCGACGTCGCTTAGTGCGACTAGACTATGGTCCATCTTCCCGAGAAGCAGGCTGTGAAGATCAACAAACTCTCCCGGGACGTTCAGGCCGCTGATCTGCCGACCGCCGTCACTGAGGATTGAAACGCGACCTGCAAGCCCCTTCAGCAAGATCATGCTGATTAGGGGCCGGCTGCCCTCCTCGACGAGAACTTGTCCAGTAGAGACCACACGCGTTTCCCCGATCAACGCGGCGAAGACGCCTCGGTCGTCGGCGGAAACACCCTCTAAGCGGTCGAGCATGATCGCCAGAAGATCTTGCACCAGGGCCTCCCAAGTTCTTCGTGTTTACAGACGCCTTTCCGAGTCAGTTCGGCCCGCAACCTTATCAGACTCACGGGCGCGATCTGTCATAACCCGGACACTGGAACTCCGAGAAGAGTTTTAGGTTGGGTGAACGGAGCCGGCTTATGAGGGTGGTGGCCCGGCAATATGCGCCACCCCGCTCGGTGGGCGGTCGATTACGTTCCCTGGGTAAGGCCGCCCGACCCAAGCGCCCTCGGTTCACGCCGGGGGCGTTTTGCTTTGCCCGCCTGGTATCATGCAGCCGTGCCCCCGCGCCTGATCGTAATAGTCCGAGATCGAGAAGCGGACTTGTAAGGCGGCGCCCTTCGCCCCACAGGCCTTGCAGACCAGACGATGCGCGACGAGCGGTAGAGACATTGACGTGTCCAGCTTGCGCGCCGTCTCGGCTGGGACGTAGCCCGTGCGGCCGCAGTTGCAGAAGACGTCCAGGCCTATGCCGTCATCGACCCATGTGGAGATCGGCAGCATCAGCGCGCTTGGAAGCGGCCGAGGCCCAACACCATGGCTTGGCGAACGAGCCGGTCGTTCTCGTCCTTCGAAACGTAGGCGACGTTTGATCCCGGCCCCGGCGTCGCCGGCAGGCTGGGATGCGGCGGCGGATTACGCACGACACGGGCGGCAAGCTCTGCGTCCGGGCGCATCAGTTCTTCGGCTGATAGGGGCTGGCCCATGGTGTTCTCCGTCGCGCCTTCGACGAAGGACCCATACCTCACCGTGAACAGAATGAGAACATTCGATGTTTATGGGAAGTCAGGCGGGGAGTGAGGGGCAAGGCTTCGAGCTAAGTGCTTGAAAAGGATGGTGGACGCGACAGGGATTGAACCTGTGACCCCCTCGGTGTGAACGAGGTGCTCTCCCGCTGAGCTACGCGTCCTTGCCTTGCGGAGGCGGCGACATAGCCCGGTCGCCGGCCCCGCGCAAGCGCCTGTTTCAGATTCCGGCAGCGCGGACGCCTTCGGGCGTATCGGCTTCCGGGTCGCCCGGCAGCCAGGCGACGTGACCGTTGTAGATGTCCTGGTTCAGGATGCCCTCTTCCTTGGCGACCAGCACCGGCACCAGCATCTGGCCGGTCACATTGGTCGCGGTGCGCATCATGTCGATGATCCGGTCGATGGCGACGATATAGCCAATCCCTTCCAGCGGCAGGCCGGCGGTCGACAGGGTCAGAGTCAGCATGACGATGCTGGTGCCCGGCACGCCGGCCGTTCCCAGCGACCCAAGCACCGCCGTGAGGCCGATCAGGACGTACTGGGTCAGCGTCAGATCAATCTTGAAATACTGCGCGATGAAGATCGAGGCGATGGCCGGATAGATGGCCCCGCACCCGTCCATCTTCACATTGGCGCCCAGCGGCACGGCGAAGGCGGCATAGGCCTGGGGCACGCCCAGACGCTCCACCGTCTGGCGAAGGGTGATCGGCAACGTCCCCAGCGAGGATGAGGTCGCAAATGCGGTCTGCTGGGCCGCGAAGGCGCCGCGGAAAAAGCTGGTCACCTTCAGCCCGTGAACCTTCAGCAGGCCCGAATAGACGATCAGGATGTGGAACAGGCAGGCGGCATAGATGGCCAGGATGAACTTCACCAAGGGCAGCAGCGCCTCCCAGCCGTAGCCGCCGACGACCGATCCGATCAGGCCGAACACGCCGATGGGCGTCAGCTGGATCACCCAGCGCGTGATGCGGAAGATGATGGCCGCGCCCTCATCCACCAGACGCCGAACGCCCTGCGCCCGGTCGCCCAGCGCCACCAGGGCCATGCCGACCAAGGCCGAGAAGAAGATGATCTGCAGCACCTTGCCTTCGGCCAGGGCGGCGAACGGATTGGTCGGCACGACGCCGATCAAGACTTCCAACGGAGTCGGGATCACCCGTTCCTTGACCTCGCCCAGCGGCAAGTTGGACAGGCCGACGCCCGGATTGATGATGTGGCCGAACGCGAACCCGACCAACACCGCCAGCAAGGAGGTGATGGCGAACCAGACGATGGTCCGCACTCCCAGCCGCACGGCCCCCGCCCCTTCCCCCAGCTTGGCGATGGAGCTGGCGATGGTGAACAGCACCAGCGGCGCCACCACCATGCGGATCAGGTTCAGATAGACGTCGCCGATCGGCTGAAGCCAGGTCTCGGCCCGCTCGCGCAGGATCAGCCCGGCGATGATACCGAGGATAAAGCCGGCGGCGGTCCGCTGCCACAGCGGGATCTTGAAAAAGCGAGCGAGCATGACGGCACTTTCAACAGGGGTGCGCCAATCTGTCCATCGCCATGGCGATCCGCAACCGCAGCAGCGATAATTCAGCCGACAGATTTCCTGTCGGCTGGCTTCAGAATTTCAGCGCCCGCCTCACGTAGAAGTCGGAGAGGATGCCGTCGATCGCCTCTTCGACGTCCTCGAAAGCGTCGATCAGCACGTCCCCGCCCAAGTGTTCGACGGGCGTCGGCGTAAAGCCGAAGGTCGTCAGAATGCAGGGCATGCCGGCGTCCTTTGCGGCATCCGCGTCCGGCGCGGCGTCTCCCACCATGATGGCTCGTTCGGGATCGCCGCCCGCGATCACAACAGCCTCCTTCAGATGGGCGCCCGAGGGCTTGCGCGCGCTGACCCGATCCGGACCGACGATGGCGGCGAAATGTCGGGTCAGGTCCAGCTTGCCCAACAACAGCTCCGACAGGTTCGAACGCTTGTTCGTGGCCACGACCAGGATTGCGCCCCGCTCGCTGAGCCGCTTCAGCGTCTCGACCACGCCCTCGAACGGCTGCGAGCCGTCGGCGATATGGGCGGCGTAATCGACCAGGAACCGCTCGAACAGTTCGTCGGACTTGGCCCGCTCGACCGACGCGCCGGCGGCTTCGAAGCCGTGCACCAGCAGCGCCCGCGCGCCCGATCCGATCAGGGTCGAGGCGGACTCCATCGGCACGGGCGGCAGCCCCTCCTCGACCAGCATTCGGTTCAGCGTGCCGATCAGGTCCGGCGCGGAATCGACCAGCGTGCCATCCAGGTCGAAGGCGATGGTCCAGCCTTCCAGGTCGCGATCGCTCATCCACATCTCCCGCTGGCCCGCATGATGGGCTAGATCGCAGGACGACTAGACT
>Ga0308156_1001875_pt1 | contig 21375 bp, 12 predicted proteins | sample PhyAR2_FD_201041 | JGI IMG/M metagenome (GOLD analysis project Ga0308156, IMG submission 201041) | Phyllosphere microbial communities from UC Gill Tract Community Farm, Albany, California, United States - DLSL A.R2 | ecosystem: Host-associated > Plants > Phyllosphere > Unclassified | place: USA... | reverse complement strand
AAAAGTATTTTCAATCGAAAATGATGGTATTGCATTTTCTTTGCAAGGATATCGATCGTTATTTATAGCTAATTTATCTTCTAAAGTTGACAAGCAAAAGTATATAGGAAATAAAGGACTTGGCTTTAGATCGATTCTTAGCTGGTCAAATGAATTAGAAATTATTAGTAATAATATTTCATTAACTTATTCCAATAAATTAATTAAAGATTTCTTTGAGAATACCTTTAATGAAGAGGATCAAAAAAAAATAAAAAAAGAATTCAATAAAGGCGATAATGAAACACCTGTAGCATTATTAGCAATGCCACATATTAATGCATATGGTTCACATGATTACGCGACTAAAATCCAAATTAATTATAAAAAAACAGAAGAAGAGCATATTCTCGAGCAATTAAATATCATTGATACGGATTTGTTATTGTTCTTAAATTCAATTAAAAAAATAAGTCTTGTTATTAATGGTGATGTAAAAGAATATATTAAATATGCTGAGCAATCGGAAAGGGTTGAAAATATTGTAGTAACAAGTAAAACCATTAACGATGTTAGTTGGAAAGTGTATGCTTTAGAAGGTGAAATCGATAAAGATTATATTATTAACGATGAGGATAAAGAAACGAACTTTCAAATTAAAATTGCCATTGCTGATAATTTTAGTAAAATTAATCCATATTTATTTTCATTCTTCCCTACTAATATAAAATTTGATCAAGAATATATTTTACATGCTACATTCGAATTAGATTCTACAAGAAATCAAATTGTTAACTCAGAGAAAAATAAATTTTTATTAAAAAAAATCGTTGAGTTTACAATTAAAGTAGCCAAATTACACAGTCAGAATGGTGTAAATTACAATGCATTAAGAATTTTAAATTATCAACATAAAGTAGATGTTTTAGATAAATATGGCTATTATGAAGTAATTGACGAGGCTTTAGAAAATGAGTCGATATTTCCTTGTATTGATAATACATACAAATCAAAAAACGAAATTCTTTACGTAGATAATTTATTATCTGAAATTCTTATTAATAATGAATTAAGAGATGAATTGCCCTATCATTTAAATATAACAGATAATGCACAAATAGAAGATATTTTATTGAAACAAAACGTTAATAGAAATCTTTTATTATTGACCGATTTACAAGAGTTTGTAAATAATATTTCTTTAGCGAAATTATCAATAAATGATCGTGTAAAATTTATTGAAATTCTTTTGAAAAATCTAAAGGTATACAATAACTCAAAAAAAGAATTTAAATTCAATATATTAATAGATAATGATCAAAATATAGTAGATGCTATTGAAGATATTTATACCATTCCTTCAAAGGATAATAAGTTAATTGTACCAGATTTTACAAAAATAAAATCAATTAATAACGACTTGTATTTCCATTTCAACCAAAGGAATAATACATCTGGTAATAGTACTCGTTTCTTTTACGATACCTTCAAAGATTATTGCAATATTCACGAATATGATATTGTACCTTTAATGAACCGTATCATTTCTAAATCAAATGAGTTGATTAATTCAACTAATCTATCTATAACCGAAAAAGTAGACATTCTTATAGAGGCTATTTCGGCTTTGTATCAGAATTATAATCAATTAGAAAATAAGGAAATCCGTCGTGATCTAAATAAGTTAATTATACTTACAAAATCCAATGAATTTAAACCGATTACTAAGTTATTTTTGTCAGAAGATTATGGTGAAATTGGTGAATCAAACCAAACTATTTTTAAAGGAATTTATAAGGATTCAGACTATATCGCAGATCAAGCGATTTTGTTTAATAGTGGTATTCAGGTTGATAGTCTAATTTTAGAAGATTTTTTTATCTGGTTAGGCATCAATGAGTTATTTAGTATTAAGAAGGATAATTTTAATGACAGTAGTTACTATGGTACTCAATTTACAGATAATCATTATGTAAAATATGTAAGAGATAAAGTTGGTAATTATGATAGTTTTACATCCTACGATATTGATTTTTACAAAATTGAAGATAATTTATTAAGGAAAATAAACATCTACCAGTTACTAACACTATGTCACCTAGATGTAACTATTTCTAATCAAATTAATGATAGAAAGAATACAGATAAATTTGAATACTATTATCGTGGAAGCAGGAATATTAATAATATACCATCCTACATAAAATTTCAAATCAATAAAGTATTCAACTTAGAAAACTTTATCATAGAGGATAAATTTTCATGGGTAAATGAATTTGAAATTGATTACAATAACGAGTTATTTAAAAAATTTAGAATTGGCCCTTCTGTAGTTAAGAATATTTTGATCGACTTAGGAGCAGTTGAATTTTTTGAAGATGCTGCAGTTGAGTTATTAAATTCTTCATTCAAAAAATTTAACAGCAACAATCCTGATGGGAAATCGCAATCATTTTATAAACAAATTGTAAAAATTCTTACTAAAAGAAATATTGAATTGGATAAACCTTTTAAATTATTTGCAAATAATGGTGACGGCTTAGTTCCTATGCTACAAAATGAGATTTATTTCAGTGATAATAATCTATTACCGAAGCGCTTTGCAAAACAATATCCTTTACTAAACTTTCCTTTACGTGCTGGAGCAAAAGAAGCGATTAAGCGTTTAAGAATTAATGATTTGGATGATTTAGTAATTAATATTCAATCTTTTCAAAAATTTGATAATCTGAATGATGAATTTCATTCTTTTTTTCAATCGTTAAAACCATATATTTTGGCGTATCGCTTAGAAGAGGTTGATGCTGATTCTTCTATTCAGTCCAATATGCAATTACTAAACGCTTTTAAGTTTGTACTATGTCAGGATTTAAAATGTCAATTAGAAAGTAATGTGTTTGATTTAGAGGATGATGCATATGTTTTTGATAAAAACAGAAAATCCTATTTCATTAAGGTAAATTCTGACAGTACTTTACAAAATTTAAAAAGCAATCCAGCATTTATTGATATTTTTTCAGAAGTATTAACCAGTGTGTTTTCAACAAAAAATGAAAAGCACATTTTTGAATCTTTAATTAAAGATTCACAGTCTACCATCAATTATAATTTGAATAAAGCACTTGGAAATAATGCTTTAGAAGAAGCAAAAGTTCATTTAGGACAAATATCTTCGAAGAAATATTTTTGGCTAACTATTTTTAAATTAATTGATAATATAGAAGAGGCTACAGATGATAAAATAGATGATTTCAAAAAAGAGAATTTTGGAGAATATGTCTTCGATTTAGATTACATCAATTACAATAATGAAAAGAATTTCAATCAATTCAAAGAGATATTCCACACATTAAATATCCAAGTCACCGATTTTAATGATTTAGTAACCGAACGTATTGATTTAACTAATTACAACCAACAAAAGCTTGTAATTGAATACCATAATTTCAATAGTCAAATTAAACAAATATTCTACAAGGGATTACAGACAGAAGAGATAGGTAATAAACGTAAACTATATAATTATTTCAACCAATACAATTTAGCGTTAGAGGATATTAAATCTTTATCCAAGGACTATGCTGAATCTTTTATTGATAATCCTAAAGAGCTTGTGGTATATTTCTTTAAAGATAAGTTTGAAGGTTTTGATTTTGATGTAATTACAGATGATTTTAATTTAAATCAATTGGAAGTAGAATTCAGTAAAGCATTTAATTCAGATGAACTTTTTATAATCCGTCAAAACACAGAATGGCAAAGTTTATTAGCCTTTGGAGAAATTGGTTTGCTTAGATTGGAATTAGAAGATAATTCAGAAGTGGAAGAAGAGGTTGACCAACCGTATGAAAATACAGAAGATAATGCAGACACTTTAACCCGAACTAAAACTACGATTTTGGATAGCAAAGCATATACAACACAAAAGGTTACTAAATCATCTATTGCTAAAGGAGTGTATAAAGGGCAATCACCCGATCCAAATTATTTAAAACGCAAAGGGAACAAGGCTGAAGACCGAGCATATCAGGAATTAGTAGAACAATATACTGAGCAATTTGTTCATTACAAAGCCAAAGAAAATGAAACTTTACATTATGATATCTCTTATTCTAAAGATCATGGGAAATCATGGATATATGCTGATGTAAAAAGCTCTTCAAACGGAAATTTTTACATCTCGGCATCTGAAAAATTATTTGGAGAAGAAAATAAAGAGAATTATGAAATCTGGGTATTCATCAACAACGAATTCAAAATTTTAGAAAAGTTCTTCTGTACCAATCCTATTCTTAATGCAACAGATTATGTGGTGCAATTGCAATTAACAGAGTAAAAAGGCTGAAAAATGCCTTTTATAGGCGAGAATTAAGCTGCAATTTAAAGGATTTTTTGCTATTTTTAACAATTCATATTCTATTATTTTTAGAGTTAATTAAAAGAAATTAAATGACTACACATCAACAACATATCAAGTTCATTTGGGATATTGCAGATTTATTAAGAGGGCCTTATCGTCCACCTCAATACGAACGTGTAATGTTACCAATGACTGTACTTCGTCGTTTCGATTCGGTATTGGAGATTACAAAAAAGGAGGTGTTGGCTGAATATGAAAGCTTAAAGAGCAAACATACTACTGAGATATCGCAATCTCTTCTAAGTTCAAAGCTTGAAAAAATTACTGGGCAAAAGTTTTATAATACTTCACCTTTTACTTTCGAAAAGTTAAAAGGTGCTCCAGATACCATTGCACAAGATTTAGTTGCTTACATCAATGGCTTTTCGCCTAACGTGAGACAAATCTTCGAATTCTTCGAATTTGAGAAAGAAATCTTTGCCATGAACGATGCAAATATTCTATACTTAATTGTATCAGAATTTGCCAAGGTGAATTTACATCCCAATTTAGTCTCAAATAGAGATATGGGATTAATTTTCGAAAACCTAATTCGCCGTTTCAACGAATTAGCTAATGAAACAGCGGGAGATCATTTTACCCCAAGAGAAATCATCAAGTTAATGGTGAATTTATTATTTATTGATGATGATAAATTTCTTGCAGATAAATATCAAATGCGTAAGATTTTAGATCCTACTTGTGGTACTGGAGGAATGCTGTCCGAAGCTAAAAACTATGTAAAAAGCTTTAACGAAGATGCTATTTTGCTTACCTACGGACAAGAATATAACAAACGAGCATTTGCTACCGCAGCTGCCGATGCGTTAATTAAAATGAATAAGTCTGAAACACTAGGAAGATATGAACAAAATCAAGGCGAAATTAAATTTGGAGATACTTTAATCGATGATCAGTTTTCTGAAGATACTTTTGACTATCTCATTGCAAATCCTCCTTTTGGAGTAGATTGGAAAAAGCAAAAACCTATTTTAGATCGTGATAAAACAGGGCGTTTCATAGCAGGTTTACCTCGTGTAAACGATGGAGCATTATTGTTTTTACAACATATGATTTCGAAGTTCGAAGACTATAAACCCAATAAAAAGCAATTTGGTTCTCGTATTGCGATAGTATTTAGTGGATCCCCTATGTTTTCAGGAGGTGCTGGTTCAGGCGAAAGCGATATTCGTAAATGGATTATCGAGAACGATTGGCTTGAAAGCATTGTAGCATTGCCAGAACAAATGTTCTACAATACCGGTATTGGAACTTATATTTGGGTAGTAACCAACCGTAAACAAGATAAACGTAAAGGGAAAATACAACTTGTAGATGCCCGTGATTTTTACATTCAGATGCGTAAGAGCCAAGGCAGCAAACGTCGTAAAATTGGTGAAGGTGAGGTAAACGATGGTATTATTAATGTAATTGAACGCAATCAAATCAAAGAAATAGTTACAGAATATGGGAAGTTTTCAAAAACTCAAATTTCTAAAATTTTTGATAATCAAGATTTTGGCTTCACACGTGTTACCATCGAAAGACCTTTACGTTTGCGTTACGAAATGACCTTAGATCGTAAATCAGCATTCTTAGATGCTTGTCCGCATTTATTAGACGATGTACAACGCATCGATAAAGAATTAGGCCGAGAACCGTTGATGAACTGGAATGAGGTACTAAAGAAAGTCAAAAAACTTAATACGCTAAAATGGTCAGCTAAAGAGTTGGCATTGTTCCTTTCAGTTTTTACAGATAAAAATCCCGAAGCTGAAAAAGTGTTTAAAGCTAAAAATGTATTTGAAGCCGATGCAGATTTACGAGATTATGAAAATATTCCGCTAAAGACAAACATCAATGAGTATTTCGAGAACGAAGTACTGCCATTTGTACCAGATGCTTGGATTGATAATACCAAAGATAAAATTGGCTACGAAATCAACTTCAACCGTTATTTCTTTAAAAATAATATAATTCGCCCTTTAGAGGTGATTAATAAAGAGTTAAATGACGTAGAAGAAAAAATTTTAGAATTATTAAATCTGGATAAATAATGGGTACAAGAAAAATATTCAGAGATGATAATTTCTTCAACAAACCTATTGATGGAGATATTGTTCCTTTAAAATTTTTATGTATTGAACATTCTAAATATGGAGCAAATGAATCGGCTGAAGAAGAAAATTTAGAAGATCCAAGGTATATAAGAATAACCGATATTACCGATGATGGCGCTTTAAGAATGGATATATATAAATCTTTATCATTAGATAAATCTAGTAATTATCTATTAAAAGAAGGCGATCTACTATTTGCTAGAAGTGGTGCGACGGTGGGTAAAACTTTTTTATATAAAGAAGTTTATGGACCTGCAGTATATGCAGGTTATTTGGTTAAATATAGATTAAATTTGAAATTATGTAATCCAGAATACATTAATTATTGTACTAAATCAAACCAATATAAATTGTGGTTAAAATATACTATAATTGAAGCTACTATTGAAAATATAAGTGGTGAGAAGTACGCTAATCTTTCATTACCGATACCATCATTAGCTCAACAAAAGAAAATAGTAGTTTATTTAGATCAAGAAGTAACAAAAATTGATGCCTTAATCGAAAAGAAAACCCGTTTAGTAGAGCTATTAGAAGAAAAGAAAAAAGCAACCATTAGCCAAGCTGTTAATAAAGGACTAAACCCAAATATAAAAATGAAATCGTCTGGTATTGATTGGTTAGGTGATATTCCAGAACACTGGAAGCTTGTCAGATTGAAATATTTAAGCGATGGTCTAAAATATGGAGCTAATGAGGCTGCTGAAGAAGATAATCCAGATTTTCCTAGATATATTAGAATTACTGATATTGATGAAAATGGAAATCTAAAACCTGAAACATTTAAATCAATTTCATTAGAAATTGCTAATGAATATTTACTGGAAGACGGAGATATTCTATTTGCACGAAGCGGAGCAACTGTAGGGAAAACCTTTCGCTACACTTCTAACTATGGGAAAAGCGCATATGCAGGTTATTTAATAAGGATGAGACCTAATAGAAAGATAGATTCACAATTTATGTACTATTTTACTTTATCAAATTCTTATTGGTCACAAATCTATATTGATAGTATTCAAGCAACAATACAAAATTTTAGTGGTGATAAATATGCTAATATGCTAGTAACAATTCCTAGTAATGATGAACAGATACAAATAGCAAAATATTTGGATAATTATATAAAGCAATTTTCTTTGTTAAGAGATAAAGTAACTAACTCAATTGATTTATTAAAAGAAAAACGTACGGCTATTATTTCTTCCACTATAAATGGTGAAATAAACTTAAATTAAGATGAGAATTTCTGAACTTACTATAAATAATTTTCGGGCCTTAGAGGGAGAACATATTTTTCGTTTCAGTTCTAATATTACATTGATAGCAGGTGTCAACGGAAGAGGTAAAACAGCAATATTGGATGCATTGGTTTTATGTCTATCGAGATTAGTACCTAAAATATCACCATCAAAAGCGCGTAAAGTAGCTTTTAAGATAAATGATATTAGCTTAGGTTTCGATGAAGCATTGATAAATATTAAGGCAAATTGTGCGGGATTTCCTGTAGATTTCAGTACGGATTATACGAATGATAAAATAGAATTTGTTACATCATTACCGCAAAGTTTACGAATAGCAATATCTAATGTATATGGAGACCCCTCACACGGAGATGATCAAGCTCCATTAGCAGTATTTTATTCAACAGATAGAGCAAGTTTTAAAATACCTAGACTTTTACCAAGTATAGTTTTAGACGGACAATCTATGGCATATAATCAGGCTTTAGTAAGTAGATTAATCGATTATAAAGATTTGATGTTTAGGTATCAATATGCAGACTCTCAGCAAGCTTCTTTTGGATCTCATGTTATTGACGCTATAAATGCAGCAATTTCTCAGTTAATGAGTGATTTTGGTAACTTACGTGTAGAAACAGAACCTTCTTTGCGGTTAGTCATCAATAAAGGAGAAAAAGTAATTGATATTAAACAATTATCTGATGGAGAAAGATCATTTGTGGCTTTAATTTCTGATTTAGGAAGAAGATTAGCCTTAGCAAACCCGGATTTAGCAAATCCGTTATTAGGAGCAGGTGTAGTACTTATTGATGAAATAGAATTGCATTTACATCCGAAATGGCAATTAGAATTATTAGAGAATCTCAGAAATATTTTTCCTAATATTCAATTTATTGTCACCACACACTCTCCATACATTATACAAACGGCTCGTGAAGGAGAATTAATTTCATTAGATGGTGCTGTAACTGTAGATCCTTATGGTAAAAGCCTAGAGGAAGTATCAAAATACATAATGGATGTTGAGAATTCAGAGTACAGTCCGAGAATAAATCAAATGAAACAGACAGCTGAAAAATATTTGGAATTAGCAGCAAGTTTAAAAGGGAAAGCGGGAAGGGAAAAAGAAGAAATCCAAAAAGAATTGAATGCATTATTAGAGCCGTTTACTGATGATGTTGCGTATACTGCTCTACTAAAAGCTGAAGGAAAAATAAAAATAAATGAGGCCAATCAATAAAGGAAATTCTCCAAGAGTTTTCGCAAAATATGAAGACGCAAAACAACCATTAACAGAGAAGATTGGAATTTATTGTTCATATTGTGAACGTCGTATTCCGACTAATTTAGCTATTGAGCACATTTTTCCTAAGGATTTGGCACTAGGTTATGCTCATCTCGAATGTGAATGGGATAACTTTTTATTAGCTTGTGTTAATTGTAATTCAGCAAAGGGTACTACTATTATTAATGAGCAGACATATTTATTGCCTGACCGAGATAATACTCTTCCATATTATGAATATTTAGAAAGCGGTATTGTGGAGTCTTTTGGTATTGTACCTATAAAAACTTATGCAGAAAATACTTTACAATTAGTAGGCCTAAATAAAGTAAGTTATCCAGCATTACCAAATGAAGATGCTCTTATCCAGCAAGCATTGGAAAGAGCAGGACAAAGAAAGGCAACTTTTACATTGGCTGAAAAATACCGTAATAAATACAATCAAAATTTAATTGATATTGAATCTATTGTTGATTTAGCATTAGGATATGGTTTTTTCTCTATTTGGATGAAGGCTTTTGACGGTGTTCCTGCTGTAAGACAAGAATTAATTAATACTTTTATAGGTACGGAAACGACTTGTTTTGATATAAATACAAATCCAATAAGTCCGAGAACTGCAAATCATTTAAATCATTCAGGTAAATCATGAGTAATACCCAAACCAAAGAAATAGCATTTGAAAAAAGTATAGAAGATGTTTTATTAAAGACAGGATATCAAGCACTTTCAAGTCAATCATTTGATAAAGAAAAAGCAATTTTTCCTGAACAGATTATTACATTTATTAAAGCTACTCAAGAAAAAGAATGGAATAAGCTAGAGTCTATCCTGAAAGAAAATACTGCCCATCAAATCATATACGATCTTACCAAATGGATTGACTTACATGGTATTCTCTCTACTTTGCGTCATGGGTTTAAATGCTATGGTAGACAATTGCAAATGGCATACTTCAAACCTTCGCATTCTATGAATCAAGAAGTTTTAGAAAAGTACGAGAAAAATATTTTGGGCATTACTCGCCAATTGTATTATAGCACAAAAAATAAAAACTCTATTGATGTGGTGTTGAGCCTTAATGGTATTCCTTTAGTTACTTTAGAGCTTAAAAATCAATTATCTCATCAGGATATCAATCACGCCAAGCAACAGTACAAAAACGATCGAGATCCTCGTGAACTTATCTTCGAATTTAAAAAACGTACACTAGTTCATTTTGGGGTAGACACAGATGCTGTTGAGATGACAACACGTCTGGCAAAAGAGGCAACCTACTTTTTACCTTTTAATAAAGGGAATGCTGGCGGTGCAGGTAACCCTGTAGATACAGAAGGCCTGAGCTATAAGACAGCTTATCTATGGAAAGAAGTATTACAGAAAGAAAGTTTGCTTGAAATTATATCGAAGTTTATTCATTTACAAATCGATGAAAAAATTACTGAAGGAGGCAGAAAAGTAAAAAAAGAAACTTTAATTTTCCCTCGATACCATCAGTTGAAAGCAGTTCGTAAAATGATTAGAACGGCCTTACACGATGATGTAGGTACTAATTATTTGATTGAGCATTCTGCGGGTTCAGGTAAGTCGAATACTATAGCTTGGGTAGCTCATAGATTATCATCGTTACACAAAGCAGACAATACAAAATTGTTTGACTCTATAGTAGTAATAACAGATCGTGTGGTTTTAGACCGTCAGCTACAAGATACCATCTATCAATTTGAGCATAAAAATGGAGTAGTTTTAAAGATTGATAAAAACGCTAAGCAGTTAGCAGAATCCTTAGAAAACGGTGTTCCTATCATCATTACGACCATTCAAAAATTTCCTTTTGTAACCGTACAGTTAAGAAAACTTGCGGAAGAACGCGGAGAAGACAATAATGGTATTTTAAAAACCCGGAAGTACGCAATCTTAGTTGATGAAGCGCACAGTTCACAATCTGGAGAAACTGCAGCAGATTTAAAAGGTGTCTTAGGAGGTGAAGATTTAGCAAGAGATGCCGAGGCAAGAGCTGTTGAAGAGGGAGAAACAACACTTGAGGCCTTGTATCGAAATATGGCGAGACGTGGGCAACAAAAAAACATTAGCTTTTTTGCTTTTACAGCTACTCCAAAACATAAAACAATCAAATTATTTTCTACAAATGGTGAAGCATTAGATAAATATACAATGCGCCAAGCTATTGAAGAAGGTTTTATTTTAGATGTTTTAGAAAATTACACTTCGTATAAAACATTTTATAAATTAATCAAAGCGTCAGAAGATGATCCAAAAGTAGAACGCAAAAAGGCTGCTAAGACATTAGGTCGTTTTATGCGTTTACATCCTCACAACATTGCGCAAAAAACAGAAATCATGATTGAACATTTCTACCAATCTACAAGACATAAGATTGGTGGGAAAGCAAAAGCTATGGTTGTAACTGGCTCTCGCTTAGAAGCAGTAAAATATAAACAGAGCTTCGACCAATTAATTAAAGCCAAAGGATATGACATAAAATCGTTAGTGGCATTCTCAGGAGAAGTTAAAGATGATAAGTTACCAGATATAGTATATACAGAGGTGGTAATGAACAACGGTTTGAAAGAGAAGTTATTACCAGAGACCTTTGCAACATCAGAATACCAAGTTTTATTGGTAGCTGATAAATACCAAACAGGATTCGATCAACCTTTGTTGCATACTATGTACGTCGACAAACGATTATCTGGGATTCAGGCTGTACAAACACTTTCAAGATTAAACCGTATACACCCTTTAAAAGAAGATACATTCGTATTAGATTTCGTAAACGATCGTGATGAAATTCAAGCAGCTTTTAAAACGTATCATGAGGGTGCTGAAATAGGACAAGAAGCGGATCCTAATAATTTGTATAGGATACAGCAAGAACTTCTCCTGGAAGGGATTTTCACAGAAGATGATATCAATAAGTTTGTTTCAGTATATTTTAAACCAAAAGAGAAACAAAGCAATAAAGATCACGAAGAAATTAATTTTATTTTAGATATACCTGTTGAGAAATTTAGAATTTTCTTAAAAGAAAACGAAGAAGAAGCTGAACTATGGAGAGGTAAAATCATTGCTTTTAAAAATTTATATATGTTTTTGAGTCAGATTATTCCTTATCAGGATACTGATTTAGAGAAACTTTACATTTTCTTACGTCATTTTTCGGAAAAATTACCGCAAAGAAATAATGGAAGTAGTTACAGTTTCGATGACACTGTTCGTTTAGAATATTATAGACTACAGAAAATCAGTGAAGGATCAATAAGTTTAGATACTCATAAATTGTATAAACTTGATGGGCCTACAGATGTCGGAACGGGGATGGTTCGTGAAGAAGAAGTTCCTTTTTCTAGAGTCGTTGATGTAGTCAATAGTCGTTATGGTACAGAATTCAACCAAGCAGATCAGTACTTTTTTGATCAAATTGTAGAAACAGCGATTACTGACGAAGATATTATAAAAGCAGCTCAATCCAATTCACAAGAAAAATTTACGGTAATGTTTAGAAGTATTCTTCAGCAACTATTTATTGAGCGTATGGATCAAAATGAAGATATTTTTGCTCGATTTATGGATGAAAAAGATTTTAGTAAAACTTTGACAGAAATTTTAGCCAAAGAAGCTTTTAATAAAATTAATATTGAAAAGTAACACTTATTTTAAAGAGATTTAACATTATAAATCAACTTTTCTGTTATTTATATTAAGAAGGAAGCCTTATAAAATGTTATTTTTATTAAGCAAACACTTTCTTATATCAATAAATGGTCAAGCCTGTCAAAATGATGTAACAGAAAATGTATTATTCGATTAATTAAAATATTTTAATAAAAATTTGAACTATACTTGTTGGAATTTTAGCTTTATTTTATTTCTAAAAATAGATGAAAATTGAGGGGTACAGGCGAAATGTATCAATTATCACTGCCGCATTCGGGAAATGTTAATTGTCTAATTTACAGCAATTTATAAGTTTAGAGGTGTACAAAAGTAGTACATATGTGCATTTAAATTTTATCATCAAACATTGTAAAATACTGTTTTACAAGTACTTAAAGTGACGAGATTCGTGCGGGAAAGTAGAAAAAAAAGATGTTGCAGCATCTTAATCGTGTACCACTTTTGTACACCTCGATCTACATAAACCACCATCAATAAAGAATTCTTTAGATACTGTATCGGAAATTGACTCTGGAAATATCACCTTCATCACGAACTTCTTTCCAAGTCAAAGTATTGATATCTGACCAACGTAATCCTGATAAACACGAAAAAAGAAAAGCTTTTTTCAAAACCGGATATTTACATTCCGCTTTTGCTAATCGTTGTAGTTCATCAAAAATCAAATATTCCCTTTGGCTTTCAGCCTGCTCAAATGATTTAATTTTTGCTGCATAATTTACTGTCAAATATCCATTATCGAAAGCATATCTAAGTGCAGCTTTAAACTTGTTGAAGTAAGAATACTTAGAATTTTGCGAAAGAGGTAAGTCACTCTTACTGATTGCATCCTTCTCAAAGTATTTCCTGACTTTTTTAATGAAAAATTCATCAATCTCTTCAAAAGTTAAATTCTTTGGAACTACTTTTTTTAAATGCTGGTAAGTAGAGAACCAATTACCATAATTATTAGAAGAATCTTGTAATCGTTTTTCATCTGTTAACTCTTCAAAATATGTTAAAAAAGATCTTTTACTTTTCACTGTATCTTTTAAGTCGTAACGTCCTTGGACATATTCAGCTTTTTTGATTGCCAAAATACTTTCGGCAAGAGCCATAGCTTCTTTATTTTCTTTTTTTTTCCTTAGGCGTTTTAGGTTCAGGATGTAAATAAATTTTCAGGTACTCGAAATCCCGCAGATGAATTCTTTTTCCTTGTACATTAGTGGAAGAACCTTTGTAATACTCAATGAAAAGACTAATCCTTCCATCAGCTAAATTTTTCTGTTTTAAAGTGATATTCATACATTATATTTGAGGTGTACATTTGTACACCTTGTGGCTAATTTTAATAGCTCAAGGTGTACACCAGGTGTACAAATATATAAATAAACACTAAGAAGAGAAAATAAAAATTGTATAAATATCTGATAATCAACTAAAAGAAAGAAAAAGAAATCAAAGAAAAGCTAATTTATTTCCCGATACAGAAAAAACAGAAGGTGTAGAATATTTATATATTTCAAAACAAGCCAGAGAATTATTAGGCGAAAGAGGAAATCAACAAGAAAGGGTTTTTCAAGGTTTAAAATACAGTATGACCTACAATACTGAAATTATTCGCTGGTGCAATAGAGCTGCGGTTCCGAAACATATTACTTTTCATTCAGCTCGACATACGAATGCTGTTTTACTCCTAGAAAATGGCGCTGATATTTACACAGTTTCCAAAAGATTGGGGCATCGAGAATTGAGAACAACGCAGATTTATGCTAAAATCATGGATAGCAAAATGAAAGAAGCTGCTGAGATTATCCCGGAATTGAATATTGACTTATAAAATATTATTCGATTGAACAATGAATTTATTTTTTTACCTATTACTGTAAATAGTGTGATACGTATTTGCATATAATATTACAGATATGAATAATTATCGATGTTAAAGCATATAATTATGTGTTAATCATTCGAATTTTATCACGTGTTAAACATGTAAAATAGACAAATGTAATTATATTAAAAAGTAAACTTGCAATGCGAAATATTAAATACATAATCGATTTATTTCTGAGTATGTGTTAATATTTTGACATTTATAATGTCACTATTGAAGTCTTAATCCAGACTATTATTATTTAGACTTTTGAATTTACAGATTAATTCATATCATTCTTATTTTGATTTTAAGTAATTGACTATATTGCTTTTATGGTTTTATATGATGACTTTTACTTCATTAAATTTGTTAATCGAAAAGCAATGGATAATAATGAAATCATTCTGCAAAAACTCAACCGAATTGAAAAACATATTTTCGGTTTAAAAGCAATATTGAATGTCGAAGAACTTTCAGATTACACAGGATTCAAGAAATCCTACATCTATAAATTAGTTCATACCAACAGTCTTCCTTTTTCTAAACCTAATGGGAAAGTTCTGTTCTTTGAACGCACAAAAATTGATGAATGGTTATTGAAAAACAGTCATAAATCTAATGATGAAATTCAACAGGAAGCCCTTGAATTTTCTTTATGTAAAAAGTGAATCCAAGCTTTGATGCTGGTAGTGCTTAAAATCTTTGTTACTTGGAAGTATTCTGTTTTACTATGGATTTTACTAGTGAACTATGAATTGCAGTTGAAAAGTAGAGCGCGCCACGAAACTTGCACAACAATTTTTTTTGATATGTCTACATTATTTCTGTAATAAGCTGAAGAATGAAGATGACTTCTTGATAATCTCTGGCTGGATATTTGATAAATGACAGAAGCCTGGAGAGGCTATATTTCATTTCAGAATCCATAACCATTTTACATCTAAATCTTCCAATACTTTTATGGATCAATATATCCTCATTTTAGTCATTTTCGGTTTTGCCATTTTCAGCGTTGCTTGGATGCCTAAAATTTCAAAAAGAACAGGAATTTCTTACTCTATTTTTTACGTTGCATTGGGGTTCATTCTCTACGCTGCAGCACCTCAGTTTTTACCTGATCCCATGCCTCAACATAGTAAAAGCATCACTTTGCATCTCTCAGAATTGATTGTTATTATTTCACTGATGGGTACAGGGATTAAGATAGACCGTAAGTTTTCGTTCAAAAGCTGGTCTTCACCGCTCAAGCTGATATCTTTTACAATGCTGTTCTGCATCGCCGGCGCAGCGTTGATGGGTTACTATATGCTGAGTTTAGGACTGGCATCCGCCGTTTTATTGGGTGCCGTATTAGCTCCTACTGATCCCGTTTTGGCTTCGGATGTGCAGGTTGGTCCTCCAAATGAACACATCAAATCTGAGGTCAAGTTTGCCCTTACATCCGAGGCTGGACTGAATGACGGTGTCGCATTTCCTTTTACATGGCTTGCTATCACAATCGGCATGATTATGACCGGAAAAGATACAAGTCTTGTCCACTGGTTTGCCTTTGATGTGATATACCGCATTGGTGCCGGCGTCCTGCTGGGATTCCTGTCGGGTAAACTTATGGGAATTCTGCTATTTACGGTGTCTGAAAAGTATGAAACCCTGAAGACAAGAGATGGTTTGGTAGCGGTTGCGGCGACATTACTGGTCTATGGTATTACAGAGCTTGTGCATGGTTACGGTTTCATCGCCGTTTTTATATGTGCTATTACTTTCAGGCATTTTGAAAAAGAACATACGTATCACGACAAACTTCATTCTTTTACAGACCAGATAGAAAGACTGCTTTTATGTCTGCTATTACTCATCTTTGGCGGCACCCTGGCAATGGGTATTCTGAAGCCCTTAAGCTGGGAGATGGTCTTGTTTGCGGTGGTATTTCTATTCATTATAAGACCTTTATTTGGATGGATGGCTTTATACAAAACCAAAATAAAAAACAGGGAGAGGCTGGCTATTGGCTTTTTTGGGATTCGCGGTATGGGCTCCGTTTTTTATTTAGCATTTGCTTTTACAAAATTTGACTTCGATTACCAAGATGAGCTTTGGGCTGTCGTATCGTTTACCATTCTGGTATCCATCTTGACGCATGGCCTCACGGCAACCTCCGTAATGGAATATCTAAAGCAAAAAGATAAATAGTGAAGTTTGGTGAACGTGTTTTATTGAGTTTCATTAATCCAACATGTTGAGGAAGGTCCTTCAGTTTTAACCTCAGAATTCTCACAAACATTTTAGGTTTCCGTGATTCGGGAACTGAATTTTATTCTGCTTGCCTGTTATCCGGGAATTGCAAGAGTTGTACATGTTTTTCATTCAGTCTTTTTTCCAGCCAGTTTTTAAGCTGTAGGCTGTTGGTCAGTTTTCCGGAGTAAATCAGTACAAACTGCAGTTTTGTACTGTCGGTGTCCGGATATTGAGCAACCTTTCCGTACGAGACGTTTGAAAGATCCGGATAAAGTATCTGGATTTCTTTGCGTAAAGTAGAATCTGACACCTTATAACTATCCAGCTCCAAGCGAAGATTGGAGATAGCGATGTCTTTTTCAGACAGATTATTATTGTTTTTGTTGATTTCGCTAAGAATTTCCGACTTCAAGTCCGAATCATTCTGCCTGATCGTTAATGTCGTATTTGGAAGACCGTTGTCGCTCAGTGTTTTATTATATAAATCAATTTCAGCCGCCGTAAATTTTTTATTGAGGAATGCTACGTCAATAGTTTTCGGATTCGCATTGTAGTTTATTTTTTTGTAGATCAGTGTGTAGCCATTCTTTTCGAACTCTTGCTGAAGAAAAAAATCTGCGGTTTTTGTAAATTTCTTCTCTTGGTAGAGATTATAGGCAAGGTAGGAGCTTGGGACAATCATAATCACAATTAAAAGTGAGATGCTGTATCTGATTCTCTTCTCATATTTACTGTCTACAATGGAGGATGGGTACTTCAAAAATTTGACTACCAAAAAAGTGGCAATGCAAATGAAAAAGCAGTTGATGGTATAAAGATAAAACGCGCCGAAGAAATAGGAAAAATTAAATGTAGCCAGTCCAAACCCAGCGGTACATAGCGGCGGCATCAGAGCTGTAGCAATGGCCACGCCGGGAATAGGATTTCCTTTCTCTACTCTAGTAATGGCAATCACCCCAACCAAGCCACCAAAAAAAGCAATCAATACATCGTAAATATTAGGCGAAGTCCGGGCCAGCAGTTCAGACTGTACATCTTTAAAAGGGCTGATATAAAAATATAATGCTGAAACCAGCAGACTTACAACTGTTGCAATTAGTAAGTTTTTGAAAGACTTCTTCAGCAGTGGAAAATTATAAGTTCCCAATGCAAATCCTGCCCCAACAATTGGTCCCATCAGGGGCGAAATCAGCATCGCTCCTATGATAACTGCGGTAGAATTGACATTAAGGCCGATTGATGCTATGATAATAGCACACGCGAGAATCCACAGGTTGGAGCCTCTAAAAGAAATGTTGGACGTTACATTTTCAAGAACTTTATCCTTCTGTTCCTCACCGCTGTGCAGATTTATGAAATTAAAAATTTTACCCATCAGTTCCTACGCATTCGACTTCTTTTAAAAGACGGTCCTGTAAGGACGTGCCAAATCGATATTGCGAATATACTTAAATTTATGTGAGCTCACCATTTGTTATATTATAATGGTTCCATACCATAGCTTATGGTAATTTGTTCATATTTTCAACTTTAACAGTCCAAGTTCCATCCTGGGGAAATCCGGGAGCATTATATTCAGGACCATCATCCCAGCCAGCAGCCATGAGGGCCACAGCAGCCAGAAAAGCACTGTTGGCCGGTAGGTAAGCCGGACAGGCTAACGGCTCCTTAGCACGTTGCACGTGTCCGTTTTTTAAAAATACTGAGCCGGGCAGGGTATTGCACAGTATATTAATGGCTTTATTTTGGTCGCCCAACCGTGCGGCTGTCATTGCTCCTTTTCCGAGACTCCAGCTCACAAAGCTCTTTAAACCATTTCTCTGATAGATCGTGTTGAAAGTATTCTGCATTACCTTTGGATCAATCAGCGGTGTTTGTGGCAGATATCCTAGGCTCAATAGCATTGCTGAAGAATAGCCGCCTTTTCGATCATACATATCAGGATCTGTTTCCATTTCCAAATATTTACCGTCTTTTATCGCAGGACGCGATAATTTTTTGAGCACTTCATCCCAATGCTCATTTCTGGACATACCGCTGCGAACCCGCCAGTCCTGGGCCACTTTTAGCCCATAGTACCATTGAACCAGTTCAAAACTAGGATTTTGAGTGGTATTTTCATCTGTTTTCTCGTTCACACTTTTAAGCGGAGGTCCAAGAATATATCTGTCAGTTTTTATATCGTAAAATGCATAAGAGGCCAGAAAAGCAGCAGACTCAAATACAATATTGCTGTACTTCTTCAATGTTTCTTTGTTGGGGTTCTTCCTATAAATAAGTTCTGCCAGGTAGATAGGGTTTGGCTGATTCCATATGATAAAAGGGTTGATACCGCCGGGACTTGTTCTACCGTCCACACCTGCCATTTTAGGCCATCTGGCGCCTTGAAAACCTTCGGAAGCAGCTACCTTCATTGCGACAGGCAATATCGCTTTGTACCAATTGAAACTTTTTTCCAGTAAATCGGTATGGTTCCACTGGTAAAACTGTGCGGCGTGCCACCAATATACTTCGGAATTATGTTTTCCGTACCAGCTGATATGCGTCAATCCGGTCTCCTGCGGGGGAAATGAGCCGGCATAGTTGACTTTCATCAGGTACTGTGAAAGGATGATCCTTCTTTCAAGTTCAGAAGCACGCTTATCTTTACTCCCGGATAAGTCGACTGCGCCACCTTCCGTCCAGTATTTTTTCCAGGATGATGCACTTGCTTTTCTAATTTCGGTGAATGAAGGAGCAATATCCTTAAAAGGTTCTGGAGAAAATTGGCAGACGATTTCAATACTGTTAGAGCCGGTTGCATCTAAAAAGAAACGGTGAGGACCGTCGGATTCAAATTTTGCATTTCCTGTCCAGCTAACGGCCACGTAGTATTCGGTAGAATCAATAATCCTTTTCAATACAACTTTGTTGGATTCCCGAGAGATCACTAATGTTTGATGCCGTTCGGGACTATTCCATTGAAATGGCGGTTTATTTTTAATGGACAGATCGTAGGCGTAGGGAAAACGAAAGGCTTGTTTCAATCTGCCATTCTCTAATAAAGTTGACCTTATAGAAAAACCAACAGTGCTTTGATCTGGGCTGCTCACTGTTTCAACTGAAACCGGTTGACGTTCTATCGTATATTTACTGGATAACAAGCCCTGCCACAAATCGAGTTTTTGATTCACCTGACTGATTTCCTGGACGGATAAAGACGTACCGGATCCCCGGACCATGCTGATTTGCCCTAGGGGTACGGGATGTGGATTTTTCCTGAAATATTGTCCCGCGTCACCTTTTTCCATGCTTGCGTACATTATTTTACGGCCATGAAAGTCGCTTGATTTCATAGCATTTTCCAGCTTTAGATTGCCGGTATTTGGAAACGAATGCCATGCAAACGTTCCTAGCGTTTCCAGGGGAATTCCGTTGTCATAATAGTATTGTTCAAGGGACTGCATACCGGTAACGTCAGCGGTGTACGCAAAATCACCGTTGCCGACTGACAGAGGCGCAAGCGGATCGGTCTCTTTTAATATAACATTGTGCCTGTTGACCAATGCAAAACGATCAATTTTTTGCGCTTTTACCGTGAACGAAACGGTTATAAAAAAGATGGCTAAAACCAGCGTATTGATGAGGCTTTTTATATGGACAAGATGCATGTCAAAAGTATTTGGTCGGAGAGTTTGCACTTAAATAGCATTATCTGTCTGAATGCCCTTAATGCGTTACTGCTAATTTAGGAGGAACATTTTAGCATACTGTCCTGTACTTTCTGTACTCTGTGATAAAACCTGAAGAATAGAATTTCTTGAATGGATGGAACAAAAGAGAAACGATTTTAAAACGCGAAAGAACAAGGGTTCAGATCTTTGTCCTCTGTTCAGCCATTCGTCCTTTTATGAAAAAAATCCGTGCTTTGAAATAATGATGTATATGAAATCTCCAATAAAAACAACTAAAGCTGCTGACAGAAATAAAAGCTTTAAAAATTTTTTCTACATTTGTATTTCGCTTTAGGGGTATTCTAAAAAAGAATTGAGACAGTCCCTTTGAACCTGATACGGCTAACACCGACGTAGGGAAAAGCAATAGGTTATTATTAAACCAATGATAACTCTTGCCCTGTTGATCCTAAAGCTACTATTTAAAAATAAAATATTAGAATGGAAAACACCCTTTGGCAACACATCCTACACGTAAGAAAAACCTCGCCACTTGTTCACAACATCACCAATTACGTTGTGATGAATACTACTGCCAATGCTCTTTTAGCAATTGGTGCATCACCAATAATGGCCCACGCAAAATCGGAGGTTTTAGAAATGGTAACTATTTCTCATGCAGTTGTAATTAATATTGGCACAGTCGACGAATATTGGGAAGCATCAATGCTTACGGCTGCAAAAAAAGCCAACGAATTACAAAAACCCTGGATACTCGATCCCGCAGGAGCAGGTGCGACGCCGTATCGCGATCTGGTTTTGGACAAACTGCTGGCTTTAAACCCAACAGTGATCAGGGGGAACGCCTCAGAAATTATCTCTCTGGCGAAAGTAAATAAAGAG
>Ga0308156_1001874_pt1 | contig 21375 bp, 19 predicted proteins | sample PhyAR2_FD_201041 | JGI IMG/M metagenome (GOLD analysis project Ga0308156, IMG submission 201041) | Phyllosphere microbial communities from UC Gill Tract Community Farm, Albany, California, United States - DLSL A.R2 | ecosystem: Host-associated > Plants > Phyllosphere > Unclassified | place: USA... | reverse complement strand
GGAAGACACCACACCGCCAGTAACGAAGACAAATTTGGTCATGTCTTTAGGGAGGTGGGAAATTCTGATTATAAAGGCGTATGCCAGCCCTTGCGGACAGCTGCGACAAATGGGCTTCAACGGCCACGGGTTTGCGTGCGATGGCGCGTGGCAAAGATAGCCGTTCTGGCGCTGCTCTCTTGTCTGCTGCAGTGCAGCGGTGGCGCTGTGCCTCTGCTACATTGGCGGGCATGAACCAGCTCCACGGAAAACATATTGTCCTCGGCATGTCGGGCGGCGTTGCTGCCTTCAAATCGGCCGAGCTGTGCCGCCGATTGATCAAGGCCGGAGCGACCGTGCAAGTGGTCATGACCGAGTCGGCCACCCAATTCATGACCCCGGTCACGATGCAGGCGCTCTCCAACCGCCCGGTCTACACGTCGCAGTGGGATGCGCGCGAGCACAACAACATGCCGCACATCAACCTGAGCCGCGAGGCCGATGCGGTGGTGGTGGCGCCTTGCAGCGCCGACTTTATCGCCCGCCTGGTGCAGGGCCGGGCCGATGAGCTGCTGAGCCTGTTGTGCCTGGCGCGTCCCATCGACCGCGTGCCCCTGATCCTGGCCCCCGCGATGAACCGCGAGATGTGGGCCCACCCTGCGACGCAGCGCAACCTGCGCCAGGTGCAGGCCGATGGCGCCGTGGTGCTGGGCGTGGGCAACGGCGACCAGGCCTGTGGCGAGACCGGGGACGGCCGCATGCTGGAGGCGGCCGAGATCGAGGAAGAGCTGCAGTATTTTTTCAGCGCCAAGGCGCTGGCAGGCAAAAGGCTGCTGATCACCGCAGGCCCCACGTTCGAAGCGATTGACCCGGTGCGGGGCATCACCAACCTGTCCAGCGGCAAGATGGGCTTTGCGATTGCGCGTGCGGCGCAGGCGGCGGGCGCCGAGGTCACGCTGGTCGCCGGTCCGGTGCATTTGCCCACGCCGCGTGGCGTGCGCCGCATCGATGTGCAATCGGCGCAAGACATGCTGCAAGCGGTGCTGGCCAGCGTGGAAGGCGCCGATGTGTTTGTAGCCACCGCTGCGGTGGCCGACTGGCGCCCCGCCCGTGCGGCGGACCAGAAGATCAAGAAGGACGGCAGTGGCGAGGTGCCCCATCTGGCCTTTGTCGAAAACCCGGACATTCTGGCCACCGTCGCGCAGCTGCCGCGTGCCAAAAGCGGCGATCTGTACTGCGTGGGCTTTGCCGCCGAAAGCGAAAACCTGCTGGCCAACGCCCAGGCCAAGCGCCTGCGCAAGCAGATTCCGCTCCTGGTCGGCAATATTGGCCCCGCCACCTTTGGCAAGGACGACAATGCCTTGCTGCTGGTGGACGCGCAGGGCCACCAGGAACTGCCCCATGCCAGCAAGGCGGCCTTGGGCGAGCAATTGGTGGCCGAGATCGCCAAGCGCATCGCGCGCTAGTTCTCAAACGCCGCGCCCTGCAACTGTCCGCATCGGCGGCTGTGTGCCTGGCGTCAGTCCAACAAGGCCAGGATTTCGTCGTGCAGCTGGCGTGGCAGGCGGATGCCTTGCTGCGCACTCAGCGCCCGCGCCGCATAGCGCCGCTCGGACGGCAGTCGTGCACCCTGGCCTTTGATGGCAGCAAACATGGCCTCGGCACGCGCCTGGTGCCCGGGCCAGTCTTCGCCGGCAAAACGCTGCGGATCAAAAGCCAGCACCAGGTGGCCGTGGCAGGGCATGCCGCCTGCACCGGCGTCCAGTGCCATCGATTCCTGGCTGCCCAGATCGCCAATCAGCATGCCGGCCATCAACTCCACCATGGTCGCCAGGGCCGAGCCCTTGTGGCCGCCAAAGGTGCGCATCGCGCCCAGTGCGACGGCTTCCGGGTCGGTCGATGGCTGGCCTTGCGCATCGATGCCCACGCCTTCGGGCAAGGGGGTGCCGGCGCGCCGGTGCAGGTCCAGATCGCCGCGCGCTATGGCGCTGGTGGCAAAGTCAAACACATAGGGGAAGGGCCCGGGCCGGGGCCAGCCAAAGGCGATCGGGTTGGTGCCAAACACCCCCTGGGTGCCGCCGGCCGGCGCCACCCAGGCATGGCTGGGTGTCATCACCAAGGCGGCCAGGCCCTGGTCGGTGAGCATCTCCACCTCCGGCCACAGCGCCGTGAAGTGGACGCAGTGGTTGATCACCAGGGCGCCCATGCCCAGCTGGCGGGTGGTTGCAACCAGCGGCGGCAGGCCCACTTCCAGAGCCCAGGGCGAGAAGCCGCGCTGGGCATCGACCCGGGTGATCGCGCCTTGCGTAGGCTGCAGCAGTGGCCGGGCTTGCAGATCCACCATCCCAGTGCGGATGGTGTGGGCTGCGCTCAGGATGCGGTAGGCGCCATGCGATTGGCAGGCATCGCGCTGCCCGGCGACGACGATGCGGGCAATGGCCTGGGCATGGGGCTCGCTCAGGCCCAGGTGCTGCAATACCTGCAGCGCCAGGCGCTGCAGGTCGCTTTCGCTGACCAGCAGGCTGTCTTCTGGTGCGTGGTCCATTCTTGACCCGTCTCAGGCCTTGCTGCGGGGGATGCGGCCCATCAGATAGAACTCGTCATTGGGCTGCATGCCGGCAAAGCTGGCCATGCGGTTGCTCAGGCCAAAGAAGGCGGTAATGGCCGCTATGTCCCAGATGTCCTCGTCGTCAAACCCATGGGCATGCAAAGTGCTGAAATCGGATTCTTCAATCTCCTGCGAGCGCGTGCAGACCTTCATCGCAAAATCCAGCATTGCGCGCTGGCGTGCCGAGATGTTGGCCTTGCGGTAGTTGACGGCCAACTGGTCGGCCAGCATCGGGGCCTTGTCGTAGATACGCACCAGCGCGCCATGCGCGACCACGCAGTACAGGCACTCGTTGTGTGCGCTGGTGACGGTGACGATCATCTCGCGCTCGGCCTTGCTCAGGCTGCTTTCCTCGCGCTCCATCAGCGCATCGTGGTAGGCAAAGAAGGCGCGCCATTCCGCCGGGCGGCGCGCAAAGGCCAAAAACACATTGGGGATGAAGCCCGCCTTTTCCTGCACCTGGGCAATGCGGGCCTGGATGTCTTCGGGCAGGCTCTTGAGATCGGGCAGGGGGTAGCGTGCAGCTGCAGCCATGGTCTTGTCTCCACAGGGTTGTTCTGCGGACCATCATAGAGGCAAGCACTGCGCCGGGCCTGCCTGTTGGTGACTGCGGGTCACGACCTGCGGGCGGCTGCTCAAAGGTGGCCGCCCGAAAGCGCCTGCTCAGGGTGCGCTGAAGGGGCGGCCGCGCAGCTTGGTGCCGGCCGCAATGCCTTTTTGCTTGAACCAGCCCTGGTTCATCTCCAGCACATAGCGCACCGGCTTGCTGGAGCAGTGCGAATCCTCCGTCATCGGCTGCATGTCAGCCAGGTTGACGATGGTGCCGTCGTCGCTGACAAAGGCGGCGGTCAGCGGCAGGAGGGTGTTCTTCATCCAGAAGCACTGGGTGCCGGGGCGGTCAAACACAAAGAGCATGCCTTCGTTGGCTGGCATGTCCTTGCGGAACATCAGGCCGATTTCCTTCTCGCGCGCCGTCTGGGCCACCTGTGCATGAATGCGGTGCATGCCGGCCGTCAGCTCGGTGCGGGCCAGCTGCATCTGGGGCTCCCCGGTGGGCGCCGCCTGCTGCGCCGCAGCCGGCAAGGCAGCCGCCAGTGCGCAGGCCATGGCCGAGGCGGCGAGGCAGCGTTGAGCGAGGCGGGAAGAACGGATTACCAAGGGGGTGGGGAACATAGGGGTCAAGACTCTCACAAAGCAGGGCGCACGAGATGTGCAGCGGCGGCGCGGCGCGCCATAGCCGGTTTTATACACCATGCCAGCGCAGCTGGGTGGCCGTTGTACCCTGCCCGGGGCCGGGTTCAGATGTCACAGTTTGTGCAGTCAGGCCGGGCCGGTATTTGTCGATAGAATCGTTGGCGGTAACACATGCGCCTGGTGCCTGGTGTGGGGCTGGGCGAAGAACCAGATTGGGAGATTTGTGACGATGCGTGCTCAACCTATCCAGCAGCCCGAAGGCGGACAGGCCATCACGGCCAATGCGGACCACAGCCTGTGCGTGCCAGACCGGCCCATCATCCCCTTCATCGAAGGCGATGGCGTGGGCCGGGACATCACCCCGGTGATGCGCAAGGTGGTGGATGCGGCAGTGGCCCAGGCCTATGGCCCGTCGCGCCGCATTGCCTGGATGGAAGTGTTTGCCGGTGACAAGGCACTGGGTCTGTATGGCGAGGGCCAGAGCCTGCCGCAGGAAACCATGGACGCCATCGGCCAGTACCTGGTCGCCATCAAGGGCCCGTTGAACACGCCGGTGGGCGGCGGCATCCGCTCGCTCAACGTGACCTTGCGCCAGACCCTGGACCTGTACGTCTGTCTGCGCCCCGTGCGCTACTTTGAAGGCGTGCCATCGCCAGTGCGTGAGCCGCACAAGACGCACATGGTGATCTTCCGCGAGAATTCCGAAGACATCTATGCCGGGATCGAGTTTGCGGCGGGCTCGGACCTGGCGGTCAAGCTGATCGCCTTCTTGCAGCAGGAGATCGGCTCGCAGAAGATCCGTTTTCCGCTCAGCTCGGGCATTGGCATCAAGCCGGTATCGCGCGAAGGCACCGAGCGCCTGGTGCGCCAGGCCATCCAGTATGCGATCGACCATGACAAGCCCAGCGTGACCTTGGTGCACAAGGGCAACATCATGAAGTTCACCGAAGGCGCGTTCCGCGACTGGGGCTATGCGCTGGCAAAGCAGGAGTTCGGTGCCGAGGTCATCGACGGCGGGCCCTGGATGCGCCTCAAGAGCCCCAAGGATGGCTCCGAGATCATCATCAAGGATGTGATTGCCGATGCCTTTCTGCAGCAGGTGCTGCTGCGCCCGGCCGATTACTCGGTGATCGCCACGCTCAATTTGAATGGTGACTACATCTCGGACGCGGTGGCCGCGCAGGTGGGCGGTATCGGCATTGCGCCGGGCGCCAATCTGTCGGACCGGGTGGCGGTGTTCGAGGCCACACATGGCACGGCGCCCAAGTACGCCGGCAAGGACTATGTCAACCCCGGCTCGCTGATCCTGTCGGCCGAGATGATGCTGCGCCACATTGGCTGGACCGAAGCCGCTGACCTGATCATTGCCGCGATGGAGGCCACGATTGCCTCCAAGCGCGTCACTTACGACTTTGCGCGGCTGATGGAGGGGGCCACGCAGGTCAGTACCTCGCGCTTTGGCGACGAGATGATCAGCAACATGCAATCGGTTGCCTGACCTTCCACCGGCGGGGCTGCGGCTAAAGCCGCATCCCGCCCCTTACCTTGCTGCCCATGGCCATGGACACACCGCACATCATCGACACTGCGCGCCAGGTGCTGGAGATCGCGGCGACGATTGCGTTTGCGCTGTCCGGCGTGATCAAGGCGGCGCACAAGAAACTGGATGTCGTCGGTGTCTGTGTGGTGGCGTTCGTGGCTGCTTTTGGCGGCGGCACCTTGCGTGATCTGCTGCTGGACCAGAGGCCGTTTTTCTGGGTGCGGCAGGAGACCTTTGTCTGGGTGATCCTGGGCATCAGCCTGCTGGCCATCGTATTTTTGCGGCAGCGCCACTTTGCTTTGACCGAGCGGGCCATGCTCTGGCCCGATATGCTGGGCCTGGGCCTGTTTGCTGCGGTGGGGGTGGACATGGCCGCCGAGCAGGGCCTGCCCGCACTCATCTGCGTGATGATGGGCGTGATCACCGGGGTGTTTGGCGGGGTGCTCCGCGATGTGATGTGCGGCGAGATTCCGCAGGCCTTCCGTGACCACCAGCCCTATGCTGTCTGTGCCTTCGTCGGCGGTTGGGTGGATCTGTTGCTGCGCAGCTCGCCCGTGCCCGAGATGGCGCCGATGCTCGGCTGTGTGCTGGTCACCGCAGGCTTGCGGGCGATTGCGCTGTGGCGGCATTGGCGGCTGCCCAGTTGGCGGGTGGAGTGAGCGAGATGGAAGCAACAGAAGGGATGCAGGCATGGGGAAAAAATGGACATGGTCACTGCTGGTGCTGCTGGCCTTGGTGGGCAGCGCGGTCATCTGGTACCTGGCGGGTAAAACCTACGAGATACGCATCAGCCAGGCGCAGTTGGAGCAGAAGCTGGCCGAGCGCCTGCCGCTGACGCAGCGCTATCCGCTGGTCTCTGTCACCATGGCCCAGCCAAGGGTGCATTTGAAGGAAGACAGCGAGCGCGTCGACTTTGGTGTGAACATGACGGTCAACACCCATTCCAGCGGCACGCAGCTGTTGGGTGCGCAGATCGATGTGTCTTCCTCCCTGCGCTATGACGCCGAGCGCGGGGCGATCTTTCTGGACCAGCCGGTGATGGACAGGCTGGTGGTGCAGGGCCTTGATGAGCGGCGCACGGCGATGGCCCAGGTAGCGCTGGAAGCGGCGATGGCCTCGTACCTGGCCCAGCAGCCGATCTACACGCTCAATGCCTCCGACACGCGCCAGCGCCTGGCGCGCATGGCGGTGCGCGATATCAAGGTGGACAAGGGCGTGCTGGTGGTCATCCTGGGGCTGTGAGCCCGCCAGGTTCTGCACCATTGGCTGCACGGGGCTGAGCGTGGTGCCGGGCGGATGGCGCACAGGCCGCCTGAAGACCGGCGTCAAGACGCCTGCCTGATTCCTTTATTCTCAAAACACCATAAATTAACAAAAATATATTCGTTTGAGTTTTAAGTACAAAAGTCCACAATTTGCAACATCACTTCATACGAACGGGTAGCAGAACATGAAACTGGGTGGATTGAAATCTTTGGTGGTTGCCGCAGCGGTGGTGGCCAGTGGCTCGGTGCTGGCACAAAACCAGCTGCTCAATGTTTCGTACGACGTCGCCCGCGAGTTCTACAAGGACTACAACGCGGCCTTTATCGCCCACTACAAGAAGACCAAGGGCGTGGATATCAAGGTGGACCAGTCCCATGGCGGCTCCAGCGCCCAGGCGCGCGCCGTGTCCGAAGGTCTTGCCGCCGATGTGGTGACCTTCAACACCACGACCGACGTCGAGTTCCTGGCTGAAAAGGGCGTGGTCGCCAAGGATTGGACCAAGAAGTTTCCCAACGATGCGTCGCCCACCACATCGACCATGCTTTTTCTGGTGCGCAACGGCAACCCCAAGGGTATCAAGGACTGGGATGACCTGATCAAGCCTGGTGTGCAGGTGGTGGTGGTGAACCCCAAGCTGGGTGGCAATGGCCGCTACGCCTATCTGGCCGCCTGGGGCCAGGCCCGTGAAAAGGGTGGCTCGGATGCTGATGCCCAAGCCTACATCAGCAAGTTGTACAAGAATGTGCCGGTGCTGGCCAAGGGCGGGCGCGATGCGACTGCTGCCTTCCTGCAGCGCAATGTGGGCGATGTGCTGATCACCTTTGAATCCGAGGTGGTTTCCATTGACCGCGAGTTTGGCAAAGGCAAGGTGGATCCGGTCTACCCATCGGTGAGCATCACTGCGGAAAACCCGGTGGCCGTGGTGGAACGCACGGTCGAGAAAAAGGGTACGGCCGAGCTGGCCAAGGCCTATCTGGATTACCTCTACTCGGATGAAGGGCAGGAAATCGCTGCCAACCATGCCATCCGCCCCCGCAGCGAAGCGGTGCTGAAGAAGCACGCCGACGTGTTCAAGCCGATCAAGCAGTTCACCGTGGCCAAGTACTTTGGCAGCCTGGGTGAGGCGCAGAAGACCCACTTTGGAGATGGCGGCTACTTCGACAAGCTGTTCACCGAGCCCAAGAAGTGATGAGCCAGCAGCAGCGCCCGCCAGCCGGGCGCTGACTGCGCATTTCCCGTAGATTTTTGCCGATCGGAATCCATGTCAGCTGCCATCACTGCTCCGGCGAATGCCGTGCCCAGTGCCAAACGCCGTAGTGCCAAACGCGTACTGCCAGGCTTTGGGCTCACTCTGGGCTACACCATTTTCTACCTCAGCATCATCGTGCTGATCCCGCTGGCCACGTTGTTGTTCAAGACCTTCGAGCTCAGCTGGGACCAATTCTGGACAACGATCTCCGCCCCCATTGCCGTGGCCGCCTACAAGGTCACCTTCGGCGCATCGCTGATCGCGGCGCTGGTGAACCTGGTGTTCGGCATGCTGATCGCATGGGTGCTGGTGCGCTACCAGTTTCCCGGCAAGAAGATCGTGGATGCGCTGGTCGACCTGCCGTTCGCGCTGCCCACCGCTGTGGCTGGTATCTCGCTGACTGCATTGCTGGCGGACAACGGCTGGATTGGCCAGTACTTTGCGCCCCTGGGTATCCAGCTGGTGTTCAACCGCGTAGGTATCGTGTTTGCGCTGATCTTCATCGGCCTGCCGTTCGTGGTGCGCACGGTGCAGCCGGTGCTGGAAGATTTTGAGAAAGAGCTGGAAGAGGCCGCCGGCAGCCTGGGTGCGTCGCGCTGGCAGACCTTCTACAAGGTGATCCTGCCTGCGATCGGCCCGGCGTTGCTGACCGGCTTTGCGATGGCCTTTGCGCGCGCAGTGGGTGAGTATGGCTCGGTCATCTTCGTCTCCAACAACATTCCGATGGAGTCGCAGATCACACCCTTCGTCATCATGGCCAAGCTGGAACTGCACGACTATGCCGGTGCCACTGCGATCGCGATGGTGATGCTGGTGATCTCCTTCGTGCTGCTGCTTCTCATCAACGGCCTGCAAAGCTGGCAGCGCAAGCGTTCGGGGGCCTGAACCATGCCAACCATGTATCTCGTATTGATTGCCATCGTCGTGGTGGTGCTGGGCACCGTGCTGGCGCGCTACCAGTATGTGGCCCGCCATGTGCCTGAAGTGCAGAGCACCGTGACGGAGCCGCGCTGGGTGCGCTGGACCCTGACCGGTATTGCGCTGGTCTTCATGCTGCTGTTTTTGCTGCTGCCATTGCTGGCGGTGTTCTTTGAGGCGCTGCGCAAGGGATGGGACGTCTATGTGAGCGCGCTGACCGAGCCTGATGCCTGGTCGGCCATCAAGCTGACCTTGATCACTGCATTGATTGCCGTGCCGCTGAACCTGGTGTTTGGTGTGGCAGCCGCCTGGGCCATTGCCAAGTTCGAGTTCAAGGGCAAGGCCTTGCTGACATCGCTGGTGGACCTGCCTTTCTCGGTGTCCCCCGTCGTGGCGGGCCTCACCTATGTGCTGCTGTTTGGGGCCAATGGCTGGTTTGGGGCATGGCTGGAGGCCCATAACCTGAAGGTGATTTTTGCGGTGCCCGGGATTGTGCTGGCCACTGTGTTCGTCACCTTCCCGTTCATTGCCCGTGAGCTGATTCCGCTGATGCAGGCCCAGGGCAATGACGAAGAGCAGGCAGCCATTGTGCTGGGGGCTTCGGGCTGGCAGACCTTCTGGCGCGTGACCCTGCCCAACATCAAATGGGGTCTGCTGTACGGCGTGATCCTGTGCAATGCGCGCGCCATGGGCGAATTTGGTGCGGTCTCTGTCGTGTCGGGGAGCATCCGCGGCCAGACCAATACCATTCCGCTGCATGTCGAGATTCTGTATGCCGACTTTCAGTCTTCTGCAGCCTTTGCGGTGGCTTCCTTGCTGGCCCTGCTGGCGCTGGTGACCCTGGTGCTCAAGTCGATCGCCGAGTGGCGCGCCGAGAAAGAGCACAAAGAGGCAGCCAGTCTGCCACCCGAGCGTCCGCGTGATGACAGCGCAGCCACGGCATAAACCCGGTATTTTCGAGGTCGGATATGAGCATTGAAATCCAAAACATTTCCAAGTCGTTTGGCAGCTTTAAGGCGCTCAATAACGTCAATCTGGACATCCAATCCGGTGAACTGATTGCGCTGCTGGGCCCGTCGGGCTGCGGCAAGACCACCTTGCTGCGCATCATTGCCGGCCTGGAGTCTGCTGACCAGGGCACGATCCAGTTCAGCGGTGAGGACACCACCGATGTGCACGTGCGCAACCGCAATGTGGGCTTTGTTTTTCAGCACTATGCGCTGTTCCGCCATATGACGGTGTTCGAGAACGTGGCTTTTGGCCTGCGCATCAAGCCCCGCAAAGAGCGCCCGAGCGAAACCCAGATCCGCGAAAAGGTCATGAGCCTGCTTAAGCTCGTGCAGCTGGACTGGATCGCCGACCGCTATCCCTCGCAGCTGTCGGGTGGCCAGCGCCAGCGGATCGCGTTGGCCCGGGCGTTGGCGGTGGAGCCCAAGGTGCTGCTGCTCGACGAGCCCTTTGGCGCTCTCGATGCCAAGGTGCGCAAGGAACTGCGCCGCTGGCTGCGCCGTCTGCACGATGAGCTGCACGTGACCAGCATTTTCGTGACCCATGACCAGGAAGAAGCGCTGGAAGTGGCTGATCGTGTGGTCGTCATCAACAAGGGCCAGATCGAGCAGGCGGGCACGCCGCAGGAAGTCTGGGACAGCCCGGCCAGCCCCTTTGTTTATGGCTTCCTGGGTGACGTCAACCTGTTCCGAGGCCGTGCTACCGGTGGCCATACGGTGGTCGAAGGCGGCGTGCAGATCGATTCGCCCGAGCTGGCATCGGCCAACAATGCCCAGGCACTGGCCTATGTGCGGCCCCACGAGCTGGACGTGGAGCGCTACTCGCCCGGCCAGGAAAAGGACGCCGACGGCCGCCAGCGCGGCATCGTGGCCCAGCTTGACCGTGCGATTGTTGTCGGCCCCATCGCCCGTCTGGAACTTATTGCCGTTGGCGGGCACCAAGCCCCAGGTGCCGAGGCTTCGGACAGCGACAAGCTCATTGAGGCGCAGATTTCTGCGCAACAGTTCAAAGCCATGGGCCTGAAGGAAGGCGAGACGCTGGTGGTGACACCGCGGCAAGCCCGAGTTTTTCTCGATCAAGCGGCCAATATCTAGCGCCTGACGCTCGCGCCTGCGCCTGAAGCTGTGAGACCCGGTTCTGCCCTGTGGGCGGGCCGGTTTTCTGGTTTTGGGCTCCTGCAGGTCTGTACGCGTAAGATGGCGGGATTGGCAGCATAAGGACATGACTTGAACTGGATCTGGAACGCACCGCGCCGCACCTTGGCGCTGATTTTTGTGGCCTGCGCGGCCATGATGGCTTTTGGCATGTATTTGCAGCACGTGGTAGGGCTGGAGCCTTGTCCGATGTGCATCGTGCAGCGCTACTGCCTCATTGCGGTCGGTGTATTTGCGCTGCTGGGCAGCCTCAAGCCGTCGACGGCCGGTTGGTGGAAGAGTTTCGGTGGCCTGGCGCTGCTGTTTTCCGCCTTCGGCGCATTCACTGCAGCGCGCCAGAGCTGGCTGCAATGGAACCCGCCAGAGTTCGCGACCTGCGGGCGCGACTTCTACGGCATGATCGAGAACTACCCGATCAGCCGCTCGCTGCCTATGATTTTCCGAGGATCCGGTGATTGCACCGCCATCGACTGGACCTTCCTGGGTCTGTCGATTGCCAACTGGTCCTTTATCGCCTTTGCAGGCTTTAGCATCGTGCTGCTGCTGGCCCTGTTCAAAGCCAAGCGCTAAGCGCCAGTCAACCGCATACGAGCGCCCCTTTTGAGGGGCGTTTTTCATGGCGGCATCGAGCAGGGGATGGCCCGCCGGACCTATATCGCCAATGCGACTGGTGTTCGTGATAGCCAGCTTGTGCAGAAACAACGCGGCACTAATATGCTGATCTGTTAGGCATCGAAAGGGACAGCCAGTCCCGGCCCAGTACAAGCAACAAGCAATAAGGAGATCGCATGATCAGCTATGACGTCACAGGCTTTGGTGAGCCCCTGGTGCGCAGCGAGCGCCCCACCCCCGTACCGACCGGAGACCAGGTGCTGGTGCGTGTCGAGGCTGCGGGTGTCTGCCACTCGGACCTGCACATCTGGCATGGCGAGTACGACCTGGGCAATGGCAAAAAGCTGTCCATGGCCGACCGTGGCATGAAGCTGCCCCTGACCCTGGGCCACGAGATTGCCGGCGAGGTAGTTGCCATGGGCCCGGACGCCAAGGGCGTCGAGATCGGCAAGCGCTATGTGGTCTTCCCCTGGCACGGTTGCGGCGAATGCAAGGTCTGCAAGCGCGGTGATGAGAACCTCTGCCTGGCCGGCAAATCGATGGGTGTCTACCAGAACGGTGGCTACGCCGACCATGTGCTGGTCAACCATGCCTACTACCTGGTGGACATCGGCGATATGCCCGCCGAGCGCGCCGCCCCCTATGCCTGCTCGGGCCTGACCACCTACAGCGCGATCAAGAAGATCGATCCCCAGGTCTTCAAGGATGAGAAGATCGTGCTGTTTGGCGCCGGCGGTCTGGGGCTGATGGCCATCCTGCTGATGAAGGCCATGGGTGGGGCCGGTGTGGTGGTCGTCGAGCCCGATGCCAGCAAACACGCGGCAGCGTTGAGCGCAGGCGCCGACGTGGTCATTGATCCCAAGTCGCCCGACTTCATCGCCCAAGTCAAGCAGGCCGCTGGCGGCGCAGTCTGGGCCATCATCGATTGCGTGGGCTCCAGCCAGACCGTGCAGCAAGGCATCGATATGCTGACCAAGGGCGGCCATCTGGTGCAGATCGGTCTGTTCGGCGGCCATGTGGATCTGCCCACCCCCACGCATGCGATCCGTGCCATCACCTACCAGGGTACCTATGTGGGCAACCTGGGTGATCTGCGTGAACTGATCGCGCTGGTGCGCGACAAGAAGCTGAACCCCGTGCCGACCACCTGCATGCATTTCAGCAAGGCCTTCTCCGCGCTGGTGGCGCTGGAGCAGGGCAAGGCGGTAGGCCGTCTGATGCTGACCCCCAACGAGGAAGCCGTGGCCTGAGACCCGGGCCACTGAATCGGGCGGGCGGAGTCCAAGCCGTCAGCCACCATGCAAAAAGTCCGCACATGCGGACTTTTTTTTGCTGGGTAGCAGGCAGTCAGTCTTGTGTTTCCAAGCTGGGCACAGAGCCGGACTTCACCACGATGTCGAAATTGCCGACAGAGACCTGGTCTCCGGCATACAGCACCTGGCGCTTGACCCTGCGGCCATTGACAAAGATGCCATTGGTGCTGTCATGGTCCTCCACCATCAACAGACCGATGTAGTAGCTGAAGGCGCCGTGGTCGCGGCTGATGCTCGGGTCGCTCAGGAACAGACCACTGCTCGGACCTCGGCCGATGGCCGTGCAACCGCGCTCCAGTTGGATAGCGCGGGGAGGGGATTGCAGATCAGAACGAACAAGGATTTCCGGCAACATGGTGAGCTCCTGAAGGAACCGGCTATTGAAAAGTCTGAACGGATTATGCATCTATTATTGGTTCAGATTCGATACACATTGCCAATCATTGTCATAGCTGTGCGTATTTTGCAGAAACTATGAAAAAAACCAAAGAAAAATAAAAAATCTAAAAGATGGGTGGGCGATTGTAGGGGGTGCTACTCATCTGGTGTGCCGGGTGTGTGTCAATCCCCACTGATTTGCTCGGCAGCGTGGGCTGATCGTGGCACGCGTTGGCCTGCCGCCGACCTGCGGTGCGCCTCATGGTGTTGCGCACCCAGTGGATCAAGCCGGTTAACAGAGACCTGCCGCTGAATGCGCATGAGGTAGTGCGCGAGTGTTCAGGGTGAAGCGTATGCAGTGCTTTCCGGACGGGCGCTTGAAGGCGCGCATTCCGAGCAACTCCAGCGAGGCCTGTAAGCCTAACCCCACTGTCTAACAAGTTGTGCACCTAACTTCTTCCATCGCGTTGCGCGCTATCGTTGACCCATCCCAACGTTGCGCTGCAACACCACTGAAGGAAAACGCATGAACAAGAACCAAGTCGCGGGTGCCGTAAAAGATGCTGCTGGCAAGGTGCAGCAGAAGGTCGGCGAAGCAGTCAACAGCCCTGAGCAGCAGGCCAAGGGCATTGCCAAGCAGGTCGAAGGCAAGACCCAAAAGGCAGCGGGCCATGTGCAAGAAGCGGTCCAAGACACTAACAAGTAACAAGGAGTTGATGATGCAATCCAAATCTATGTTGATGCTCGGCGCTTTTGCCATCACGATGGCTGCGGGCACTGCTTTCGCGCAGACGCAAGTGCCAGTCGCAGGCGGCGTCAAGCTGGGTGTGGAGCAGACTGAAATCCAGGCGGTCGCCACCGGTTGGAGCCTGAAGAAGTCGGTGCTTGGCAAGAACGTCTACAACGAAGAAGGCAAGTCTGTCGGCAAGGTCGACGACGTGATCGTCGCACCTGACAAGGCCGTCTCTTACGCCATCATCGGTGCCGGCGGCTTCCTGGGCGTTGGCAAGCATGATGTCGCCATCCCTGTGGGCCAGTTCCGTGTGCAAAATGACAAGATCACTTTGCCCGGTGCAACCAAGGATGCCCTCAAGGCGCTGCCCAAGTTTGAGTACGCAAAGAAGTGATAGCTGCCCGGAGGCAGATGTCCTGTAAAGCCCCGCAAGGGGCTTTTTGCGTTGTAAGCCTTCAGCCATTTAGCGCAAACATCCCGCGGTGGCAGCCTTCCGATCCATCTTTTGCCTTGACCACGTCTGCGCTGAAGTTGGAGCCGATGATTCAGTGCATAATGACGCCCAGTCATAAAAAACAAAAACGGCCGTTGCGGAGCGCTCCACAAAACCAGGGTCTCAGGTTGCGCCCATCACGGCAAAATACCTTCATAAATCAAGCATCTGCCCGTAGCTCAGTTGGATAGAGCAACAGCCTTCTAAGCTGTGGGTCACAGGTTCGATCCCTGTCGGGCAGGCCAAACTCCTCGGCTGTATTCAGTCCCTGCCAGACTGCAACATTGCATTCCCCCCCATAGCAGGGCAGTCACGTCGTATCGAGTCGTGCCTTCAATGCACAAATAGCAATGCCCGCAGTGCGATCACACTGCGGGCATTGTCAATTCCGACCCAGCCATGCATCGATCCAAGCATGGCCGAAGAGGGCAGGGCAGCGCTTACTCGGTCTCTTCGTAAACCAGCGAAGGGTTGTTCATCGACCGTGCCACATCATTGAGGCCGGCGATGATGTGGTTGGCGAAAAAGCTGCTTTGGGTGTCTGGCTCCAGGGCAGCAATGGCCACATTGGCCAGCGACTGGTTCAGTGGCACGTAGTAGCTGCCCTCGGGCACATCGATGGCAACGCGCTCCAGGCCGACCTTGACCCGCTCCACGCTTTGCTGTCCCGGGCCCAGTACATCGCTTTTGGCGTTGCTGCTGCGTTCTTGCTCCTGGTAGGTATCGGCCAGCAGGTTGCCCGGTTCGGCGACGCGCAGCACCTGCAGCCCCAGCGCGCGGAGCTTGTCGACCGCATCGGTGGCACTGCTGGCCAGCCAGTATCCGCAAGGGCGAGCACGCTTCGGGCCAGGGCTGAGCTTCACCGAGGAGTGCCAGTCCACTTCCTGCTGCATGTCCTCACCCGTTTGCGGATCGAGGAAGAGAACGCGGCGCTTTTCGGTGGTCTGCTTCGCCTCCAGCGTGAACTCACCTCGGCACGCTTGGGAGGCGATGTCGCGGTTGACGAAGGTGCGCACCTGCTCGAGCTCCTTGGTGCGCTGAGCGGTGGTCTCCAATGCAGACGCCAGTGCCACATACTGCGCATGCACGCGGCGCTGGATGTGCGCGCGGCCAATACCGACGCCGCGCGTCTCGATCAGCATCGTGGTGGCGTTCTTAAGTGCGTTCACGTTACGGCCGGTGTCGGCGCGTACGCCGCCCATCGACAGCGACAGGTCCTGCGGATCACGGGTGGTGGTGTAGTACCAGTTGGTCGCCAGACCTTGCTCGGTCAGCGCCTTTTGGATTGGCAGCAAATACCATTCGTTGGCCGCCTTGCTGACGAACTCATGGACATTGGCGGTCGTCGGGGGCTGGAGAAGGGCGTCATAGCGCTGCACGCCCTTGAACTTTTCCAGGTAGCGGCCGGCGACTGTGAACTCATGGGCATCCAACACTGCCAGGGGCCGGTAATTCCGGCTGAGCTTGGCAAGGGCCTGGGCTTCCGGCGTCTGCAGCAGCAGGTGGTCGCGGTTCATGTCCAGGCCGTTGGAAGTGGTGCGCCGTCCGGTGGCAGCCCCATCGGGATTGGCACGTGGCACCAGCAGTACGTTGATCTTGTCGAGGACCGCCGACAGCGGACCTTGTTTCAAATCCTGCGCCAGGGCCAGCAGCGCTTCGCTGCCGGCGGGCTCATCACCATGCTGCTGGCCAATCAGCAGCACGGTAGGGCGCTGGCTTTGGTCCAGGTCGTGCAGGCTGGTGCTGGCAGCGCGGGTCAGCAGCAGCGCCAAAATGGGCTGGCCTTCCTGGGAGGTGCCGGCTGTGACCAGCTCGGTCTTGGTGCCGGACTGGTCTGGCGTCGCCAGCTGGCGCAGCCACTGGCCCAGTTCGGCATTGCTGGTATAGGTGGTGCGGCCCGCAGTCAATCCAGGGGTGATGTAGTTGCGTTGGGGATCGGGAAATCGGGCAGCGACTTCGTCGCTCTCCTTCCATCCGCTCAAAGGACTGCCCTGCAGGGGCACCGTTTCAACCGGGGTTGACACCACGCCGGAGTTGCTGATGCCCGGAATCTGCACCGGGCTGGGGCCACTGGCCGGCCGGGTCGTGACCGTGCCCGGCGCCGGTTGGCCGCCGGCTATCGGCGTGCTGTTCCAGGCAGGCAGCGGCGTGCTCGAGCACGCGCTCAGCGCAAGCGCTGCCGCAATCACGGTCAGGCCGGTCCAGGCGGGCATCATGCGCTGGGTGGATGGGGATGCTGCGTCGGATTTCATCATCATTGTCGTGCGTGACGAATCACGCCCCTCCTGAAAAATACGTTGCCATTATGCAAAGCTATGCACGGCTTTCACGTAGGATGGGTGCGAAACAATAAGTTTCCGAGCGTAACTGGCGCAGGCTGATCCGTCGCCGTGGTGTGCGCCGCAGTGCCGACCTTCACGGAGGAATCGGCGCGGCTTGCAGTCGTTTGCATTGGACGCTATGTTGCTAGGCCCCATCACGGGGCCGCTCGAAAGTGCCTGCCGTCTCCAAATCCGGGGCTACATCCCCGGGCGCGGCGCCGGGTACCGGCGCCTGCATGCGCAGCAATGCGCGAACAAATCCGTGGTCTGAGCGGCTGCGGTCGCGCCCTTCATGCAGGTGGTCGTTGAAGTAATCCACGCGGCGCACATCGCCCACCGCATGGCGGCTGCGCGGATCGAACTCCTCGCTGACCAGCACCTGGTCCAGAACGGCCGGCGCCCCCTGGTGGATATGGGAGTAGGCCACGTCTTTTTTCAGCGCCGCATCGCCCAGCAGATCGAAGGCATTGAACAGCGCGCGATCACGGGCCTTGCGGTCATAGGCCACTTCGGCGCTGGCCGAGATCATCTGCGTGGTGACGCTGTCGGGCGTGTCGTTGAAATCGCCCAGCACCACCAAGGGCATGCGGGTGTGGCGCAGCAGGTCGATGACCAGGCAGCGCAGCGCCGTCGCTTCCACGCCCCGCATCACCAGCGAGCGCAACGAGGCGAGTGCAGCAATCTTGGGATTGTCGCGGTCTTCCAGAGGGTTGCCGTTGGCATCGAGCAGGAACTTCGGGCGTTTGGATTTGAGATGGCAGGTCAGCACCGTCAAGACCTGGCCACGCTTCATCTGCAACGTGGCCACGAGCGGGGGACGCTCAAAACGCGTGTGGACGCCCAGCCCCGGAATGGGTTGGCCCAGCCCGGCAGGAAAGTCGGTGAACGAGCGCGTGGCCAGCACCTTCAGGCGGGTGGCCAATCCCACCCGCGGGGTGCCGCTGGCGCCTGGCCGGCCCTCGCTGTTTTCTGCGCCGGGCACAGCCGCATAGTGGTAGTGCAGACCGCTGGCGGCCAGCGATTGAGCAAAGGCAGCCTCGTCCCAGACTTCCTGCACCGCCAGAATGTCAGCATTCAGCGCCTGAAAGCGGTCACCCAGCCATTGTGTTTTGCGCTCGTACTGGGCCCGGGTGTAGGGCGCCTGGTTGGCGTAGAACTCCCGCTCAGGCAGTGCCAGATTGAGAACATTGCAGGTGGCGACCGTCAAGGTGTCGGGTGCCAAAGAGGGCGCTGCAGGTTGGGCAGCGGAAGAGGGCATAGAAAAAGGCCGCATGAAACTCGCTTTCGAATGCGGCCTAACCCTAGCGGAAGTGGGCGTCCAAATCAACTGCCATCAGCGATGACAGTTGGGATTCGTCCCCACTTCACGCTGCTTATCGCGAGAACGAGTGGTTGCGGCCACCTCGGCCAGCACCACCGCCGCCGCCATTGCGGTTGCCGCCGCCAAAGCCGCCACGGCGGCCGCGTTCGGCCATGCTGTCCACGCTGGTGCGCATCGGATCGGGCTGTGCCGCGCCGCTGCGGCGGTGGTCACGGCCATCGACCGTGCCGCCAAACTGCGTGCCCAGGTGGGCATCAGCGCGGGGCTGGCGTTCGCTGTCCTGGCGGGGGCCACGGGCAGCACCAGCGCCCCCTTGGCGCGGGCCTTGCGACTGGCGTTGTGGGCCGCGTGCCTCACCCGATGGGTGGCGTGGGCCTTGGCGGCCGTCGCGGCGTGGTGGGCGCTGCTCGCGGCGTGCCTGGTCCATGCCTTCGCCGCCAAAATCAGCACCACCTTCGGCGCGTTCACCGCGTGGGCCGGTGCTGCGCTTGGCATTGCCGCCGCGCTGGCCACCACCTGCGTTACCGCCGCCGGGGCCGCGTGCCACCTTGTTGGTACGCACGCGTTCCATCATTTCCTGGCGCGCAGCCTTGGCCGCTGCCTGCATCACATCACGGCCCGGGGCCTTGCCCGCGCCGCCCCAGATGGTCTGGCGGCCCATGGCGATGGGCTCGGCCTTTTCGCCTTCTTCAGGGCCAAAGCCTTCGAGCACCTGCACAGGGATGTCCTGCTTCGTGAAGCGCTCGATGTCCATCATGAAGCCTTCTTCATCCATGCACACCAGGCTCACGGCGTTGCCTTCGCGGCCCGCGCGGCCGGTGCGGCCAATACGGTGCACGTAGTCTTCCGAGACATTGGGGATTTCGTAGTTGACCACGTTGGGCAACTCGTCGATGTCGATCCCGCGCGCTGCGATATCGGTGGCGACCAGCGCACGCAGGTCGCCGGACTTGAAGCCTTCCAACGCCTGGGTGCGGGCGCTTTGGCTCTTGTTGCCGTGCAAGGCCATGGCCGAGACGCCATTTTTGCTGAGGTATTCGGCCACGTTGTTGGCGCCGAACTTGGTGCGGGTGAAGACCAGCACCTGGCTCCAGTTGTTCTCCTGCACGATGTGCAGCAGCACCTGCTTTTTCTTGCCGCGGCCCACCGGGTGGATCACCTGCTTGATGCGCTGCACCGTGGTGTTGCGCGGCGTCACCTGGATGGACTGGGGATTCTTCAGAAGGCCGTTGGCCAGCTCGCGGATCTCATCGCTGAAGGTGGCGGAGAACAGCAGGCTTTGCTTGTCCTTGGGCACCAGGGCCAGCACCTTCTTCACGTCGTGGATGAAGCCCATGTCCAGCATGCGGTCGGCTTCGTCAAGCACCAGGATCTCGACCGTGGACAGGTCCAGAAAGCCTTGTTGCTGCAGATCGAGCAAGCGGCCAGGTGTGGCCACCAGCACATCCACACCCTTTTTGATGCGGTCGATCTGGGGGTTCATGCCAACGCCACCAAAGATGACAGTGGACTTGATGTCCAGGTGTGCAGCGTAGAGGCGCACATTTTCTTCCACCTGGGCGGCCAGTTCGCGGGTAGGGGCCAGGATCAGGGCGCGGATGGCCTTGTTGCCCCATTTGTTGAGGCTGCCTTGGGACTCGGTCAGGCGCTGCAGCATCGGCAGCGTGAAGGCGGCCGTTTTGCCGGTGCCGGTTTGTGCGCCGGCCAGCAGATCGCTGCCTTGCAGCACCAGCGGGATAGCCTGGGCTTGGATGGGAGTAGGCGTGTCGTAGCCTTGTTCGCGCACAGCCTGCACAATGGCAGGTGCCAGATTCAGTTCTTCAAAGTTCATTGGATCAGATGCGTCCAACCTGGACGCTGGGTATCGGCCTCGTCTAAGCAATTTTTTGGAATAATTGCAGCCAGTCAGATAGGCAGATGGGTTCAAAGAGGGAGCCCGGAACTGTGTCCATCGTCCCCAGCATAAGCGCTGAAGTCCTAGGCAACTGGAGCCTTTGACTGCAGGTATTGTCGCATGCACCGATAATCCCAGTGTGGCCGCGATCAAAAATCGCATATTTTTTTACTGATTTACCAAAAGAACACATGGCTCAATACGTTTTTTCGATGAACAACGTCACCAAGACGGTTCCTCCGAAGCGACAGATTCTGAAGGGTATTTCTCTGAGCTTCTTCCCGGGCGCCAAGATTGGCGTGCTGGGTCTGAACGGTTCGGGAAAGTCCAGCTTGCTCAAGATCATGGCAGGCGTCGACAAGGAATTCGAAGGCGAAGCGATCCCGATGGCAGGCCTGTCGATCGGCTATCTGCCGCAAGAGCCCCAGCTCAACCCCGAGCACACCGTACGCCAGGCGGTGGAAGAGGCGATGGCTGAGGTCAACAACGCCAAGGCACGCCTGGAAGAGGTCTACGCCGCTTACGCCGAAGAAGACGCCGACTTCGATGCGCTGGCTGCCGAGCAAGGCCAGCTGGAAGCGGTGATCGCCGCTGCCGGCACCGACTCCGAGCACCAGCTGGAGATCGCTGCAGACGCGCTGCGCCTGCCTGCCTGGGATGCCATCGTCGGCCAGCTGTCCGGCGGTGAAAAGCGCCGCGTGGCGCTGTGCAAGCTGCTGCTGTCCAAGCCTGACATGCTGCTGCTCGACGAGCCGACCAACCACTTGGACGCCGAATCGGTGGATTGGCTCGAACAGTTCCTGCACCGTTTCACCGGCACCGTGGTGGCCATTACCCACGACCGCTACTTCCTGGACAACGCGGCCGAGTGGATTCTGGAACTGGACCGTGGCCACGGCATTCCCTACAAGGGCAACTACTCCGACTGGCTGTTGCAAAAGGGCAACCGCCTGGAGCAGGAGCAAAAGGGCGAAGAAGCCCGTGCCAAGGCGCTGAAGAAGGAGCTGGAATGGGTGCGCCAGAACGCCAAGGGGCGCCAGGCCAAGTCCAAGGCCCGTATTGCCCGCTTTGAAGAGCTGAGCGACTACGAATACCAGCAACGCAACGAAACGCAGGAAATCTTCATTCCTGTGGCCGAGCGTCTGGGCAGCCGCGTCATTGAGTTCAAGAATGTGTCCAAGGCCTTTGGCGACCGTCTGCTGATTGACAACCTCAGCATGAACATCCCTGCGGGCGCCATCGTCGGCATCATCGGCCCCAACGGCGCAGGCAAGTCCACGCTGTTCAAGCTGATCGCCGGCAAGGAGCAGCCTGATTCGGGCGAGGTCGAAATCGGCCAGACCGTGAAGATGGCCTTTGTGGACCAGCACCGTGATGCGCTGGCCAACGACAAG